>ERZ1031954.972-NODE-972-length-11719-cov-5.323217_pt1 | contig 11719 bp, 8 predicted proteins | sample MGYA00516701_ERZ1031954 | MGnify/ENA primary metagenome ERZ1031954 (study PRJEB33719, sample SAMN04261284) | wastewater metagenome | biome: rural village; feature: human; material: feces | host: Homo sapiens | place: El Salvador | collected 2013-01-07 ...
AGAGCTACCTCCTGCACCATGAGGAAATCGAGAGCCTCGTGAAGAACTATCCCACCATCAAGCGCGCACGCTTCTGGATGACCTTCGGACAGCAGTATCTCACCTATCTCAACTGCATACAGAACCTGGGTATGAGCCGCATCGACGAGGTGACCTACGAGGCTCCGTTGGCCGACGATCCCACCAAGACGGTGAAGGTAAACATCGTTCCGTTGCAGTTCCTCAAGGCTGTGCTGCCCAATCCGCAGGACCTCGGAGCCAACTACGACGGCGAGACCAGCATTGGTTGCCGCATCAGAGGAATCAAGGACGGCAAGGAGCACACCTATTATATATATAACAACTGCAAGCACCAAGACGCTTACGAGGAGACTGGCATGCAGGGCGTGAGCTACACCACCGGCGTACCGGCCATGGCTGGCGCCATGATGTTCCTGAAAGGTCTGTGGAGCAAGCCCGGTGTGTGGAACGTGGAAGACTTCGACCCAGACCCATTCCTGCAGGTGCTCAACGAGCAGGGACTGCCTTGGCACGAGGTGTTCGACCAGGACATCGAGTTATAAGCATCGATTATTTTAATTCCATATAACTTATTGATATGGCAAAAACAGAAGAACAACTGGCAGCGGAAAAGGCCGCACAGCAGAAAGCGGAGAAAGACGCGAAGCTGAAGGCGCTCCAGGCTGCCATGAGCAAAATAGAGAAAGACTTCGGAAAGGGCTCGATCATGCGCATGGGCGACGAGAACATCGAGGCTGTCGACGTTATTTCGACAGGCTCCATCGGGCTCGACGTGGCATTGGGCGTGGGCGGTTATCCCCGCGGACGCATCATCGAGATCTACGGTCCGGAGTCGTCAGGTAAGACCACACTGGCCATCCACGCCATCGCTGAGGCCCAGAAGAAGGGCGGCATCGCCGCTTTCATCGACGCTGAGCACGCTTTCGACCGCTTCTATGCCGAGAAGTTGGGCGTGGATGTCGACAACCTTTGGATTTCACAGCCCGACAACGGTGAGCAAGCCCTGCAAATCGCCGACCAGCTCATCAGCTCATCGGCTGTCGACATCTTGGTGGTCGACTCTGTGGCTGCCCTTACACCGAAGAAGGAGATTGAGGGTGGCATGGGCGACTCGGTAGTGGGTCTGCAGGCCCGACTGATGAGCCAGGCCCTGCGCAAGCTCACATCGACCATCGCAAAGACCAACACCTGCTGCATCTTCATCAACCAGTTGCGCGAGAAAATCGGTGTGATGTTTGGCAATCCGGAGACCACCACTGGTGGTAACGCCCTGAAGTTCTACGCCAGCGTGCGCCTCGACATTCGTCGCGTAACGAGCCTGAAGGATGGCGACAACATCATCGGCAACCATGTTCGCGTGAAGGTGGTGAAGAACAAGGTGGCTCCTCCCTTCCGCAAGTGTGAGTTCGACGTGATGTTCGGCTGCGGAATCAACAAGATTGGCGAGTTGGTCGACCTCGGTGTAGAGTACAACATCATTCAGAAAAGTGGCAGCTGGTTTAGCTACAACGGCTCCAAACTGGCACAAGGCCGCGACGCCACGATGTCGTTGCTGCGCGACAACCCCGAGCTCTGCGAGGAGTTGGAGGGCTTGGTTATGCAGGCCATCAAGGACCAAGACGCATAAGTCATCATAGGCTCGCATCCTTACGGAAACGCGATAGATGCCTCTTCGCGAGGCTCAACGAAAGCGAAGCCATAAACGCAGGATGACGAACCCATTCGATAAAGGCGCATCAGAATAACACCTGATGCGCCTTTTTTGTTTAGCAATTGCTTGAAAGATCGTTCATCTGTTGATCCAAAAGCACGAGTTGACCATCACACGGATGAGGGATTGACCCCTCTCATCCCATCAGTTCTCTCTCCAGAACTGCGGAGTGAGTATCATCAGAATGGAGAATATCTCCAAACGGCCAATCAGCATCAAGGCCGACGCCACCCACTTGGAAAGGTCGGGCAAGTCAGACCAGGCTATATGGTTCGTCGTGCTGAACATCAACGATGGTCCCGCATTGGCCAAACTTGCGATAGCTATGGAGATGGAGTTCTCCACATCGATATTGTCGGCCATCAGGATAGCGACGGAAAGGAGCAGCAATAGCAGGTACGACGTAGTGAAAGCCAACAACGACACACGATGGGAGTTGTCCACATTCTGCCCGTCGATCTTCAAAGGCAACACAGCATTGGGATGCAATCGCTGGCGCATCTCGTTCTTGATGATCTTGAGCAACATCACCACGCGGGCACATTTCATACCTCCAGTGGTGCTTCCGCCACACGCACCCACAGCCATGCCTACCCAAAGCACCAGCCAGGTAAGATGATGCCAACGCACCACATCGTCGTTCGAATAACCCGTTGTTGTAATCAACGACACCACTTGGAATATCGATGAGCGGAACGCAAACTCGAAATCGTATCCGTTCCACGCCATGAGTTCCGCCATGACAATGGCGGCGCAACTGAGCACAAAGAAGGTATAGAACTTAAACTCGGAACTTTTCCAAAGGTTGCGCAGCTTCAACTTGGACACGGAGAAATAGAGCAGCGTGAAGTTGACACCCGAGATGAAACAAAAGAATGTGGCCGCGTACTCCAAGGCGGGGGAGTTTTCGAAGATACACTTGTTGTCGATCACAAAACCTCCCGTAGCGGCCGTGGTCATGGCATAATTGATGCCGTGGAACCAATCCATGCCAAACAACATGTAGCAGGCGCAACAACTGGCCGTGATAAACACGTAGACGAGCCAAAGCCACTTGGCGCACATCGACAAGCGAGGGTGCAACTTGTTCTGCATGGGGCCCGTAGCCTCTGCCGCAAACACCCTGGTGCTTCCACCCACCACCGACGGCAGAATGGCGATCGTGAAGAACACGATACCCAATCCACCCAACCACTGGGAGAGCGAGCGCCAGAAAAGGATGCCGTGAGGCAACGCCTCCACGTCATTGATGATGGAAGAGCCTGTAGAAGTGAAGCCCGACGCGCTTTCGAAGAAGGCGTCGGTGAAACTGGGTATGTAGCCTCCGAAAAGGAAAGGCATGGTTCCAAATAAGGAGAAAAAGAGCCATGAGAGCGTCACCACGACAAAGGAGTCGCGGCGCGAAAGCCTGTTCTCCGCATTGCGTCCATGGTATTTGAACAAGAATCCGAAGAACACCGTAACCACGATAGACACCATGAACGGCAGGATGTCGTCTTCGCCAAAGACAAAAGCCATTCCCAGGCAGACAATCATCAATAGGGCTTCCAAGAACAGAAGCGATCCCAGAATCTTGTTTATGATTTTAAAGTTGATCACCTTTCAAATGTTTCAGTTTACAATCAAAACATCTTCTCGATTTGTTTCATGTTCACATCATGGCAGAACACCACCACAATATCGCCGGGATTGATCTTCGTGTTACCCGAAACGAGCATTCCCTCTCCGTTCCTCACCAGTCCGCCAATGGTCATTCCCTTGGGCAGGCCCAGGTCTTTCACGGGCTTCAGCGTGATGCGTGCTCCCTCCTTGGCCACAAATTCGCCCACATCGGCGTTGGCCTGCATAAGGAACGTGACATTCATCACGTCGGCGTCGAGCATGAGCTGATAGATGCGACTGGCGGCAATGGCCTTCTTATTGATGATGGTTCCTATGTCGAGACTCTCGGCCATACTCGCATAGTCCATGTTCTCCACCACGGCCACAGTCTTTCTCACGCCCAATCGCTTGGCCGTCAGACAAGCCAAGATATTGGTTTCGGCATTTCCCGTGAGCGCCACAAAGGCTTGTGTGTTCCTGATTCCCTCATCCATGAGCAGCGAGATGTCGCGTGCGTCTCCATTGATGACCAGCGTTTTCTCGCCCAATACCTGGTTGAGCACCTCACAACGGTCATTATCTATCTCAAACAGTTTGACGTTCAGGTACTCGGGCATGGTCTGTATGGCTCTCACGGCTGTGGCACCTCCCCCCATCACCATCACGTTCTTCACATCGGCATAGTTCTCCTTGCCCACAATCTTGCGCATGTATGGGATGAAGGGACGTGTGGTCATGAAGTAAGCCAGATCAAAGCATTTCAGTTCGTCGTTACCACCCGGGATGATGGTTTCACCGCTCCGCTTGATGGCCACCACGTGGTACGGGTCGTTGGGGCCGCACAGGTTCTTAAGGGGTTGGTTGAGGATTTCGCAGTTCTCACGCAACTTGATACCCAGCATGACAAGCGCTCCATCGTGCACATCCCACCTTCTTCTGACCCACGACATCTTCAGTCCGCTGTTGATGTCGCGCGCGGCCAGCACCTCCGGATAGATAATGCGGTCTACACCGAGGTTTTTATAAAACGCCTTGATTTCCTCTTCCGCATATTCAGCGTCGCCCACCTTCGCCACAGTCTTCTTGGCTCCCAAGGCGTGGGCCATGATGCAACACACGATATTGGTGTTCTCGTCGGGCGTAACGGCAATAAACAGGTCGGCGGCGGCCGTGTTGGCTTCTTTCAGCGTCTTCACACTGGTGGGCGATCCCTGCAGAGTGAGCAGGTCGTAATCGAAGCCAATCTTCGCCAGTCGTTCTTGATCGCTGTCGATGACGGTTATTTCCTCTTGGTTGCGCGACAAGAGTCGGGCCAAGTGGGTTCCGATGGCGTAAGCGCCGCAAATGATGATTTTCATTCCTTTTTCAACTCCTTGATTAGCTTCATGATGCTTTCCTTGTCGAATCCGCAGATGTGCTTCAACTGGTCGACAGAGCCATGCTCCACGAAATGGTCGGGCATGCCCAGTCGATGCACGGCAGGTGTGTATCCGTGATCACTCATCCATTCGAGCACCGCCGATCCCATGCCTCCCTCGCGCGATCCGTCTTCCACGGTGATGAGGGTTGAATAATTGTCGGCTACCTCCTTGAGGAGCGCCTCATCGAGCGGTTTCAGGAAGCGCATATCGTAGTGGGCCACATCGAGTCCGCTCTCTTGTATGGCAGCTTCCACGTCGTATCCCACTGGGCCAATGGTCAGCACGGCCAGTCCTTGGCCTTTGCGGATGCATCGGCCAGTGCCCACGGGCACCTCCTCGAGGTTGCATTTCCAGTCGGTATCGTGGCATCGGCCACGTGGATAACGAATGACAAACGTGCCCATGCCAGGCTTTTGGGCGGTAAACATGAGCCTGCGCAACTCCTTTCCGTCCATCGGCGAGGCGATGGTCAGGTTGGGGATGGGGCGCAAGGCGGGCATATCGAACGCGCCATGATGGGTGGCTCCGTCCTCGCCAACAATGCCAGCGCGGTCCAAGCAGAGCACCACGGGCAGGTTGAGCAACGCCAAGTCGTGGATGATATTGTCGTAAGCACGTTGTGCAAAGGAACTGTAGATGTTGCAGAAGGGCTGCAATCCATCCTTGGCCATGCCGCCCGAGAAGGTCACGGCGTGCCCCTCGGCTATGCCCACGTCGAACACGCGGTCGGGCATCTGCCTCATCATGGTTATCATGGAGCACCCTGTGGGCATGGCAGGAGTAACGCCCACAATCTTGGGATTTTGCTCTGCGAGCTCAAGCAGGGTGTCGCCAAACACGTCCTGGAACTTAGGCGGCTTGCCGCAACTGTCGTCCACCAGGCGTTTTCCGGTCTCAGGGTCGAACTTTCCAGGGGCGTGCCACACGGTGGCTGCTTTCTCGGCGGGCTTGTAACCCTTGCCCTTCACCGTGTGCAAGTGGAGCAACTTGGGGCCCTTCATGTCTTTGAGTTGGCTCAACAGGCGCACCACCTCCTTCACATCGTGGCCATCGAACGGTCCGAAGTAGCGGATGTTCATGCCCTCGAAGATGTTTTGCTGATGACTGATGGCGCTCTTGATGGCGTTGTTCAGGCGAATAAGTCCCTTCCGGCGGTCTTCATTGAGGTAGCCTTTGTCGTGCAACCAGCGCGAGGCCTTGAAACGAAGGCGGTTGTAGGTGGCGTTGGTATCGAGATTCAACAAGTATTTCTCCATGCCGCCCACGGCGTGGTCGATGCTCATATCGTTGTCGTTGAGGATGATGAGCAGGTCGTTGGGAGTGGAACTTACGTTGTTGATACCCTCGAAAGCCAGTCCTCCGCTCATGGCTCCGTCGCCAATGACGGCTACAACATGGCGTTGGCTGTCGCCTATTTTCTTCGCCGCCACAGCCATTCCCAGCGCTGCCGAGATGCTGTTGCTGGCGTGCCCGCAAGTGAAGGTGTCGTATTCGCTCTCCACAGGCGTTGGGAACGGATGCAGTCCGCCCAACTTGCGGTTGGTGGCAAACTCCTCGCGACGTCCCGTAAGAATCTTATGGCCGTATGCCTGATGGCCCACATCCCACACGATGCGGTCCTCGGGCGTGTTGAAAACATAGTGCAAAGCCACTGTGATTTCCACCACGCCGAGACTGGAGGCGAAGTGGCCGGGGTTGACCGAGACCTCGTCGATGATGTCCTGACGAAGTTCTTGGCACACCTCGGGCAACTGCTCGACGCTCAATTTGCGCAAGTCGGCAGGACTTTGTATTTGACTTAATAGATTGTACTTCTCTTGATCCATGAATTGTAGAATGGATTAACCTTGCAAAGATACAATAAATAAATGATAATGCGCTCAACTAACAACAAAATAATCCCCATGCGCCTTTTTATTGGCGCATACTCATCGACGCCAGCCCTTTTTGCGTTTCTTGCAACAAATATGCTGCTTTTCGGAAGAAAAAAACGACGAATTCATTTCATTCTCGACCTTTTTGCATTATCTTTGCAAAAGATAGGCGGCGCTCGGCATCATTAGGCGTTGGCCTTATCTTTACTAACAATGAGAAACATAATCATCAACCTATCTTCATTATGAACAAAAAAACTATTATGTTGGCGGCGTTCCTCGTCATGTCGGGTGCTGCCATGGCACAGAAGGCCGACGGCGGCATCTCCTCGCAAATGTTGCAGCAGATCGAGGCGGCCCAGGGCAACACTCCTACCAGCGCTGCTCTCGTAAACGCCATCGCGTCGAACAAGATCGACGACTTGGCCAAGAGCTACAAGAGTTTGGGACAAGTGGACAACCTCTTCAGCGTGGAGACTCCCGCACAGAGCATTCATAACCAGCAGAGCAGCGGACGTTGCTGGATGTTCTCGGGCATGAATGTGCTGCGCGCCAACTTCGCCAAGGCTCACAACGACACGCTGCGCGTGGAATATTCGCAGGCTTACCTCTTCTTCTACGACCAGTTGGAGAAGGCCAACCTGATGCTTCAAGGTGTCATCGACTGCGCCGACAAGCCCTTTGAGGACAAGCGCGTGCAGTTCTTCTTCCAGCATCCCATCAACGATGGTGGCACGTTCTGCGGTGTGGCCGACCTGGTGGAGAAGTATGGTTTGGTACCCATGAGCGCCATGCCCGAGACTTATTCGTCGGAAAACACGGCGACCGTTGACAGATTGGTTACGTCGAAGTTGCGCGAATATGGCTTGGAGCTGCGCAAGATGGTGAGCAGCGGCAAGAAGGCCGCAGCCGTGAAGAAGCGCAAGACGGAGATGTTGGCAACCATCTACCACATGTTGTCGATGACGCTCGGCGAGCCCGTGAAGGAGTTTACCTATGCCTTCAAGAACAAGGCTGGCAAGGTGGTGACCCCCGCCAAGAAGTACACTCCGAAGGAGTTCTACGACGAGACCGTGGGCCACAAACTCAACGGTTCGTTCATCATGGTGATGAACGATCCCCGTCGCCCCTACTATAAGACCTATGAGGTGGAGCTTGACCGTCACACCTACGACGGCCACAACTGGAAATACCTCAACCTGCCGATGGAGGACATCGCCAAGTTGGCCATCGCCTCTCTGAAAGACGGCCACAAGTTGTACTCAAGCTATGATGTAGGCAAGCAGTTCGACCGCAAGCGCGGCGTGCTCGATCTCAACAATTACGATTACGGATCACTCTTCGGAACCACATTTGGCATGAACAAGGCCGAGCGCATCGAGACCTTCGACAGCGGTTCCACACACGCCATGACGCTCACAGCCGTCGACCTCGACGCCAACGGCAACCCGCTGAAGTGGAAGGTTGAGAACAGCTGGGGTGCTTCTAACGGCGTTAACGGCTGCCTGATTATGACCAACGACTGGTTCAACGAGTATATGTTCCGCCTGGTGGTCAACAAGCGCTACGCCTCTGAGGAGACGCTGAAGCAGTTCGACCAGAAGCCCATCATGGTGACTCCCGACGACCCCTTGTTCCAAGAGGACATGTAAACAGACGTGGCAACATGGGGCTTTCGCTATTGCTTTTGTCGTTCTTCACGTTTGTTGAGCTCAACTGTGAGAACCTTTTCGACACTCGGCACGACAGCCTGAAGAACGACACGGAGTTTCTTCCCACATCGGCCCACCACTGGACCCCCTACCGCTACTGGCGCAAGCTCAACCGCATAGGCCAGGAAATTGTGTCGTGCGGCATGCTCGACACCTTGGCGGTGATGCCCGACATGGTGGCGCTGACGGAGGTGGAGAACGACAGTGTGCTCGTTGACCTGACGCGGCGCTCGCTGCTGCGGCAGGCGGGCTACGAGTATGTCATGACCGACAGCCCCGATGAGCGCGGCATCGACGTGGCCCTGCTGTGGTCGCCCTTTGCCTTTCGCCTCATCAACCACCATTCCATACGCATCGTTCCGCCCAAAGGCTTTCGCCCCACCCGAGACATCCTTTATGTCTCGGGCGAGGTGATAAGCGGCGACACGCTCCATGTTTTCGTGGTGCACGCACCCAGCCGGTCGGGCGGCGAACGTGCCACGCGCCCTTATCGGCAACGGGTGACGGCGCGATTGGCCGAGGCCATCGACTCGGTGAGGCGCACCAGCCTGCACGCACGCATCCTTGTGGCGGGCGACTTCAATGATTATTCGGGCGACGCCTCCCTCAAGACGCTCCTCGACCACGGCCTCACGGAGATTTCCCAAGGGGCCAAGGGTGCCCACGGCGCCAAGGGAACCTACCGATGGCACGGCCGATGGGACAGTCTCGACCATATATTCTGTTGCGAGGCATGGGCCTCACGCCTTGCCACATGCCGCATCAACGACGCGCCCTTCCTGCTTGAGGAAGACACCAAATATGGCGGCATGAAACCCCGACGCAACTACCAAGGGCCCAAATACCTCGACGGTTTTAGCGACCACCTGCCCCTGGTGGCGGTGTTTAGGCTTTAGCGATGGGCCTCATAATACTTCAGGCCGGCTTGCACATTCTTCACCAAGGCCTTACTGCTGTAGGTGGCACCTGTTACGCCATCCACCTTCATCTTGGCGGCCTTGCTTGCTGTCTTGCCCTCATATTGGGCCAATACGGCCTTGGCACGTGAGAAATACTGGGGCGTTTCCTGGTTTTTCAGCGCCTCAATCTTCACCACCTTCCCTTTCTTGATGTAAATTTTCACAGGCGTGGCGCCCCTGAAGCCACGCACCTCCTTGGCCAACGTGGTGGTGTTGACCACCGTGGCACCCGACTCCTTGCCGATAGGGTCGGTGGCGGGCATGGCGCTCGCCAACAACACCACAGCTGCGGCGAAGGCCACCGACTTCATCATAGTCTTCTTGTTCATCTTCATATTTGGTGATTCTTTTAACGATTACAGTTCATCATTGTCAAACTCGTCGTCATCCACACCCTCTTCAAAATCATCATCAGCGAACCCGTAGTCATCGAACCCATCATCCACGACATAGACGTAATCGCCTTCCGCAAGGTTCTTTCTCATAGGCTGCAAATATTTAGAGAGCTCCAAATTGTTTGTTGCCACAAGATAGTACTTGCCGTCCACCCCGTAGTCATACTCAATCAGAGGGACATCATCTGTATCTTCCTCGAGGTAATACTGAGTGAGCGCAAAATCCTTACAAGGCTTGATGCCAGCCTCCTCGGCAAATGCCACAGCACCCCACACCATGTTGTGGGCTTGTTCATAGCTCACCACGTCTAAAGTTCCAAACCTGCTCAGGCGACTTAGCATACCCTCCACCTGTTCATCATCCACACGCACATTAAAGAAGGAATCCTTCACACCTACGCACCAGCGATCTACCAAATAGGCCGCAAAGCTCTTCTTGCCTCCCGTGTGTTCACGGATCACAATGACATAGCCCTCGCCTTCTCCCCAATTGTCCTCACTGGTCATATAGCACTGGGCAATTTTAACAGTTCTCATCCTTTCGCGGATAAAACGCAAGGGCGAAAACACCTGTTGCTGACCGCCCTGTTTCTTTTTCTTATTCTTTGCCATAATGCGCAAAATTAAGAAAAGCCCCTCATTGAAACAAGCATTCCCCTTCATTTTTAACAGATCTTTCAACAAAAGTCGCAATAGTTCCTATCAAAGACTTTTAAGTCAGCACAAGACAAGCCGCACAGCCTGTCCCAAGGTCTTGGAAAGAGCCAGAAGGAAAGACAGACAGAAAAACTGTGAAAGGGCAGCCTAACACCACCTAACAGGCTTCAAAAAGAGGGGGAAAAGAGGAAAATACAACTGGTTTGAAACATTTTCGAAGAAAGTCTTTGCTTATTCAGAAACTTAGGGTCATACGCACAAGACGTAATGGGCTATTCCGATGATGATATAGATACCACTTTCGATGGCGACCCTGATGCCTACTGGAATTTTGACTAAGCATCGGATTTTCCCACATTGCAGGTAATCGCCCTTCACTCTCAAGACAGAGCGTGATGGGTGGTTGCCTGATTTTTGTTTACCCCTATTTTCGTTCTCAAAACGGAAAGAGCCTTTTGGGCATTCGTTTCATGGCAAATAATTGGGCGCAAAATACGGTTTTCATCCTATAAAGCGTTATCTTTGCAGTATCAAAAGTAATAGCCATGAAACTGAAACTTCGCCACAACACGCTGATGCGCCTCATCACGGGCGCCGCATTGCTCATTGCCGTCCCCGGCCTATTGTTCCTGCTCACGTGGCCGTTGGCGGGCAGCAGCTGGGCCATGGCGCTCGCCGTGGCTTGGGTTCTGCTGATGGTCTACGGCTTCTTCTTCGGTTGGCGCCATTTCGTGGTGCGCTCGGCCACCTGCCAATCGCCCCTCCTTCCCAAGGAGTTTGACGGCTACCGCGTAGTGCAACTGTCTGACATCCACATCGGTACGTTCCTGCGCAACCGCTCGCTTGTCGACAAGTTGGTGCGGTTGGTCAACGAGCAGCGGCCCGACCTGGTGGTGTTTACGGGCGACTTGGTGAACGTCAGCGCCCACGAGGTCATTCCGTTCCAGCACGCGCTGAAGCAAATAGAGGCGCGCGACGGCGTGTTCTCGGTGATGGGAAACCACGACTATTGCGAGTATGGTGAGGACAAGAGCTTGGGCAACATCCGGAAAAACCAAACGGTGCTGAAATACCTGGAGCAGAAAATAGGATGGCGGTTGCTCCTCAACGAGCACGTAAGCATCTGTCGCGACGGCGCCACCATCGAGCTCATCGGCGTGGAGAACATCAGTAGGCCGCCCTTCCCCGACTATGGCGACCTGACGAAGGCGCTCAAGGGCACCGCCGAGGGGTCGTTCAAGATTTTGCTGAGCCACGACCCGAGCCATTGGCGGCGCGGCGTGCTCCACCAAACCGACATCGCGCTGACGCTCTCGGGCCACACCCACGCCGGACAGATCAGCCTGGGCCGTGTGTCGCCGGCCAAG
>ERZ1031954.974-NODE-974-length-11708-cov-11.882777_pt1 | contig 11708 bp, 10 predicted proteins | sample MGYA00516701_ERZ1031954 | MGnify/ENA primary metagenome ERZ1031954 (study PRJEB33719, sample SAMN04261284) | wastewater metagenome | biome: rural village; feature: human; material: feces | host: Homo sapiens | place: El Salvador | collected 2013-01-07 ...
GAAAATCCTTATATCCGCTGTCGCCATTGTCGCCATAGTGCTTGTTGCCTTTCTGCTCAACGGCTTTGTGCTCCTGGCCCTTGTGGTGCTCTTGCCCGTCATTGTCTTTCGCAAACGTCTGCGCAAGGACGCGGCTTGTGCCACACGTCTTCTCACCATGGAAGAGGCCGTGGCGCGGTATGGCGACCCCGACGACAGTATCATCGTGGATGCCACGTGTGCCAATGAAGCGGCAGGCTGCATCCTGGTCTTCAAGCAGAAACGGATGCTGGTCGTGGCCGGCGAGCCTATAAGCATGGACGACATCACGGACGTGGCGACCGTCAACACCGCTACGCCCTATACCATAGGCCAGTATCAACTTGTCTTGACGACCAAAAAGCCTGAAAGCGAATATGTCCGCATGAACGCCGGTCTCGATGCCGGATGGGCGAGGGAGGTGGCCACGCAGGTCATCGACGTGCTGAGGAGGTAGCCATGGCGCAGAGGAAGATTACCGTGGAAACGACGTTTTGGACATGAAAAGCCCAGCGTGGTGCCATAATGTCACGGTTGCGCGACATTGTGGCGCACAGGCGGCTTGGGCACAAAGGTTGCAATACTGTGGGTGAAGTTCGAAAGAGCTTCAAGACAAACGAAAATAAAAAACAAAAAAATAATTAGGAGGTTATGACTATGTTATTCCCAGTATTGAACGATTGGTTTGACAACGATTTCAGTGACAACATGATGAACGGCTTGCGTCGCGTCAACGCTACCGCTCCGGCAGTCAACGTGAAGGAAGATGCCGATAAGTACACCATGGAAGTGGCCGTGCCGGGCATCAAGAAAGACTACGTTCGCATTGACCTCAACAAGGATGGCGACCTTGAGCTTTCCATCGAGAACAAGCTCGAGCATCACGAGGAAGACGGCAAGGCAGAGCGCAAGGAGCACTATCTGCGCCGCGAGTTCTCTTACACCAACTACCAGCAGACTTACAGTCTGCCCGACGACGTGGAGAAGGACGGCATTTCCGCGAAGGTCGAGGATGGCATCCTGAGCATCGTGCTTCCTAAGATAAAGAAGAACGAGGCTAACGTGAATGGAAGGAGAATTGAGATAGGTTAGTTTCCTTAATAAGGACTTGTAAAAAGATTGTGAATTGAAAAAAGCCCCGTCCCCCTGCGAAGGGAGACGGGGCTTTGTCGTGTTTGCGGACGGGCACGGGGCCCGCCCCTGCATTGTGGTTGAAAATGTCTATTTTTATTTCTTATTTCACGATTTTTTGTCCATTCATGATGTATATGCCGTGGGGCAGGGTGGAAAGGTCGTAGCCGAGGAACGTGCCGTTGATGGAGTAGACCTTGCCGTCAGTGGCTTGCTTGTCGCCCCAAACAGGGAGGATGCCGCTTGCCACGTCGTTGACGTAATCGAACGAAACCTCGCCGTTCTCATATTTTATGTTCCTCAGTGCCTTGTTGGTCTTCAGCTTCTCGGTCTTGTCGGCGTTGTACCAGCAGAAGTTGGGTTGCTTGTTGACGTCGCTCAGCTCCGTCACGTTTTGGCCGAAGAGGTCGCCGTAAAGGCTATTTCCGTAGTCGTTTTCGTTGGCTTTTATATACGATGACAGGCAAGCCCCGTCGGCTGGCACCACCGCCATGCCAGGATAGCGAGGCGCGTTGTTGAGACGCGTGCCGGAGTATAGCGGCTCGCTTGGCAGGCAGACGTGGTAAACGAGCAGGCCATTGCCGAAGAGGTGCTTGTTCCACCCTTTTCTCTGTATACACTCCAGCATGAGGTATTCGTTCTGGTTGTCTGGGTTCACTATCTTGTAAGCCGTGCCGCGTTGCTCGGTAGAAGTCTGCATGGTGACGCTCGCGTCGCTGTCGAGGGTCTTTATGTCCACCGGCCATTCCATTTGTTCTTTCTCGAATGCCGTGTATGCGGTAGGGCGGTAACCGTAGTAGGTGTATTCCCCACCGTCCATGAGGTCCCAGTATTCCATCTCTTGATTGTCAACATATGCGGATTCCGCAGTGGGATAGAAGTCTGGCAGACCGAGAGCGTGGGAAAACTCATGGCAAATCACGCCTATGCCGCTGACGGCGGGAATGGTGCCTTTGTTGTTAAATTTGCCGTTGTCGTCTAACTTCATGGAGCTAAGCTCTGGCGACATCGTGTACCATCTTACGCTTTTGCCACCCAATGTGGCTCCATCGGTGGTCCATGTGTTTGCCCATACGGTCGTGCCAGCCCCACCATCGTTTTGGCCAAGCCCGGCATAGACGACATAAACGCAGTCAACGGTCTTGCCGTCGCTGCAGAACGACTTGATGTCGTCTTCCGTCACTTGGTCTTCAATAAGTTTCAAGGCGTCCTTCACGAGTAGCCGTGGTTCCTCATCACTGTTGTCGTTCTCGTGCTTGCCTCCATAATATGTCTCCGGTTGGTCGACGGTCACGGGGTCGTAGACCTTGAACTTTGGGGTGAACGCGCCGTGGCTCATGTCGCGGAAATACTTTGCCACGGAGCCGTAATTGAGATAGTTGCCGTTGCCAAGGTCCGCTTGCTTGTCGCTGTTGAATAATTGCTCAAAGGCTTCCTTGGGCTTGTTTATCTTGAACTCCGCGTCCTTGAAGTTGACAAGCACCACGGGTATGGTGATAGTGCCAGTGTGTGGCACGTAGTTATTTTGTGTGGAGATAGCCCTTTGGCCTTTGCTGTAGGCCGCGGCCTCGCGCTCCATGAGCATCGCCGTTCCGCATTGCCTGCGCCTGAACATTTGCTGCGCCATGACGCAATGAGAGAGCAATAGGGAAATGATGAGTAAAGCGGTGTGTTTCATTTTCTTGTTTTGGTTAATGCTTTGTTTTTATACCCAAGGCCTTCCTGTAGGCATGGATTATAGGGTCGTTGTCGGCCTCGTCCATTCTCTTGAATATCTTTGCCATCTTCTTTGCGTTGCGGTTGTCGCGGCGGCGCTTCGGGCTGAGCAGGTCGGAGAGGTTGAAATCGATGCCGGTGATGGGGTGTTGCAGTGCCATCTCCACGCGGTCTTCCTTAGTCCATTTGTTCACCGCTTTCTTGAAGTTGTCCGACTGCGAGCCGTATACCACCACTTCGCCGATGTTGTTGTAGTCCTTTATCACGGGAATGGTGTCTGCCGCGAGCCTTGCCGGAATGCGCAAGGCCACGTAGCCAGGCTTGACGAGGAACAACGTGTCGAACTTCTCGGGTACCTCCGCCGAGCCGAAGACGTTTGTGGTGTCGGCCTTCAGCTTGTCGGCCCAAACGTGGAAACCCTGCACGGGACGGCTCACCTCAGGGTCGTAGACCGTGACGTGGCGCTGGGCGTCGGCTCGCTCCAATGGGAGCAAGGAGAGGATGAGAACGCATAAATACACTATGTGCTTCATGAGTAAATATACCTAATAATGTGTTGAGGCTACAAAAATAATCAAAAAAAGTCAAGGCGTGGAAAAAAACGCTTGACTTGTGACAATTTAACGTTTCGGCAATTATTTTATCCCGTTTTTCTGTAACGATTCGATGAAAAAGAACTAACTTTGCATATAAAATGGTATCGAGATAAAAATAGTATCTTAAAATGGCTGAATCAAGACAAATCAAGACTGCGCTTATCTCCGTGTTCCACAAGGATGGACTGGAGGATCTCCTCAAGAAGCTTAACGAGGAGGGTGTGAAATTTCTTAGCACCGGCGGCACGCAGAAATTCATAGAGGGACTGGGCTACGACTGCCAAAAGGTGGAGGACGTGACCACGTATCCGTCAATCCTCGGAGGCAGGGTGAAGACCCTTCATCCTAAAATCTTCGGCGGCATTCTCGCTCGTCGCGACAATGAGGGTGACCAGAAGCAGATGGAGGAGTATGAGATTCCTTCAATCGACCTCGTCATCGTGGACCTCTATCCTTTCGAGCAGACAGTGGCAAGCGGAGCGTCGGAGCAGGACATCATAGAGAAGATTGACATAGGCGGCATCTCGCTCATACGCGCCGGGGCAAAGAACTTCAAGGATGTTGTCATCATCCCGAGCAAGGCTGAGTATCCCGTGCTGCTGGAATTGCTTAACCAAAAGGGCGCCGTGACCGATTTGGAGGATCGCCGCATGCTCGCCGAGAGGGCGTTTGGCGTGTCGAGCCATTATGATACGGCTATCCATGAGTGGTTTGCCTCTCTGCGCTAAACCACGTCGTTGATACGTCAATCAAGAAATATAAAATATAGAAACAAGAAATTAAATGGGAATGTTTTCTTTCGTTCAGGAGATAGCGATGGACCTGGGCACTGCCAACACCATCATCATCAGCGATGACAAGATCGTGGTCGATGAGCCTTCTGTCGTCGCCCTTGACCGCCGTACGGGCAAGATGATCGCGGTCGGCGAGAAAGCCAAGATGATGTATGAAAAGACCCACGACAACATACGTACCATTCGCCCACTGCGCGACGGTGTGATTGCCGACTTCACGGCTTGTGAGCAGATGATGCGCGGTCTTATCAAGATGGTCCACACGGGCAGCCGCCTCTTCTCTCCGACGCTTCGCATGGTAATAGGCGTGCCTTCTGGCTCTACAGAGGTTGAGCTTCGCGCCGTGCGCGACTCTGCCGAGCATGCCGATGGACGCGACGTTTACCTTATCTTTGAGCCTATGGCGGCAGCCATTGGCATTGGAATAGACGTTGAGGCCCCGGAGGGCAACATGATTGTCGACATAGGCGGTGGCTCTACCGAGATTGCTGTCATATCACTTGGCGGCATCGTGAGCAACAACTCCATCCGCATTGCCGGCGATGACCTCACGGCTGACATCCAAGAATACATGAGCCGTCAGCACAACGTGAAGGTCTCTGAGCGTATGGCCGAGCGCATCAAGATACATGTGGGTTCTGCGCTTACCGACCTTGGCGACGAGGCTCCTGAGGACTATGTGGTGCATGGTCCTAACCGCATCACGGCCCTGCCAATGGAGGTGCCGGTGTGCTATCAGGAGATTGCCCATTGCCTTGACAAGACGGTGGCGAAGATAGAAAACGCCGTGCTCTCCGCACTGGAGGCCACTCCTCCAGAGCTCTATGCTGATATCGTGAAAAACGGTATCTGGCTCACTGGCGGCGGCGCGTTGCTCCGTGGTCTTGACAAACGTCTGCAAGACAAGATAGGCATTCCTTTCCATATCGCGGAGGATCCTCTCCACAGTGTGGCCAAGGGCGCTGGCATCGCGCTTAAGAATGTAGACAGGTTCTCGTTCCTTATGCGTTAATTGTGCGATGCACAATTTAATTGATTTTTTACAAAAGCATAGCCACTGGTTCCTTTTCGTATTGCTCGAAATAATCAGTATGGTCTTGTTGTTCCAATACAATAGCTATCAAGGTAGCGTGTGGTTCACCTCGGCCAATACTGTTTGTGGCAAGGTGGACTCGTGGAACTCCGCCGTGGAAAGTTTTTTCTCCTTGGGTAAGGTCAATCAAGAACTTACCCAGCGCAACCTATATTTGGAGCAGCAGGTGAAGAAACTTTCCACGCGTCTCTATGATGTCACGAAGGACACCACGTGGACCGACACCGCGGGCGTGAAGTTGCTCAAGAACTTCAGGCTCATTCCCGCAAAGGTGGTGAGCAACAGCGTGGTGCATGCCAACAACCTCATCACTATTGACAAGGGCTCACTTGACGGCGTCAAGGTTGACATGGGCGTGGCTTGTGGCAGTGGCGTGGTAGGTATAGTGTATCTCACCTCGCCCCATTATTCCATTGTGATTCCTGCCATCAATACGAAGTCGAACATAAGTTGCCGTATTCAGGGAAGAGACTATTTCGGTTATCTTCACTGGACGGGCGGCGATCCGCAGAAGGCTTATGTGGAGGAAGTGCCGCGTCATGCGCGCTTCAAGCTGTACGACAACGTGGAGACGAGTGGATTCTCGTCTGTTTTCCCTCCTGGCATATTGGTGGGAAAAATCCTTCATGTCTATAATTCTGTCGATGGCGTGTCGTATAGGCTGCAAGTGAGATTGGCAACCGACTTCTCGCGCCTGCGTGATGTTTGCGTCATAGACAACGCGCCTGTCTTGGAACGCCTCGAAGTGTTGCGTGCCGCGCAAGACTCGCTGAAAGGCAACGTCGACAAGTAAAGAGGGAAGACAGCGATGGCGACGCGCGCATGAATCAGAGAGACGCGTATGGCAGGTCGTTGAGGTAAGGGGTATAGTAGATTAGTTAAAAGTTGAATAGGAAGAAAAGGTAAAAGGATGAATATTGATTTCCTGAAACGTTTGCTGCTTTTCTTTGGGCTGATGCTTGTTCAGGCGTTGGTGCTCAACCACGTCCACCTTTTTGGCGTGGCCACACCGTTGCTGTATGTCTATTTTGCCATTTCCTTTAGGCGTGGCACGCCTAAATGGGTCATGCTTGTATGGAGCTTCCTGTTGGGCTTGAGCATTGACGTCTTCTCCAATACCCCAGGTCTTGCCGCCGCGTCCATGACGTTGGCAGCGGCCGTACAGCCTTATTTGCTTGAGCTGTTTATTCAGCATGGCGACAACGACGAGGTGCTTCCGTCTATTCGTGAGCTTGGCTTGAGCAAGTTCACGTTGTTCGCGTTGATTCTGACATTTGTTTATTGCCTTGTCTTTTTCACGTTGGAGTCGTTCACGTTTTTCAATTGGCTTCAATGGTTGTTGAGCATTTTCACAAGCCTGTTGTTGACGCTTCTTTTGGTGTTGGTCATCGACAACTTGAGGCGTTTTTAGCGCAAGCATAGTGGAGAGGAGTCGAGATGAAGGATTTCAGTCTTGAGAATAGGAAAAGGGTTATAGGTGGCGTCGCAGTCTTCATAGTGGTGCTCTATGTAGTCAGGTTGTTCGCGCTTCAGGTCATGAGCGACGACTATCGCAAGAGCGCCGACTCCAACGCTTTCCTGAAGAAGGTGGAGTTCCCCAGTCGTGGCATCATACGCGACAGGAACGGTAAGTTGCTGGTTTTCAATCAGCCTTCCTACGACATCATGGTCGTGATGAACGAGGAGCGCGGCCACCTTGACACGTTGGACTTCTGCCAGACCTTGGGCATTACCAAGGAGACGTTCATCAAAAGGATGAACGACATAAAGGATCCTGCCAAGAATCCAGGTTATTCCCGTTTCACCCAACAATTGTTCATGACGCAGGTCGACGACAAGAACTTCAGCGTGTTTCGTGAGAAGATGTTTCGTTTCCCCGGCTTCTATATCCAGAAGCGAACCATACGGCAATACATGTATCCTTATGGAGCCCATATCCTTGGCGAGGTGTCGGAGGTATCGCAAAGCGACATCGACGAGGACAGCTATTACCAGCCTGGCGACTACATGGGTAAGCTGGGCGTGGAGCGAAGCTATGAGAAAGAGCTCCGCGGCATCAAGGGAGTGCAGGTCCTTCTCCGCGACGCCCATGGACGGGTGCAAGGACATTACCAGCACGGCAAGTTCGATCATCGTCCCGTGCCAGGCAAGGAGCTCACCCTTGGCCTCGACGTTAATCTCCAGGCCCTTGGCGAGCGCATGATGCAAGGCAAGATAGGCGCCATCGTAGCCATAGAGCCATCCACGGGCCAGATTCTTTGCATGGTGTCGTCGCCGACCTATGATCCACGGTTGCTTGAGGGAAAGAACCGCAACAAGTATCATAAGTTCCTCACCCATGACCCCCAGAAGCCATTGCTCAACCGTGCCATCATGGGCCAGTATCCTCCTGGCTCCACGTTCAAGACGACGCAAGGGCTCACATTCCTCTCCGAGGGCATCATCTCACCGGCCACACAGTATCCTTGCCACAGGGGATTCTATTACAAGGGACTTCACGTGGGTTGCCACAGCCACGCCGCGCCGTTGAGCCTCGTGCCGGCCATCAGCACATCGTGCAACGCCTTCTTCTGCTGGGGCTTGTTCCACATGATGAGCAACCGCGCGAAATACAAGACCGTGGAAGATGCCATGAACACATGGCGCGACTATATGGTGTCCATGGGCTTTGGCTATCGCCTCGGCATCGACTTGCCCGGCGAGAAACGCGGCTTGATACCCAACGCCACGTTCTACGACAAGGCTTACCATGGCTCATGGAATGGCTTGACCATCATAAGCATAAGCATAGGACAGGGTGAGGTCAACCTCACTCCGTTGCAGATTGCCAACCTTGGCGCGACTATCGCCAACCGCGGCTACTACTACGTGCCTCACGTGGTGAGGAAGATTCAAGGCCAGCCCATCGACACATTGTTCACGCGTCGCCATTACACCAAGGCCCAACGCCGCGCCTACGACTACATCGTGGCCGGCATGCGCTCTTCGGCCATGGGCGGCACTTGCAAGATGCTGGGATCGTTGCCTTTCGCCGCTTGCGGCAAGACGGGAACGGCGCAGAACCGTGGCCACGACCACTCCGTGTTCATGGGCTTCGCCCCCATGGACAAGCCGAAGATAGCCATTGCCGTGTATGTGGAGAATGGCGGTTGGGGTGCCGATTATGGCGTGCCAATGGGAAAAGTGTTGATGGAACAGTATATCATGGGCAAGCTCAGTCCTTCTGGCGAGAGGCTTGCCACGGAAATGCAGAATCGCAGGATATCTTATGGAGACTCAGAACGATAAAGGACAGCCAAGCATCTGGCGCAGCTTAGACTGGTGGACGGTGGGCATATACATCGCCCTACTCATCTTCGGATGGATTAGCGTGTGCGGTGCCAGTTACACATACGGAGAGACCGACATCTTCAGCCTTTCCACGCGTTCGGGCATGCAGATAGTGTGGATATGCACCTCTTTTGCCCTTGGCTTTATCCTTCTCATGCTCGACGACCGCTTCTACGACACCTTTGCCTATGTCATATACGCGGTGCTGCTGCTCTTGCTGTTTCTCACTATATTCAACCCCCACGAGATCAAGGGCTCCCGCTCTTGGATAGTGCTTGGCCCGCTGAGGTTGCAGCCGGCGGAGTTTGCCAAGTTCGCCACGGCGTTGGCGGTGTCGAAACTGATGAGCACCTTCGGTTTCGACATGCAAAAGCCCAAGCATTTCTTCTCGGCAATGGCCATCATCCTGTTGCCCATGTTGTTTATCATAGGCCAGAGGGAGACCGGCTCGGCCCTTGTCTACCTCGCGTTCTTCCTCATGCTCTATCGTGAGGGGATGCCAGGCAGCATATTATTCACTGGCGTCGCCATGGTCATCTATTTCGTGGTCGGCATCAAGTATGAGCAAGTGTTCCTTTTGGGCACGCCAACGTCGGTTGGAAAGTTCGTGGTGTTGCTGCTCGTGCAGATATTCGCCTCGTCGATGGTTTATATCTATGCCCACAACCGCCATTTCGCGTTGCGGCTCTTGGCCATTTGCACGGGCGTGACGTTGCTCGTGCTGTTGTTCTCCGAGTTTGTTATCCCGTTCGACATAGTATGGGTTCAGCTTGGCATATCAGCCTTTCTTATAGGTTTCCTTGTCTATGAGGGACTGTCCACCCGCATACTCCATTATCTCTTGATAGCGTTGTTCTCGGTTGGCAGCATAATCTTCTTCTACAGTGCCGACTACGTGCTCAACAACGTGATGGAGCCGCACCAGCGTGTCAGGATAAACGTGTTGTTGGGACTGGACGATGACCTTGCCGGCGCTGGTTACAACGTTCACCAGAGCGAGATAGCCATCGGCTCGGGCGGCCTTCAAGGAAAGGGCTTCCTTAATGGCACGCAGACGAAGTTGAAGTTCGTGCCAGAGCAGGACACCGACTTCATCTTCTGCACGGTAGGCGAGGAGGAAGGCTTCCTTGGCTCAGCCAGCGTGTTGCTGCTTTTCCTCGCGTTGATATTAAGGTTGATACATTTGGCTGAACGACAACCGTTCAAGTTTGGGCGGGTTTATGGCTATTGCGTGGCGGGTATCTTCCTTTTCCACGTCTTCATTAATGTGGGAATGGTGCTTGGTCTCACGCCTGTCATCGGCATCCCGCTGCCGTTTTTCAGTTATGGTGGCTCTTCGCTGTGGGGATTCACGCTCCTGCTGTTCATCTTCCTTCGAATAGACGCGGGCAGGAACCTCGTGAGGACATAAAATAAGCGAAGAGCGGTCTGTGCTCTTTTAGCGTGCTATCTCAATGCCCACGTCGGCAATGCCCGGTATAATCTCCCGTCGCATGTCGTGTCTCACGGTGACGTGGAGAGAGTCGCCCTCCTGCAAGTTGGTTTCCGATATTAGGTAGTGGTATTGGAAATAGCTTATCCCCCTTCCCTTTATCGTGCCCTGCGAGTCGTATATCTGACAGTTGATGGTGTCTCTCCTCGTGGTCTTCTTAGGATAAACCGTTTGCTCCACTATCAAAGTGAGCGATTGGAAAGGGTAGGCGTCGCTTACCCTGAGTCCCAGCATGGTGCTGTATTTAGCCGCTGTTTTCATTCTCGGCACGTCATACGACAACACCTCGCCCCTGTCCCAACCTGAGACAGAGGTGTGGTCGTAAGTGTCGTAAACGTTCCTGCCCGTGCACGACACGAGCAGGAATAGAAGTGAGATAAAGGCTAACCTTCGCATTTTTCCTTATTTCTCGATTGCCGGCTTGCTGTCGTTCGGCTTGCCGTCTTTCTGTTTCGTGGTTGCCGGCTTGCTGTCGTTCGGCTTGCCGCTATTCTGTTTCGTGGTTGCCGGCTTGCCGTCGCTCGACTTGCCGCTATTTTGTTTCGCGGTCATCGGCTTGCCGTCTCTTTGCCTGTCGTTTGCCTTCGCCTCTTTCGGCTTGTTCTGGGCCTGTGGCGCGGCACCGTCTTGCGGCTTCTTCGTGGCAGCTTGCTTATTATTCTTGTTTTTCTTGTTTTTCTTCTTCTTGGCCTTGTCGAATCGGCTCACGTCGGCGTCGGCGAGCAAGTCCACGGGTTTCTTCTCCGTTTTCGCCTTGTCGTTTTCCAGTAGCGACAGCGGCTTCTCGCCCTGCTTGTTCATGGCTATAATCTCGAAGGCGCGTTTCGCCGTTATGGTCTCCGTGTTCGCCCCGAGGTTCTTGTCGGTGGAATAAGTGCAGAGGCCGGCGAGAATGTCGGTCTTGAACAGGTGGTACTCCGCATCTTGCGTGACCAGTGTCACGTCCCTTCTCGGCAGTTTTCGGCTTGCCTCAAGATAGTCGTCCACCTCATAGTTGAGGCAGCATTTCAGCTTGGCGCACATTCCGGCGAGCTTCTGCGGATTGAGCGAGATGTCCTGTATGCGCGCCGCGTTGGTGGAGACGCTTGAGAAGTTTTTCATCCATGTGGCGCAGCACAGCTCCCTTCCGCACGGTCCCGTTCCGCCAATGCGTCCAGCCTCTTGTCGCGCTCCAATCTGCTTCATCTCTATGCGCACGTGGAAAGTCTCGGCAAGCACCTTGATGAGCTTGCGGAAGTCCACGCGCTCGTCGGCAATGTAATAGAATATCGCCTTGTTGCAGTCGCCTTGGTATTCCACGTCGCCAATCTTCATTTGCAGTCCGAGGCTTTTGGCTATTTGCCGGCTCTGTATCATCGTGCCGTGCTCGCGGCTTTTGGCTTCCTTGTATTTCTCCATGTCCACGGACTTCGCTATTCGGTAGACACGCTTTATGTCGTCAGCCGACTTCAGGTTGGCCTTCTTTATCTGCAGCCTTACGAGCCTACCCGTGAGCGTCACCACGCCGATGTCGTGGCCAGGGTTGGCTTCCACCGCCA
>ERZ1031954.986-NODE-986-length-11632-cov-9.153321_pt1 | contig 11632 bp, 6 predicted proteins | sample MGYA00516701_ERZ1031954 | MGnify/ENA primary metagenome ERZ1031954 (study PRJEB33719, sample SAMN04261284) | wastewater metagenome | biome: rural village; feature: human; material: feces | host: Homo sapiens | place: El Salvador | collected 2013-01-07 ...
TTAATCTTAAAGAGCACAAAGACAATATTCCGCAGGTGGCAAAGCTTGCGCTTGCAGAGCTCAAAAAAACATATACCGGCGCGGCGCTCGGCTGGGCGTGGGCTGTCATATCGTTTCTGCGATACTCATCTTGCGCTTCAACTTGGCAGGAACTACAATTTCACAACCAGGTTGAACTTTAGCACCATGACCAACTTTGGCAACCTTACCATTCATATAGATGATATATGACTTGCTTTTGATGGCATCAGAAGCAAAACCACCAGCTTGGTCTATGTAGTAGCTTGCCCGTTTGCCCTTTTCATAGGCAACAGTATTGGCATACATCACAGCACCATTGATTTTTACGGTTCCAGTATATTGTGGAACGACCAGTCGGTCTCCTTCACGCAATACCAGGTCGTCATCGCAACCAGGATTCTTGAGCGCTGCAGCCAGGTCAATTCCTACAGGATATTCATCAGGAACATTGAATTTCTCCAATTCTGCATTCTTGGCTCCTTCTGCAGCTTGTTGGAGATTGCCGCTGTTGCTACTAGCTGCCAATTGGAGGAGGTTCTTCTGCTGTTGCTCACGCTGCATCTTCAGAACAGCTTCCATACGGGCTTTCTCTGTGCTGTTGGCTCTACGGATCAAGCGGGCTCCCTTGATATATGCTTGATTGGTTGCTCCACCAGCCTTGTAGAACAGGTCGCTTATTCGGGTATTACGCTTGGTGAGTGTGTAAGCTCCTGCAAACATAACCTCACCCTCGATGCTCACATTTTCCAGTTCGTTGTATGCTGGACTCTTGCGAATAGAAACCTCGTCGAAAGGCATCAGAACAAAGCCGGGAGTGCCATCAATGACAAAACCATCCTTCAAGGAGAGGGTGAATGTCTGAGCAATCAAACTGTCTGGTTGCAATGCCTTGGCATCAGAAACGCGGCGACTTACGTTGACATTCACGGTGGATGCCTTGTCGGTCAGACCACCAGCCTGAAGTACGAAGTCTTCGATAGTTTCATTGTCGGCGTATTTATAGGTTCCAGGATATTGTACCTCGCCGCGAATTGTGATGGTTCGCTCTATCTGCTTATCCTGTCGGGTAGGGATGAAGAGCACATCATTCTCCTTCAACGGAATATCTGCCACCTTTCCACTCATGATACCTGCGATATCCATACTGATAACTTCCAATGTGCGGTCTGGTTTCATTCTGTGCATGACCGCTCTATTGGTGAATGCATCCTCAGTAAGACCTTCTGCATGTTCAACCAGAGAACGAACGCTGTTAATCTGTTCGCCGATATTGTACATACCTGGACGGAATACAGCACCCTTGATTTCTACCGTATTGGCATATCTTGGCAGGATGGAGTCAACGCTTACTGAATCGCCATCAGCGATGTGGAAACTGGCAAAATCGAATTCGTCAACATTGAATACGGCATATTCTCTTCCTGTCTTTCTGTTCACACGTACCGATTTCTTATAAGCATCACCGGTGAAACTACCGGCATATTTGAGCAGTGAATTGATGCTCTCGTTCTTTTTCATCTCATAGAACATCGGGCGTTTTACCTTACCCGTGATGTTGACCAGACAGTCGTATGGACCTACTACAATCACATCATTGTCTGCGAGTCGTACATTGCCTGTCAACTTACCATTGAGGATGTAGTCGTAGATATCAACTACAGTAACCAACCTGTTGTTTCTATATACCTTAATATTACGGAGTGTACCCAGGTCGTTGGTTCCTCCAGCCATGTAGAGGGCATGGAAAACGGTAGCGAAGGCTGAGAGGGTATAGGTTCCAGGAGCCTTTACTTCACCCATCACATTGACCATAATGGTCTTGGTCTGGCCTACTGTCAACTTGATATGGCTGGAAGAATATCTGCTACCTAACGTACCGCGCAATCTTGCATTAGCCTGAGCAACGGTGAGGCCGCTGACATTCACCGGACCATACCCCTCGATGGTAACAGTTCCATCTGGAGAAACAGTACTCTCGATGGTTTTCTGGGAAGCACCATAGATGTCGATGATGACAGCATCACCAGGACCCAAGCGGTAGTTCTGTGGGGTTGCGATATTCATGTTAGGCTCAAAGCTCAACTCCTTATTATTAAAGATGTCGCGGCCGAAGACCTTCTTGCGATTGTATCTCTGTTCTGCCAGCAAATGACGAAGCAACTGAGTTGAATCAGGGTAGATACCATACATCTCGTTCTGCATGTCCACATACTCCTCGTCCTGATTATCGTAAGTATGCTTATAGGAGAAATCTCGCTGGCCTTTGATTCTATAGTTGCTATAGTTACTGGCCTCCTTGTCAGCCTCTTTCCCATAATCATCACGAGTTTTACCGTTGTTGGTACGTAGGCGAGAGCTGTTTGATGAGACTTTTCCTGTAGCACTGGCAAGGCTGCCTTGTTTGGCTTCCTTTTCATAGCGAGTGCGTACACGTCGAATCTGAGAAATATCAACACCGCGTTGCATCAACTTGGTGACGATTTGTGCATTCGAGGTTCCAGAGTTGTGCTCCTTTACCACAAATTGCATCACTTGGTCGTCGGTCATGCTGGAAGATTGAGCCATGGCTACTGATGAGACCATGAAAAGCATGAGCGAAAAGATGATTAATTTCTTCATTTCACTATTAGTTTTGTTCTGTTTCTTATATAATAACTCAAAAATTTGCAATTTGTTGTAAATTTAGAGCTATTTCTTGAAACCGAAAATTCGTTTGATGAATTTCTTTACGACATTTTCTTTCTTCTGAGGGTTGACAATTGGAGTTGGTTTGCGAGAATTTGATTTCTCGTTAGCCTTCTTCTGTGCAACGCCTCTTCCTCTTCCGTTGCTGCCAGGACGTACGTTCTCTGGTGCATTGCTGCGCTGGTTGTTGTTGCGCTGTTCACCGGTCTTACGATTATCCTGTCTGTTACGGTTGTTTCTATTGTTGCGCTTTCCGCCTTGTCTTGTCTCACCTTCCTGCTTGCTTTCGGCATTCTGCTGACGGTTATTTCTTGATTGCTGCTTGTTGGCGTTCTGTTGCTTATTGGCGTTCTGCTTGTTTGTATTCTGCTGCTTTTCGGCATTCTGCTTATTTGCATTCTGCTGCTTGTCAGCATTCTGCTGTTTGCCGTTTCTGTTGTTTGGCTTGTTTGCAACCTGTTCGCCCTGCTGCTCACCTTGCTGGCGAGGAGCCTTTTCCTGACGGTTGTTCTGTTTGTTCGGCTTGCGCTTGTGTGCAGTCTGGTCGCGGTCTTTCTGGCGGCGGCTCTTTGCACTGGTCTTGCCGTTACCATTGTTTTTACCTGGTTTCTTAGGCTTGTCCATCTTGACATACTCAGGACCTTCGCCACACTCTGCAGGCAATGGCATCTTTTCTACCACTTTTTCCAGGAACTTTTCTATCTGCTGGAACCAGTAGATATCCATTTCCGTAACCAAGGTAATGGCTCTTCCGTCTCTATCTGCACGCGCGGTACGACCGATGCGGTGTACATAGTCTTCTGTGTCGTGCGGAACATCGAAGTTGATAACTAATGTGATATCATCGATATCGATACCGCGGGCAACAATATCCGTAGCAACCAGCACGTCAATCTGGCCGCTCTTAAATTTGAACATGATGTCATCACGTTCTTGCTGAGAAAGGTCGGAGTGCATTTCACCACAGTTGATCTTCTGTTGCTGTAGTGAAGCAGAGAGCTGTTTCACCTTTGTCTTACTGCCGCAGAAGATAATGACGCGCTTCAGGTCACCAGCCTTGAAGATATCCTTGATGATGCTCATTTTCTGGGCCTCATAGCAGACGTATGCTTCTTGTTTGATTTTCTCGGCAGGCTTGCTGACAGCAAGTTTGATTTCTACAGGATTCTTCAGCAAGCTCTTCGCCAGTTCCTCAATTTTGGTAGGCATGGTTGCAGAAAACATGATAGTCTGGCAAGACTGAGGCAATTTCTTGGCGATGGTCATGATATCCTCAGAGAAACCCATGTCGAGCATGCGGTCAGCCTCGTCAAGAATAAAGAAACTTACCTTACTTAAATCTACATTTCCCAGACTGATATGGGTGATGAGTCGGCCAGGAGTAGCTATTACTACATCAGCACCCATACGGAGACTCTTCAATTCCTGGTCGTAGCGGTTGCCGTCATTGCCACCATATACAGCCACGCTGCTCACTCCCTGCAGATAGTAGCTGAATCCCTGCATGGCCTGGTCTATCTGCTGTGCCAGTTCTCGGGTAGGTGACATGATGATGCAGTTGATGGCATCTTCAGGGTATCCACCGTCATCCAACTTACTCAGAATAGGCAACAGATAGGCGGCAGTCTTACCGGTACCCGTTTGAGCCACACCAAGAACGTCATTACCTTTCAATATCTCAGGAATACATTTCTCTTGAACAGGGGTGCATGTGTCGAAATGCATGTCATATAACGCATCAAGCACATTGTCATTTAAATCTAATTCGTCAAAATACATTTATAATCTCTTTATTATTATATATAATAATGTGTAGGTCTCTCTTGAAATAAGTGATGACCGTCATACATTATCTATTATTATATGATACAATCTTACATTATCTCGGTGCATTGCGATAGCAGAAATATGCTACGACGGCAAAGAGGATATTTGGCATCCATGCAGCAAGCATAGGTGGGAAGTTGGCTTGTATGGCAAAGGTTGCCGATACGGTCTGAAGCATGATGTATCCGAAACTCAGGGCGAGTCCCACACCGAGTGCCATACCCATTCCTCCCTTGCGCTTCTTGGCAGAGAGGGAGAGACCGATGATGGTCAGGATAAAGGAGGCAAAAGATGCTGCTATGCGCTTGTGGTATTCCACCTGATATTGCACCACATTGCCGGAACCTCGGTCTATCTGCTTGTTGATGTACTCCTTCAATTCTGGACTGGTAAAGGTCTCCTGCTGTCCCTTGGAATATACCAGGTCGGTTGGTTCCATGGTTATCAGCGTATCTTTCTCAGCACCGCTGGTGATATGTTCCTTCATACCTTGCAGCTTACGCACCTTCCAATTGCTGATTTTCCAATGGTACTTGGAATCCGAGATAGTATCGTACTGTACCTCCATCGCAGTGAGGTGACTGACCAACTTTTTCTCCTGAAATTTATCCAGACAGAAGCCATATCCCCTTTTGGTCGTATTGTCGTAGTGCTGGATGTATGCGATGACTCCACGGTCCACCTGCAACTGCACATTGTCTGCAGACGTGTTCTTGGCCTTCTTCTTATACATGTTTTCAAAGTTCTGTCTGATGACGGTACCATGTGGTATCACGTATGCCGACAGCGAGTAGGAGAGTGCAGAGAGCATGACACACGTCAGCATGTATGGTCGCATCAAACGCTTGAAGGATGTTCCGGAAGCGAGGATAGCGATAATTTCTGAATTGCCAGCCATCTTAGTCGTGAAGAGGATGACGGCAATGAATACAAACAAGGCACTGAACAAGTTGGCGAAGTATGGCACAAAGTTGGCATAGTAATCGAAGATGATGGCACGCATAGGAGCATGATTCTCCGAAAACTTGGCCAGATTCTCATTGAAGTCGAATACGATGGCAATGGAGATAATCAGTGCGATACTGAAAAAATAATATCCCACGAACTTCTTGATGATGTACCAGTCTAATCGCTTGATATATCTGAAGAGGTTGAGAAGCCTGAGTACTCTCAGGAATCTCAACTTGTGGGCGGTCCATTTCGCGGCCTTTACGAGCCATGCGAAATGTTTGCCAAACCATCGCTGAAACTTGTATCTTCTGCGATGTTTCCTTATTTGTTTAAAATTTTTCATTATATTTCTTTAAATTCTTCGTCCTAATTGGTCGATGATGGAACGCTTCCACTGTACGAAGTCGCCCTGCTCGATGTGCTGGCGTGCATCTGTTACCAGTCGGAGATAGAAGGCGAGGTTGTGGATGCTGGCAATCTGCATTGCCAAAAGCTCCTGTGCTTTGAAAAGGTGGTGGAGGTATGCCTTGGTTGTTATGCGGTCGATATCGCAACCTTCCGGGTCAACAGGACTGAAGTCCATTTCCCATTTCTTGTTACGCATATTCATGGTGCCATTGTAGGTGAATAGCATGGCGTTTCTTCCGTTTCGGGTAGGCATAACGCAGTCAAACATATCAACTCCTCGTTCGATAGCTTCCAGAATGTTCTGTGGAGTACCTACTCCCATGAGGTAGCGAGGCTTGTCCTTAGGAAGAATCTCATTGACCACCTCTATCATCTCATACATCACTTCTGTTGGTTCACCTACGGCAAGACCACCGATGGCATTTCCGTCAGCGCCCTTGTCGGCTACATACTTAGCAGCTTCTCTTCTCAGTTCAGGGAAGGTACATCCCTGTACGATAGGGAAGAGACTCTGGTTGTAGCCATAGAGAGGTTCTGTCTCATCGAAGCGCTTGATGCAACGGTCCAGCCAGCGCTGGGTCAACTCCAAGCTTTTCTTTGCATACTGGAAATCACTTTGTCCAGGAGGACATTCATCAAATGCCATCATGATGTCGGCACCGATGATACGCTCTGTATCCATGACATTCTCTGGAGTAAAGATGTGTTTACTACCGTCAATGTGAGAACGGAATTCGCAACCTTCTTCTCTCAGTTTGCGGATGCCAGTCAGTGAAAATACCTGAAAGCCACCGCTATCTGTAAGGATAGGACGGTCCCAGCCATTGAAACCATGCAGACCGCCAGCAGCCTTGATGACCTCCAGGCCCGGACGGAGGTAAAGATGGTAGGTATTGCCTAAGATAATCTGTGCCTTTACCTGTTTGCGAAGCTCGTCAAAATGTACGCCCTTTACAGAACCAACAGTTCCTACGGGCATGAAGATAGGAGTCTTTATCTGTCCGTGGTCTGTGGTGATGATACCAGTACGTGCATCACTTGCTTTATCTGTTACTTGTAGTTCAAACTTCATGATTGTCTTGATGTTATTTGTTGTTTTCTTCTTCTTTTTCTTCGATGGTGAAATCGACAGGATTCTCCACCTTTTCGTCAGTGAGTGCAAACTTCCATACATCAGCAACATTTTCTACATAGTGGAATTCTACTCCCTTGCGGTATTGCTCAGGAATTTCCTCTATGTCTTTCTGATTGGCCTGACACATCACGATATCTGTGATACCAGCTCGCTTGGCAGCTAAGATCTTCTCCTTGATGCCGCCTACAGGAAGTACCTTTCCACGGAGCGTGATTTCGCCCGTCATGGCTGTATTCTTGCGTACCTTGCGCTGAGTCAGGGCAGAGGCGATACTGGTTGCAATGGTGATACCGGCAGATGGTCCGTCCTTAGGAGTTGCACCCTCTGGTACGTGGATATGGATATTCCAGTTGCTGAATATTCTGTAATCTACTCCGAGCAGGTCGATATGTGCCTTGACATATTCGAGTGCAATCACGGCAGATTCCTTCATCACGTCTCCGAGGTTACCTGTCAGCGTGAGTTTTCCAGCCTTGCCCTTGCTGAGAGAGGTCTCGATGAAAAGAATTTCGCCTCCCACGGAAGTCCATGCCAATCCGGTAACGACACCCGCATAAGCATTGCCCTGATAGATGTCACGGTTGAACGGAGGATTGCCCAAGAGGGTTGCTGCCTCGGCTGGGGTGATGTTGGTTGTTTCCAACATGTCCTCGTAAGCCAATTTGAAAGCCATTTTGCGTAAGGCTTTGTTGATCTGTTTCTCCAACTGTCGCACACCGCTTTCTCGGGTATATTGCTCGATGATCTTCTCGATGGAAGCTTTTGAGAACTTGATCTTTGGAGTATATTTCTTGAGACCGGTATTCTCCAACTCTCTCGGAATCAGATGACGCTTGGCAATCTCTACCTTCTCCTCTGTGATGTAACCACCTACTTCAATGAGTTCCATACGGTCGAGCAATGGACGTGGGATAGAACTCAGGTCGTTGGCTGTGGCTATGAAGAGAACCTTCGACAAATCATAGTCAATATCCAGATAGTTATCATGGAAAGCCTTGTTCTGTTCCGGGTCGAGAACTTCCAGTAAAGCCGAAGAAGGATCACCATTAAAGTTGGCCTGTGAAATCTTGTCAATCTCATCAAGGATAAAGACAGGGTTGGCGCTACCAGCCTTCTGGATATTCTTGATGATACGACCAGGCATGGCACCGATGTAAGTACGGCGATGACCTCTGATTTCAGCCTCGTCGTGCAAACCGCCAAGAGAAACTCTCACGTATTTACGGCCCATCGCTTGTGCAATGCTTTTGCCGAGACTGGTTTTACCAACTCCCGGAGGGCCAAAGAGGCAGAGGATAGGACTCTTCAGGTCATCACGTAAAGCTCTTACAGCGAGGTATTCCAGAATGCGCTCTTTCACCTTTTCCATGCCATAATGGTCTTTATCCAAAACCTTTTTGGCATGTTTGAGACTCAAGTTATCTATCGTGCAGTCATTCCAAGGCAAATCTACCATTGTCTGCAGGTAGTTGATCTGTGTAGAATAGTCAGGACTTTGCGGATGCAAGGTGTCGAGTCGCTTGAATTCCTTATTGAATATTTTCTCTACATTCTCATTCCAATTTTTACTCTTGGCTTTTTCAAGAATCTCTTTCTTCTCAGGGCTCATGTCGTTTCCGCCGAGCTCTTTCTTGATGTTCTTGAGCTGTTGTTGCAGGAAGTATTCACGTTGCTGTTCGTCCAGATCATTCTTTGTTTTCTGGCGGATGTCAGACTGTATGTCAAATAACTGTTTGAGTCTGTTCTCATATTTGAGGGCTTCAAACATGCGGTCTGTCATACTATTCATTTCCAGCATCTTGATCTTTTCCTCTATGCTGAAAGGCATGGATGACAAGATGAAGTTTGTGCGTATCAGCGGATTGGATATAGAGTTGATTGCATACTCTGCATCATCAGGTATCTCATCGCTGTCTTGAATCAACTTGATGGTTTGAGAGAACAGAGACTTTTGCAAAAGTCTGAATTCCGTATCTGTTTTTTTAGGCCATTCTTCAGAAATGCTTTCCACATATCCGCTATAGAATGGTTGTTTTGTTTCGAGATTTTTCAATTTGCATTTCCCTAATCCTTGTACTACGATAGTGATCTGTCCATTTTGCAGACCAGGAAGTTCTACCATTTTGATGAGACGGCAGAAAACACCAGTTTCAAAGAGGTCTTCCTTTTCAGGATTATCCAGATTGGCATCCTTTTGAGTAAAAGCGCAGAAAATAAGATCGTCGTTTTTCTGTTTGAGATAATCTACAACTGCGATACTTTGCTTCCTGCCAAGTATGATAGGGGTGAGAACGGTAGGGAAGATCACTAAGTCTCGGGTGCAGATAATTGGATACGTCCCGGATTCTCTATCTTTTAGCAATTCCGTAATGTCGCCTTCAAAATCGGCAATCATGTGTAATTGATTATTTTTAATATTGTCCATATTCTGTTATAAATGCATTTTGACTTGCAAAGATAGCCTTTTTTGATGAATTTTGGGTTGAAAGATACAAAATTTAATATTATAATGTGTAATTTCTTTCTTTATAGACTGTTTTTTGCTGAAAAGTAAAATATATTGCGTGTTTTTTCGTTAGAAAATTAAATGAAGCATGAATTTAGAATATGACAGGTTTTCGATTTAAACAGTTTGAGATATTACAAGACCGTTGTGCCATGAAAGTGGGAACGGATGGTGTGTTGTTAGGAGCATGGGCTTCTGGCGGAACTCGTATTCTCGATATAGGATGTGGTACGGGGTTGATAGCCTTGATGATGGCTCAGCGTTTTCCTGCTGCCCAGGTGGTAGGTATTGATATTGACGAAGAGGCTTGTGGACAGGCAAGGGAAAATGTGACAGCCAGTCCTTTTGGTGATAGAATTGATGTAGCTCATTGTCGGTTGCAGGATTATTCTGGTGAGGAATTTGAGGCGATAGTCAGCAATCCTCCGTTTTTTCTGAATAGTTTGAAAAATCCGGATAGCAAAAGGGCAATGGCTCGACATGCTGATACCTTGCCATTTAGGGATCTCTGGCAAGGTGTAAAACGCTTACTTTCTGAAAATGGGATTTTCTCGGTCGTACTGCCTTCTGATGTAAAGGAGAATTTTGTGTCAGAAGCCTGTATGTCAGGATTTTACCTTGTTAGACAATGTGCTGTGAAGACGATTGAAAGGAAGCAGCCGAAACGCTATCTCCTGGCCTTTTCCAGACATAGAAATGGTGAACTGGAAAATGCCACGGAAATCATGATGGATCAAGATGGAAATCGTAGCGAATGGTATGCGAAAATAACTGACGAGTTCTATCTTTAAACGCATCGCCTTTAAGGGATGGTTTAAGATGGTTATATGCGTCTATTTAAATATTTAGTTTGCGTTAAATATTCAGTTTGCGCTGCACAAGTTTGCTTAAAGCCTCCACTTTTTTGCTTTGCTTGTTGAAGTCATCACGCATGGCATTCAGGTCATTAAAGAACTCTGTAAATGCCGTTTGGATGGCATTGGGCTTGCGGGCATTCTTGTCAGCGTATGGATTGACTATCATCTTGATGCCTTTTTCTTCAAGATGTACGTCAATTTCTGTTCCCGACATCACTGGGTCGCCATCATAGTGGATGACACCCGGTTGGCTTCGGGTGATATGAAGTTTCTTGCAACGGAAACTTTTTATCTTGGAGTTCTTGTCCAAAGTCTTGTTGAACATGTCGAAACTAACCTGTGGAGCTTCGAGTACATCAAAAGGTTCCATGATGATGACGTCCATCAGTCCGTCGCTCATGGAAGCTTGAGGGGCAATGTATGCATTATTGCCGTATTGGGAGGCATTGGCACATGAAATCAGGAAAGCCTTGTATTGTTTCGTACCAGTCTCGTCCTCCAGTGTATAAGTTTCTGGCTGGTATTTCAAGCCTTCTCTGAGGATATTCTCAGCATAGCTGATAGGACCACGCTTTCCGCTTTCCGCAAATTTCATGCTGACAAAGGCGTCAAATCCCATGCCGCATGTACAGAAGAAAGGATATTCATTGATGACTCCATAATCAAGGTCATGAATTTCGCAATGATTGATGATCTCAATGCTTTTTCTCAAGTTCATTGGTATCAGGAGATGGCGTGCCAGTCCGTTGCCCGAACCGCAAGGGATGATGCCTAACGCAGTATCAGAATGGACGATGGAGCGAGCCACTTCGTTGATGGTTCCGTCGCCACCTACAGCCACAACGATATCCACATGGTTGTCCTTTGCTTCGGTGGCAATCTCCGAAGCATGTCCAGCTCTTTCTGTCATCCTAATCTCGTACTCGAAAAGCTCTTTGTTCAATGTTGACTCTATCAGGCTTGGAATGGCAGCCTTGCTGCTGGTGCCAGAAATAGGGTTCATTATGAATACTATCTTTTTCTTCATCCAAAGCAATATTTTTGTAATATGGTTTTGCAAAATTAGCAAAAATCCATAAAAAAACAGGTTTTTATCCAATAAAAAAACGCTAAAATGTAACTTTCTTAGAAAAAAATAGGATTTATAAGTTCTTTTTTGTATCTTTGCAGCCTGAAACAATTGAAAATAATAAAGTACACCTATTAATAATGGGACAATTACAAGAAAGATACAAGAATTAT
>ERZ1031954.993-NODE-993-length-11576-cov-18.770332_pt1 | contig 11576 bp, 8 predicted proteins | sample MGYA00516701_ERZ1031954 | MGnify/ENA primary metagenome ERZ1031954 (study PRJEB33719, sample SAMN04261284) | wastewater metagenome | biome: rural village; feature: human; material: feces | host: Homo sapiens | place: El Salvador | collected 2013-01-07 ...
TTATGGTATGCCTAGGGAGTTTTTTAAAGTCCCACAGATTTGGCTTTCCCTTCGGCCGCCGATTTTCAATTCACGGATTATCACAGATGAATATGCTTTACCCCCAGTAAACAGTAGGGGCAGAGTTATATTGCCATAGGGGTTGGATGCTTACTTAAGTCCCACAGATTTGGCTTTCCCTTCGGCCGCCGATTTTTAATTCACGGATTATCACAGATGAATATGCTTTACCCCCAGTAAACACTGGGGACAGAGCTATATTGCTATAGGGGTTGGATGCTTACTTTGTACAATTTAGATTGTTGTTATGCAATATGTTCGAAAAAACGTTGGTGGAGTCAATATTTTGTTGTATCTTTGCAAGCAAAAATAAACCCGCCAACTTTGATAGCGGCGGGTGTTCGGAAACTTGGTTACGTGCTTTGATAGCAGAGGCTTTACCAAGCATTACGGTGCAAAGGTACGAAAAATAATTGAAACATCCAAATGAATTACAAGAAATTTTCAAGAATATATTCGATTTCTCGCGTTTCGCGTTATCAGAAAGCGGCAAATGGTGATAAAAAGAAAGCGATGGCCATGTATTATGCTAACGCTCGACTGGCACAAGCTTTTCAACCTTTAATTAGTTTCTTTGAGGTTGTGCTTCGAAACCAATTGCACTATGCATTGGCTCACCATTTCAATGACGTTAAGTGGTTGGTGAGTCAAAAAAACGGGTTTATGTCAGACCCTTCGCTTACTCATGTTGTAAAGAAGACGAGAAATACGATAGTAAATGATTTCTTGAAAAGAGAAGTGGAACGCTCAGAGAAGACGTTACTTCAGAAACATCGTAATATAACGGCCGGACGTGTAATTGCGGAATTGAATTTCGGATTTTGGAATAGCTTATTTGAGACTCATCACTATGCATTGCTAAAAGGTGTGCCTGGTACAATTTTTAAAAGTTTGCCTACGGGTACTGGAAGAAAAGAAATCAATCTTCGGGTGCGGCAGATACGAACCTTGCGTAACAGAATAAGTCATAATGAACCTCTATGCTTTAAGAATAAGGCATTTGATTTGACCTATGTAAATGACATGTACATTATGATTAGCGATTTTCTGAAATGGATAGATCCTCAAATAATCGATACGCTTGGCAAAGAGAACTTGGATAGAGTTTCTTATGAAATAAATAAAACCAGCAAACTTCTATAAGGCTGGAATGTTGATAAAAATGCCTCGTTGATTCACATCAGCGAGGCACATCCTAAAATCATTTTTCTTTTCTTACGCCTTTGAATGGAGTTCCATCTTGTTTTCCATCCATAAACTGTCCATTGGGACCTCGTTTGGTCCAAATCTTTGAAGCACGACTTCCTAACTGCATAGAGGTAGCCGTGAATATATCTAACTGAGGATTCGGATTTGTCTTTTTAAACAATGTTAAATTTCGTTAACCGTATTCATTTTTATTATTATAGTTCATTATCATTCTTTTAATTGATGGTGTAAAGATACGAAAAATATTTCAGCTAACGACATAAATCAGAGATTATTTTCGTGAAATATAAACATTTTAAACAGGCCTTACTTTTTAAAGTGGGCTCAGTAATTGAGAAATAAAATTATGGATATAAAGTACAATATTCCTTCTTCTGTCGCATCCAAGTTGGAGCAGATAAGGCTCTATATGGGTATGCATAGCGTAACAGCATTTGTTGGTGCTGGTTTCAGCATGAATGCCGATAAACCCAACAATGTGAGGATGAAGACGTGGAACCAACTCCGAGAGACTTTCTTGGAAAAGCTATATCCAAACAACGAGAAGGACCGGCTTGAGGACGCAAATGATGTGGTGAGGTTGTCGTCGTTGGTGGATGCGCAGTTCGGACACAACGAATTGGATAACATCTTGGAAGAGGCATTGCCAGACAGATTGGTGAGTCCTGGGGTGTTGCATCGAATGCTAGTGCATCTTCCATGGAAAGATATTCTTACCACGAATTACGATACTTTGATAGAGCGAGCCGCCTCGCAAGTAATCACGAACTTGAAACTGGTGACGAACAAGGAAACTTTGCTCTATCAACCTTCACCTCGCATCATCAAATTGCATGGCAGTTTTCCTAATATCCGTCCTTACATCATGACGCAGGAGGATTATAGGCGTTATCCTATTGAACGTCCAGAAATGGTAAATACCGCCAAGCAATGCTTTTTGGAGAGTTTAGTTTGCTTGATTGGATTCTCTGGAGAAGATCCAAACTTCCGTGCGTGGATAGGTTGGCTGAAAGATGTCATTGGACAAGGGAGACTTTGCCCTACTTATCTCATTACATACAGAGAAGGATTCCATGATGCTGAAAGGGCTTTATTGTCGAAATTGGGAATAGACATCATTAATTTGGCCGAGGTGGGAGGCGTTGACGATTATTATTCTGCATACAAATTCTTCTTTGAGTATTTGAAAGAATGTAAATCGGTATGGAACGGCATGGTGAGGTTTAAGAGTCTGGATGACGAAAAAATGAATGATGATGAATTCAAAGAGTACGTTACTCATAAGATTGAAGAGATGCGTGCCGTTAGAGAATCCTATCCAGGATGGCTGATACTTCCGAAAGAGCATGAAAAGGATTTTGAGAATATAGATGGCGATATCTATTTTATGGGCCATATTTATAGGCGTATTACAGATGATGGTTTAAAGCTAAAATTCTTGTATGAGATAAACTGGAGATTGAATGTTGCTCTTATACCTCATAACATAGACTGGTTCTTGGCGGTCATAGAAGGATTGGTGGAGCATCTTGCCGACATTAAGAATGTGGATAGGTGGATGATGGAAGATCTGATTCTAAGTCTGCTGGATGTACAACGACTTAATGGAAAAGATGAGAGTTTCCTTAAACTATGCAGCAAACTCCTTGAAAACGAGGAAGTTTCAGCAAGGCATATACATTACCGTCTGGCACTCTATTGGATGACCCAATATGACAATAAGAAATTGAAGAGTGTGCTATCTGAATGGGAGGTAGATTTAGGTGACTATCAGAATTGTCTTCAAAAGGCGAATATTCTTTATTATATAGGTGAAGAACTGGATGCTTTCCATCTTTTGGAAGAGTGTAAGACCACCATTGCAAGGTTCTTGTTACAAAACAAGAATGACCTATATGCCAAATCCTGTTTGCCCCATATTCAAAAGACTATGGGATGGTGTGACAAAACAAAAGTGATAAACCATGAAGATTTGGAGGATTTTGCAGTCGGAGAATCTTTTGACAGCATCGTAGATAGATTTTTGGGTAAAGTATATAGCAAAAAGTCTATGCGTGGTTTCACAAGAGAACATAAATTTCGTATTGGTTCCTATGTCAATAGCTGGAATATGGGCTCTTCTGGATATGTGCCTGAGTATCTATATCCTTGCAAATGGTGGATGTTAAAGGAACGCATAGGGGTATCAATGTTTCAGATGAACCAAGACTTAACGAGAAATTGTATTCTGAAGATGTTTGATTATTCGTGCGAGATGGCTTGGAACATGATGATGCTTTCAGCAAGTGGAAAGGTTGTGGATGAAGTGTTGGGAAGAGAACAATTGGCCCAAATCACAGAGGAAAAGGCTAACGAATATTTCGATACTTACATTTCGCTGTTTGAGAAGTCGACGTCATTGGATGAAAATTGGGTGAACAACAAGACGCGGAATGTGCTACCTAAAGTTTTGTCACGACTCTGTACCAAGGTAAGCCAAGATAGAGTGATGAAATTTGTTAAGGCAGCATTGAAATGGAGACCTATATTAATTAACAAAGAATTAGAACAAGCGTATGATTGTTTGACAAACAATAATCTGTCTGTAATATGGGTTTTGCTGTTGACGGAGAAACGCTTTGATACTGTCTATGGACGAGATGGATATGTTCTTCCCGACCGTTCAATGCTCAGCTTCATTATTACAGACAATATCATTGATAGGATAATTAGCCAGTTAAGTAGCACAGATAATAAAACTGTACTGCAAGCTATGATTATGACTGAAGTAATTTGGGATAGAAAAGATTTGCAAGAAAAGGATAGAAATAAAATCGCAAAAGCCGTTAGGACTATGAGAAATCAAGAAAATGCCATAGAAGAAGCGGTTTATACCTATACTTATGTGAAAGCAAACGAAGAGGAAACGGCACGGTTCAAAGCAATGTTGCAGGAGGCATTAGATGCTTTTCTAAATGATAATTATAAATTTGACAATTCTTCAAGACCTCTTAGCCTATGGAGTGATAGGCTTCAAAAAATCAATGTACTGAGACAATTCTTTTCTGATGAGCAGAAGAAGGCTGTGCTTCTTTATAATTACGAACTGATAGTTCAGAACAAGGAGGTGTTTGGAAAGGAAGACGATAAGGATTTCTTTGGTGGTATGCGGCGATTTACACGCAATATCATTACGACGTATCAAAGCCTTTTGTTGAATTCCAATATTGATGACTGGACTGATGAAGAATATCACAAGATGGTAGGTCAAATAGCTTGGTTGTCATCTGTTAATTATAGTTGCTTGCCGATGGAAGTCAAGGCGCAAATAAGAAATCAACAGGAAATAAGCGAAAGCACTCTGTTCAAAATACAGAAGGCACTGTTTAGTAGGGAAAGTACTGTTCAAGTAGAGGGAATTAAAGCTTTCTTTGTGTTGAAAGACAACGGAAAAGATATTGAGCAGATTCTTTCTTATGTATTTAACAATTTCTCCTTAGCCGATCCAAAAGCTTATAAAGAACTACTGATACTCTTTGCAAACTTAATCGTAAGAGGGTATAATGAGCATGATTTCAATAAACGAATTTTAGGCTTTTTGAACAATATACACCAATTCTATAATAGTTATGGACTTGGTGTCGTTGGACTTGCAGACCTACAGCACTATGCAAATTACGTTGCAGGAGCGTTGTCAGTAAAAGAACCAGAGTTAAACGTTCCTGTATTTCAAAAGGTAGAAGCTAACTTCAATGATGTGACGGTAGGATTTGATAAAGGAGTTGAGTTTGCGCAATCAAGTTCTCATGACTAGAATAAATAATTTATAACTGAATAATATGGCACAAGAAATAATTCCTGATAAGCAGAGTGTACTTTCTTGCTTGAAGCAGAAAGTGTATTACGTTGATTTCTATCAGCGTGAGTACGTTTGGACTAAGAATACGGTGGAGGTTCTCTTGAACGATATCTTCTACGCCTTCGAAATTTCGTATAAAGAGCATAAGGATGAGGAAATGTCACAAGAGGTACTGGAAAAGTATAACTGGTATTATCTCAATGTCTTTATCACCAATAAAGTGGAGGGGAAGGTGTTTATCGTTGATGGTCAACAGCGACTTTCTACGCTTACTTTGATTGCTACAAAGCTTTATCATATCACAAACAATGATAATCTCAAAGATATCCTCCGTGATTGCATCTTTGCGAAAGATCAGTTTAAAGGCAATGTGTTTTGTATCGATAACGACAAGAGAAAAGATGTGATGCAATGTATACTTGATGGTTCTGAATATCAGGATGCTTATAAAAACAAGACTGAAGAGACTATCATTGAGAGATATGAGGATATCAGCAGGTTTATCGATGACAAACACTTGGATGATGTTGAATTGACTGCTTTCATCTATTATTTCCTCAACAGACTGGTTCTCGTAGAACTGTCTATCCAGAAGGATGATACGCCTATGGTCTTTGAGGTAATCAATGACCGTGGTGAGGCTTTGAAGCCTTTTGAGATTCTGAAGGGCAAGATGATCGGGCTCTTTTCGAAAAGTGATACCAACAAGTATTCTGAAAAGTGGGATGTTGCACTGAATAGAATCAGCGGAAGAGAGGATAACTTCTTTGCTGATTATTTGAAGTCGAAGTTTGTGTTCAAGAAGAATGCCTCTCTGGAAAAGCAGATTATCAACTCCTACCACCGATATATCTTCGATTATAATGATATTGCTGATAGGCTTTCTTTCAGAAGAGCTGACAAGAAACATCATGAGAACATTAAACAGTTTATCAACAATGAGTTGGACTACTTTTCTTCCCTGTATGCTAAGATTTCGACTTGTCGTGATGAATTTGTGCAGTATAATTTGAATATCAATGATATCTCTGGTATTTATCAGCAGATTATGGCAGCCTGTGATGTCAATGATGAGCTAACGGACGAGAAGATTCATGCGATAGCTAAAGAGGTGGATAGGCTCTGGGTGCTCTTTGTTCTGAATGGTATTTACGATAGCAACGATTTTCAGGATGTTTCTTATCGTTTGAATGGGAAACTGAAAGGACTGGATATGGCTTCCTACCGTGAGGTATATGACGAAATCATCATGCAGAGTATCCGAGAGAAACGTAATGTTTCGGGAGAAGTTTCTTTGCTGGATTTCAATAGCTTCTGTAGGAAAAACTATACGAATACGAACCGCCGATTCCTGCGTTATCTGTTCTCGAGGGTTGAGAAGTTTATCTGTGAGCATACGAATCAGAACATGCAGAATGATATCTACTATATCTCTACCAAAACCGGTAATAAGACGGGATACCATATTGAGCATATTCTCTCTGAAAATGAAACGAACAGAGGGTACTTTAAGGATGTTGAGGAGTTTGAAGATCAACGCAACCTGTTAGGTGGCTTGCTCTTGCTGAAGGGGGCGGACAATATCTCTTCTGGTAATGAAGAGTATTCAGACAAACTGAAAACTTATAGCAACGGTTTGGTATGGGGGCATACGCTTTGCGAAGATTACTATCATGCCAACAAGGATTTTGATAAGTTTAATAAGGAGTTATCTGATAAGTGTAATGTCGGATTCAAGGCTTATAGTGTCTTTGACCAAAAGGCATTGAGGGAGCGAAGTAGATTGCTGTATGAAATCGTGAAAGTAATATGGGAAGTTTCGTAATTATTAGAAATCCTATGTCCCTCTTACATGGTAAGCCATCGGCTAACCCCGTATAAGGCATGGAAGGAGATAGAAGATATGGAATGCTATAAGGATTATGGTTTGCCGAGAAAGGGATTTTAAGTCCCACAGATTACACGGATTATCACAGATGAATATGGTTTACCCCCAGTAAACACTGGGGGCAGAGCTATATTGCCATAGGGGTTGGATGCTTACCGAAAACTCGGTCTTATTCCACACCCTGATGTTGAATTTCTATGCAAAGATAATAAAAAAAGTAATATACAATGGAATCAATATTCGAACAGGATAAGCACATGCTGACCTTTATGGAAGGCTTTGAGACGGGCGAATTGGAATATATACTTGGAGTTGATATACCCACTCGCGTTTATAAGGCAAGGTTTGTCAAGGATGAGGATGATAACTTTGTCCTGACGTTCTCGATTCCTGAAGGGGATGACTTTAGTGCGGAGTATTTCTTCTCAAAGCCAGCCGTTCTGTCAATTCCCAATAAGATACAGATTATCTTGATGAATACGGAAGCCATAAGGTTCAGCCAGAGTATCAATGATGAAGGCCCACAGGAAATAAAGGTCACCTATCGCGCTTTCAGTACTGAGGTGGATTCGTCGAGATGGAAAAACTCGAAACATTGTGCCTACATCAAGTATAGCAAGCAGGATTTTCACTATACCGATATGAGCATACATTATGATTTCACAACCAACAAAAATCAGCAGAGCAGTTGGAGAAATGCTTTTGTACTACAGATGGCAGATGGCAGAAATGTTATGGTCAGCTTTGAGGAGTCAGAGCCAGGAGATAATGCATATTGCGTGATTCGGGCCCAGAAGAAGATGGATGTTGCCTTATTTGAGAGTGCGATTGAGGCAGTCAGAGTTATATATGGACTTCTTGCGGGCTATAGTTTTGCAGACAGAGGTTACATCATCTCCGATTATGCAGACGAGAAACCGAAAGGCAGAATACCCTTGATATTCAGGTATTTCAATAGGGAAAATGCCAAGAAGCATAAGTATCCTTTGTTAGACAAGAGACATTATGTGGATGATAATCATAAATCGCTTGAGATTACAGGCGAACAGCTCAACAGACTGGTAAAGAAACTTGTAGGCAATGAGGAATATCTGCGGGCAGCAAAATTGCTGGTTGAAGCGTCAGCTATAGATGGCTCGTCAAGAGGTGTATTGGCGGTGGTTGCCCTCGAAACCATTGCTAATCAGCTGATAAAGAAAGAACCTGTGAAGAAGATAATAGAAGATAAGGAAACAGCAAGCCAACTGAACTATGAGTTGAAGAAGGCACTAAAAAAAGTAAAAGAAAAAATTGAGAAGGAGGCGTTTGAGAAGCTGGAATCAAAGGTCAATGCCATCAATAACTTGCCAAATGCGGTGAAACTGGAATCTGTTTTTAAGCAGGTAGGAATTGAACTTGACGAGGAAGAGCTTTATTGTGTAGATTGTCGAAATCGATTTCTGCATGGTGCTCTGCCCAAAAACGACAAGTTTAAAATGTTGTCGGAAGACGAACTGTTGTTTATGGTGTCTCAACGCCTTATTATGTTGACTGGCTGTATTCTGCTGAAAGGTGCTGGCTTCAGCGGTCACGTGAACGATTGGGGGTTTACGGAAGTTATGAAGAAGCGGCAGATAAGAGAGAGCCTCTTTGTTGCCCATTTAGGAAATGCACATAGGGAGATATAAGCGCAGCACACTTCGTGTTTTGATTCGTAATGTTAATTCGCTATGAACGAACTTTTCTTTGAACTGATACGGGTGGCGATAGGTTATCAGCCTTGCTTGTTTCACACGCCTACGGCAGAGGAATGGGCGGGACTGAGAAACAGGGGGACAGGTTCCTGTTTTAGATAAAATGGAATACGTAATATCGAGTTAATGGCAAGGCAATCCAGACAACCTTCAGGAACGGGGATATATCACGTGATGATGCGTGGTATAAATCATCAAAACATTTTTGAGGAGCATGAGGACTATTACCAGTTTTTCAATACCTTGGACATGATGGCTCAGTCATATGAGCCTGATGGCACGCCATTAGGACGGTAACCATCTATTTCTCCTCATTGCCCACTAAAGAATAAGTATTACCTTTGCTGCCGATTAAAATATAGGTAGCAAATGGAAAGACGTAAGCATCCAACCCCTATTTTGGCGGTTTGCTAGATAAGTGCAGAGCGATACTGCAATGCGTATTCCGGTTGATACCCGTTCACTAATTCCGGTGATATCCGTTCACTCTATTAGTAATCTTCAGTATCGTCGGCAAAGTTAATACTTTTTTCTTAAACTCTCGCCTTTTAATTCAAATTTAACCCACTTTTTAAAGTGGGGTCAATGATAATTCTATAAATTCTGTTAATAATACTCTTGTAAGTGTGCATGTTATCAAATAATTATGTACCTTTGCGCCATGTTTGTGTGTCCTGAGACAGAATGAAGTCTGATATTGGCTATATTTGATAGATTTCTGTCGTAACTTCTAAAGAGATGGTGGCAGACCCACTGCATTCGGCATGCAGGTGCTGATTGCAAACCACTTTGTGCTGCTCTGATGGAAACAGATGGGTAGTGAACGACAATTGAAAGCCTTCCGTAAGGTTGGCAAGGTATGTGTCAAGGAGATGAACGCAAGGCAGAAAGTACTGATGTCCATGACTTACTCGACCGTTGAATTCTCTTGTTTGTTTTGCAACACTAAGATAAGTGAATTCTTCGACATGACAAAATCCTGGGCAACTTTTTGTTGCTCAGGTACTTAAAAAGTTTAATTTATAATAGTGTTGCGGAATTAAGGTTAAAAGCTATGATAGGAATATTGCAAGTTGCCTCTTATATATGCCAGCGCTATTTTAAGGAATTTGGTGCTCGTATTGATGAAATGAAGCTGCATAAATTGCTTTATTTCACACAACGTGAGTGCTTTATCCAAATGGGGAAACCAATGTTTGATGCACGATTTGAGGCATGGAAATATGGTCCTGTCATGGTTCCTATTCGACAGCATTATAAAAATGATTCTTTCTATGAATTGATGGATAAAGAGCAAGTTGCACAATATAAGCCTGTGTTTGACATTGTTTTTAAAATTTATGCACCACAAAAGTCATGGAGTTTGAGCACGTTGACACATGGTGAGTATTCTTGGAAACACGCAAGGGAGGGCTATGATGAGCAAGATACTTGTGAGGTGGAGATGAATACTGAAGATATAAAGATTGATGCGGATAGAGTTAGGGAAAGAAGATTTGTATTGCGTCAATTGAAACTTTATAATACATAGGTCTTATGAAAATAAGAGGTGAACAACTGGCATTGATTAATTCTCTTCGTTGTGAACGATTGTCATCTAATGAGGAGAATTTTCGATTGATAGACTCTTTCTATAGCGTTCGTAACAATAATGTTGCAGAAGCATTGCTGAATGATGCTTATCAAGAGGATGAATCGGGCATCGTGGCATACTATGTTGTGAAAGATGCCGATAAAAATGTGTTGTTTTTCTTTTCTTTGAAGTGTGGATTGTTGTTTGATGAATTCATTGAAGGTGAAAAACTGACAAGACTCAAGGAACTTTGCATCACCGTGGAGAAAAAGTTGAATGGAGGAAATGTTCCAAAAGAAGATATTGAAGGGCTGAAGGCTTTTTTGGAGACTGTTAGAGCGAAGAAGGGGCTGAAGAAAGATGATGTTGCTCGCATTCTCCATACCACAACGGATTCGCAAAAAATTAATGCTATTTTTGATGAAAATATCAAAAATGTAGGCAAGACTTTCGCAGGAGTGGAAATTGTTCATTTCTGTGCGAATGATGAATGTCGGGATATTTGGGATAAGTATGGCTTGGATCAAAGTTTGGGGGCTATTGTCTTTTGGCATTTTATAGTTCCAAAGATTTTTGAATTGAGAAAAATTGTAGGTTGTGAATATCTGTTTTTGTTTGCGGCTGATTGTGACCCTGATGAGCATCTTGTGAACTATTATAGCCAAAAGCTGAAGTTTAAAAAGGCGGATGAGCATAGTACTGCTATGCCGATTTATGATTTCACATGTAAATTTATGTATCAAGAAATTTTAGGCTTAGAAAATAAGCGAATGAAGTTTTTTGATAACTTTAATCATGATGAGGATGCTGTTTGATTTTATTTGTTGCCTTGAAAATCATATAACCATCTATTTCTCCACATTGCCCACTAAAGAATAGGTATTACCTTTGCTGCCGATTAAAATATAGGTAGCAAATGGAAAATAAGGCAAAGAAAACAAAAGTCGATTACGCAGCCATCATCCGTGAGAATGAGATGTATGCTTTTGGCAATGGACATGCGTAAGGATATCGATACGCTGTAGGTATGAATGACGAAATGAAATTACGTTCGGCTTATGCTGAGATTGCTCGTCTCAAGGAAGAGATGGCTTCTGCAAATCGTGGGCAGGTTGATCTTGTCGCTCACGATCAAGCCTTGCGTGCCGATTTCGAACGTCAGCGTGCGGAAGACCGTCTTATGGCTTAACGTACCTAAAGTGACCGCTTACTGTTAAGGAATGCTTCCATCACATACCTTTGGAAATCTGCGTGGGATTTGGACTTGAAGCAAAA
>ERZ1031954.1000-NODE-1000-length-11534-cov-4.831693_pt1 | contig 11534 bp, 9 predicted proteins | sample MGYA00516701_ERZ1031954 | MGnify/ENA primary metagenome ERZ1031954 (study PRJEB33719, sample SAMN04261284) | wastewater metagenome | biome: rural village; feature: human; material: feces | host: Homo sapiens | place: El Salvador | collected 2013-01-07 ...
CCATGACGGCACTTCAGGTCAGTGCTTCTTCTACCGAACTGACCAATGCAGCCTCATCACTGGAGAGTGCACAGAGCAAACTGGATGAAGCAAAAGATTCGGCACATGATTCCGCGGATCTGAATCAGGTACTGAGTAAGGATACTATCACAAGCCTTCTTTCTGCACAGAATTTTGATATGCCGGCTGGATATGCCATGGATGGGGATATTGAGTATCTGGTACGTGTGGGAGATGCCGTGCAGGATGTCAGCGAATTAAAAGACCTGCCGCTTGTGGATATGGGAATTGATGGAATTGATACAATCCGCCTTTCGGATGTGGCAGAAATCAAAGTGACGGATAATTCCGACGAGACGTATGCCGTGATTAATGGCAATCCTGGCATTATGCTTTCGATGGAAAAACAGACCGGATATTCTACCGGAGAAGTTACGAATCGTATCCTGGATAAATTTAAAGCGTTAGAAAAAGAAGATTCCAAGCTCCACCTGAATGTATTGATGAATCAGGGCGTATACATTGATATGATTGTAAACTCTGTAATGCAGAATATGATCTGGGGGGCAATCCTTGCTATTTTGGTATTGCTGCTGTTCCTGAAAGATATCAAACCGACAATCGTGATTGCATGTTCCATACCGCTTTCCGTTGTCGCTGCAATCGTGCTGATGTACTTTACCGGAATTACCTTAAATATTATTTCCATGTCCGGACTGATGCTTGGTATTGGTATGCTTGTGGACAACTCAATTGTTGTCATTGAAAATATTTATCGTCTGCGCGCAGAAGGCTATTCCATCCGGAAAGCAGCGGTAGAAGGATCAAAACAGGTGACGGGTGCGATCATTGCGTCAACGCTTACCACGATCAGCGTCTATGCGCCGATTATTTTTACAGAGGGAATTACCCGGCAGCTGTTTGTGGATCTTGCCCTTACGATTGCATATACCCTGGTAGCGAGTCTGGTCGTGGCATTGACGTTTGTCCCGGCGATGGCTTCTGTTACACTCAGAAAAACAAAAGATATCCGTCATCCGTGGTTCGATGCCGTCCGGGAATGGTATGGCAGAGTGCTGGAGTGGTGTCTGCGTTTCAAACCACTGGTACTGATTATTGCGGTGGTTCTTCTGATCGCAAGTGCAGCACTGTCACTTTCAAAAGGCTTAAACTTTATGGATATGGATATGGAGACAAATCAGCTTTCCGTCACGATTTCTGCAAAAGAGGGTGAGAAACTGACCTTTGAGGAATTAACACAGGCATCGGATGATGTGATTCAGAGAATCTCAAAAATCAAAGGAATCAAGACGGTCGGAGCGATGGCTGGTGGAGATTCCACGATGAATCTGATGGGTGGAGGAAATGACAGCGTCAGCATGTATATCCTGCTGGATGAGGACTCCAAAGTCAAAGCATCGGATGTGGAAGAAAAAATTGTCAGCAGGACGAAAGATCTGGACTGCAAAGTAGAAACCAACAGTTCTTCCATGGATTACAGCAGTTATTTCGGCAGCGGTCTTTCCGTCAGAATTAAAGGAAATGATATTGATACGCTGCAGAAGCTTGCCAAAGAAGTGGCAGATGTGATGAAGCAGACAAAGGGAACCGTGGATGTGGACGATGGTCTGGAAGATACAAAGCCACAGCTTACCATTTCCGTGGATAAAGAAAAAGCTGCGGAATACGGATACACGGTTGCACAGGTATATCAGCTTGTCAGTGCGAAGATGGCAGACAGCAAGAGCGCAACCACGATTTCCACAGACATCAAAGATTATAAAGTCTATGTGCAGACACAGGAACAGACGGATACGAAACTGGACGATATCAGACAGATGACATTTACCCACACAGACAAAGACGGAAAAGAAAAAGAGATTCCTCTTACGAAAATCTGTGAGATGAAAGATACGACAACACTCAGCACCATGAAACGGGATGCACAGACACGTTATATTACGGTATCCTGTGGTGTGGATGAAGATCACAATGTCACACTGCTTGGCAATAAAATTCAAAAGAGTATGGATAAGCTGAATGTGCCGGAAGGCTATCATATCGAAATGACCGGAGAGGATGAGACAATCAGTGATTCCATGAGCCAGCTGGTTCTGATGATGATACTGGCAGTTATCTTTATTTATCTGATCATGGTGGTACAGTTCCAGTCACTCGTTTCTCCGTTTATCATTATGTTCTCGATTCCGCTTGCCTTCACCGGAGGATTTATTGCTCTGCTTCTGACAGGGCAGGAAGTCAATGTCCTTGCAATGCTTGGATTTATCATGCTGGCAGGTCTTATTGTAAACAACGGTATTGTACTGATTGATTATATCAATCAGGCAAGAAAAGCGGGTGTTTCTAAGCATGAGGCGATTATTTCATCCGGAAAGACCCGGGTGCGTCCGATTCTGATGACGGTACTGACCACAGTTCTTGCAATGCTGACTACGGCTCTTGGAATCGGTGACGGTTCCGACATGATGCGTCCGATGGCAATCACACTGATCGGAGGACTGGTTTATGGTACCGTTCTGACGCTGATTGTCATTCCATGTATCTACGATATGTTTCATCGGGAAAAGAACATGGTAGAAGAGGAATTATAGTGAATTTCACAGAAATCTTCTTGACAAAAAAGAGAGCCGCAAGTAAGATTAAATTATGTATAAAAAAGTGATGATGGAGAGGAGTACACATGGAATTCCTGAAAGAGAAGGATATTCATTGAAGTGGAGCATTGGCAGAGTTTTTGTGCAGAATGTTCCTACAATGGCTGTAAGATATCCACAGGATGCAGTGTGGAAGGTAGCTCCGGAACTGGAATGTTGAATGTGGTACATTGCCCTGTAGGCATTCCCGGATCGTCCCCGTTAAAGGACATGATGAGTATTACAAAGGTGGTACCGCGAGAGTTTTCGCCCTTTGTGCAGAAAAAGAAAAGGCTTTCTGTACAGAGGGCGTTTCATTTATATTAAGGAGGAACACATGAGCAAAGAATTAAGTAAAACATACGATCCGAAAGATATAGAGGATCGTCTCTATAAGAAGTGGGAGGACAATGGGTATTTTCATGCAGAAGCAGACCGCAGCAAGAAACCGTTTACCATTGTGATGCCACCGCCAAATATTACCGGTCAGCTTCACATGGGACATGCACTGGATAATACCATGCAGGATATCCTGATCCGCTATAAGAGAATGCAGGGATACAATGCACTGTGGCAGCCGGGTACGGATCACGCATCCATCGCTACAGAGGTAAAGGTGATCCAGAGTTTAAAAGAGCAGGGCATCAATAAGGCGGATCTGACCCGTGAAGAGTTCCTGGATAAGTGCTGGGAGTGGAGAAAAGAATACGGCGGACGTATTGTAAAGCAGCTGCGCAAACTTGGTTCTTCCGCAGACTGGCAGCGTGAGCGCTTTACGATGGATGAAGGATGTTCCCATGCGGTACAGGAAGTATTCACCAAGTTATATAAGAAGGGCTGGATTTATAAAGGTTCCCGTATTGTCAACTGGTGTCCGGTATGTAAGACTTCCATTTCCGATGCGGAAGTTGAGCATGAAGAGCAGGATGGATTTTTCTGGCATATCAATTATCCGGTTGTTGGAGAGGAAGGCCGCTTCGTAGAGATTGCCACCACACGTCCGGAGACACTGTTTGGTGATACTGCGGTGGCAGTAAACCCGGACGATGAGCGTTATAAAGATATTGTCGGAAAGACTTTAAAGCTTCCGATGACGGACCGCGAAATACCGGTGATCGCAGATGCTTATGTAGACAAGGAATTTGGAACCGGATGCGTAAAGATCACTCCGGCACATGACCCGAACGATTTTGAGGTTGGAAAGCGTCATAATCTGGAAGAAATTGTTGTCATCAACGACGATGCAACGATGAATGAAAAAGCCGGAAAATATGCCGGAATGGACCGCTACGAGTGCCGGAAAGCACTGGTGGATGATCTTAAGAAAGAGGGACTTCTGGTAAAAGTTGTTCCACATTCCCACAATGTCGGTGTGCATGACCGCTGTCATACAACGGTTGAGCCGATGATCAAGCAGCAGTGGTTTGTAAAGATGGATGAGATGATCAAGCCGGCTGTGGAAGGTGTGAAGAACGGAGATATCAAACTTCTTCCAAAGCGTATGGACAAGACCTACTTTAACTGGACCGACAACATCCGTGACTGGTGTATCAGCCGTCAGCTGTGGTGGGGACACCGCATTCCGGCATGGTACTGCGATGACTGTGGCGAGATGGTAGTATCCATCGAAAATCCTGGCAAGTGTCCGAAGTGCGGATGTACACATATGACACAGGATCCGGATACGCTTGATACCTGGTTTTCTTCTGCACTGTGGCCATTCTCTACGTTAGGCTGGCCGGAAAAGACCGAGGATCTGGATTATTTCTATCCGAACGATGTGCTGGTAACCGGATACGATATTATTTTCTTCTGGGTTATCCGTATGATTTTCTCCGGATATGAGCAGATGGGTAAGGCACCGTTCCATACCGTACTGTTCCACGGACTGGTACGTGACTCCCAGGGACGCAAGATGAGTAAATCACTGGGCAATGGTATTGACCCGCTGGAAGTCATTGACAAGTATGGCGCAGATGCACTTCGTCTGACACTGATTACCGGAAATGCACCGGGAAATGACATGCGGTTCTACTGGGAGCGTGTGGAGGCATCCCGTAACTTCGCCAATAAAGTATGGAATGCATCCCGTTTTATCATGATGAATCTGGATGGATTTGAACTCCATACGCCGTCAAAGAATGAGTTACATGCAGCAGACAAGTGGATTCTTTCCAAGGTGAATACCCTTGCAAAAGATGCCACAGAAAATATGGATAAATTTGAACTCGGAATTGCCGTACAGAAAGTATACGATTTTATCTGGGATGAGTTCTGTGACTGGTACATTGAGATCGCAAAAGTCCGTACCTATAAAAAGGATGAAGATCCGGTATCTGCCAATGCGGCACTGTGGACCTTAAAGACCGTACTGACCGAGGCATTGAAACTGTTACATCCGTATATGCCATTTATCACGGAAGAAATCTTCTGTACATTACAGTCAGAGGAAGAGACGATTATGCTCTCCAAGTGGCCGGAGTACAAAGAAGAGTGGAACTTCCCGGCAGAGGAAGCAGCCATTGAGCACTGTAAGGATCTCGTTAAGGGAATCCGTAATGTCCGCACAGAAATGGATGTTCCGCCATCAAGAAAGGCAAAGCTTTATATTACATCTGAGGATGCAGGGCTTCGCACTGTTTTTGAAGAAAATAAGGAAGTATATGTAAATCTTGCTTCTACCAGCGAGATTATAGTACAGGCAGACAAAAACGGTATCAGTGAGGATGCGGTTTCCGTTGTGATTCCGGGAGCAGTTCTTTATCTGCCACTGGAGGATCTGGTAGATTTTGAAAAAGAAAAAGAGCGTTTGCATAAAGAAAAAGATAAGCTGACGAAGGAACTTGCACGTTCTAAGGGCATGCTTTCCAATGAAAAATTCTTAAATAACGCAAAACCGGAAAAGGTACAGGAAGAGAAAGACAAGCTGGCAAAGTATGAGCAGATGATGGCTCAGGTAGAAGCGCGGCTGGCACAAATGAAATAAATGGTTTCGGATTTCTATAGCAGAGAGGGGAAAATGCCATGGAAGATATTTCAATGAGAGGTGCGGTTGTTCGGATTTCACAGGATAGTATGGAAGCATATTTGACATTGCAGCCGCCGGAGGCCGGAGAGGGATACACATTATCAGAGCTGGTGCGGTATATCCGCACCCAGCGGGTAACCAATGGAATTGACGAAGCGGCGATCCAGGAGATGATCGATGGCGGAGTGTACATGAGAGATGTATGTATTGCAAAAGGACAGCCACCGGTCAATGCAGAAAACGGCCGCTATGAACTTCATTTCAATCCGGATGTGGATGGAAAACCAAAGGTCAAGGAGGATGGTTCCATAGATTACTGGAGCATCCGTACAGTGGAGATGGTAAAAGAAGGTCAGGCAATTGCCACCTACTATCCACCAACCGAGGCGGTAAACGGGATGAATGTTTCGGGAAAGCCGATACTGGCAGTCCGTGGCAAGCCATTGCAGCCACTCCGCGGAAAAGGATTTCACTGTACAGAAGACGGAAGTACTTATATTGCAGACCTGTCTGGAAAGATTGAAATGTCAAACGGAAAGATCCGGATATCCGCAGTTTATGAAATTCCCGGTGATGTGGGAATCGGTACAGGAAATGTGGAATATCACGGAGATGTTGTAATCCACGGTGGAATCAAACCGGGGGCAAAGGTAAGTACGAGTGGAAGTCTCACGGTAGACGGTATCTGCGAGAACTGTGTGATTGAAGCGGGAAAAGATATTGTCCTGCGAAGCGGTGTTCTCGGTGGAAACAAGACCAGTATTCGTGCAGGCGGGAATATCCACGCAAAATTTTTCGAATACTGTAAGGTGAAAGCCGATGGCTTTATTGAAGTGACTTATGCATTAGACAGTCATATGATCAGTTTTGATCATATTTATGTAACCGGAAAAAAGGGAAGTATCATTGGCGGATATGCCTACGCAATCAGTGGAATGGATGTGAATGTAATCGGAAATTCCACGGAAGTAAAGACACAGGTGTATGTCGGAGTCAGTGCGCAGATGCGGCAGGAACTGTCGGATCTGCAGAAATCCATTGAAGAAAATGGGGAAGTGATCAAGAAGATTACCACCGGGCTGAAACAGTTTGAACTGGTGGCTGCGCAAAAAGGAATTGATGTATCGAAAGATCCGCGCAGAACCGAACTTCTTCGTGCCAAAATGAAAACGCAGGCAGATATTGCTGAAAGCCAAAAAGCGGTAGCTCGTCTGGAAGAACTGGTCAAACGCGGGGAAAATGCAAAGATCAGTGTCGTACGCAAAGTGTATTCCGGATGTGTTGTAACCATTGACCAGCAGACGCTTACCGTAAAAGAACTGCAGGAATCCGTTTGTTTCCAGAAGAAAAAAGAAGGGGTTGTGATGATCTCTCTCAAGTAAACAGATGCAGTTCCTGTAATATTTCCGAGAAATAATGCGAATAAATTTACTTGCATATCCAATGCACTATATTATAATTAAGATACATGGGAACGCAGAATCTGTATATCGCAAAAAGGAGCAGGAGAAATGATTAATTTTGAAAAAGAGCTGAAAAATTTTCAGCCGAGTCTGGAAGTAGAAGAAGCCGAGGCGGCGATTTATAACCATGATCTGACAGATGTAACGGATATTATTACCGAAATATTGCGTGATGTACGTCAGAATGGCCAGCAGTTAGGACAGTAATGAAAAAGAGGAAGAAATGATTTGTTATAAATGTGGACAGGAGGTTGGAAATGCAAAGCGCTGCCCGAATTGCGGGGCAGATCTTTCCGTATTTTTGAAAGTGCGTCACATTTCCAACGCGTATTATAATCTGGGGCTGGAACAGGCGGGCGTGAGAAATCTTTCCGGAGCGATTGTCAGCCTGAAAAACAGTCTGAAGTTTAATAAATATAATATTGATGCACGAAATCTTCTGGGATTGATTTATTGCGAGACAGGAGAAGTGGTAGATGCCTTAAGTGAATGGGTGATCAGCCGCAGTTATCAGCCGAAGGACAATCTTGCCAGTCATTATCTTGATGAGATCCAGCAGGACCGGGGAAGATTGGATTCCGTAAATCAGACGATTAAAAAATATAACCAGGCATTGCACTATTGCAAGCAGGACAGTCGGGATCTGGCAATTATCCAGCTGAAAAAGGTACTTTCGCTGAATCCGAAGCTTGTCAAGGCACATCAGCTGCTGGCGCTTCTTTATCTGCAGGACAATAAGCTGGAACTGGCAAAAAAAACTTTGCGCAATGCGGGAAAGATTGATACAAATAATACAACCACCCTGCGTTATCTGCGCGAAGTGAATGCAAGACTGAAGGAAAAAAGTCCTTCCAAAAAGCCGAAGGATGATGATCTGATTTCTTATCAAAGTGGAAATGAGACCATTATCATGCCGAAGCGGTTTAAGGAATCTTCGATTGGGGCAACACTGGTATATATTGTGATCGGACTGATTGTGGGTACTGCGATTACCGCATTTCTGATCGTGCCGAGCGTTCGCAACAAGGCAAAAGAAGATGCACAGAGAAAACTGGTTGAAGCGAGTGATACCATTTCCACGAATGGACAGACAATCAAAGATCTGGAAGGACAGGTGGAGGATCTGAAAAATCAGCTGGAAGAGCAGACGACCAACAATGAAAAGGTCAAGGTTAAGATATCCACTTATGAAAATCTCCTGCAGGCATGTGTTTCCTATTATGGATCAAAGGATGTGACGACTGCGGGAAAGACACTGGATAAAGTAAAGACGAAGTATCTGTCCGACAAAGCTAAAACCATATATGATGATATCCATGGGGAGGTACAGGATAAGTATCTGAATCAGCTTTACAAGGAAGGCTATAGTTTGTACTCCCGTGGAAAGTATAAGGACGCCATCGATACATTAAAACAGATTACGGATGAGCAGGAAGATTTCCAGGACGGATCAGCTGCCTATTATCTGGCACAGTCCTACCGGAAAAACGGGGACCTGAAATCTGCAAAACCGTATTATCAGTATGTAATTGAAAATTATCCGGATACGGAGCGGGCGAGAACGTCACAGAATTATGTAGACGCACAGGAATAAAAAGGAACACATTGCATTACAAAAGACACTACAGTACAGGTTACTGTCGGTGTCTTTTTTTGCTTATTTATAAAGAAGTAAGGGAAAGGAAGAGGTTTTATATGGAAGCAGCATATCGAAAGAAAGCGGACTGCATGATTGTGCCGATGCCGCGGGAGGTGGATCATCATGTGGCAGGCAATATGAGCAGGGAAATAGATCTGCTGGCGGAAAGCTGGCATGTTCACAGGATTGTATTTGATTTTGCGGGGACTGATTTTATGGACAGTTCCGGAATCGGTATATTAATAGGAAGAAAAAAGACGATGGACATGCATGCAGGAAAAGTGACAGCGGTAAATCTGGGAGAACGGGTGTATAAAATATTTGAAAAATCCGGGTTGTTTCAGATTATTTCATTGGAAGAGGAGGAAAAATAAAATGGTGCAGGAAAATCATATGCAGGTTCATTTTGATGCAAAATCCGTAAATGAGGGATTGGCACGCATGGTTGTGACCGCATTTATGACAAATATGAATCCGACGCTGGAGCAGATTGCAGATGTAAAGACAGCAGTGAGTGAGGCTGTGACAAATGCCATTATCCATGGATACGAAGATGAAACGAAACAGGTGGAACTGACCTGTGACCAAAATGGTCAGCAATTGGTGGTAACGGTGGAAGATCACGGAGTTGGAATTGAAGATCTTGAACAGGCATTGCAGCCTTTTTTTACTACAAAACCGGAATTGGAACGTTCCGGTATGGGCTTTTCCTTTATGGAGGCATTTATGGATCGGATTGAGGTACGGTCAAAAAAAGGAGAAGGAACACGTGTGGTTATGTGGAAATACATAGAAAGGGAACGTGAGCAGTAAGATATCGGCAAAAGAGGAAAATGGACGACAGAACATCCAGAGGGCGCAGCAGGGAGACCGGAAGATCAGGCAGCAGATGATAACCGAGAATATGGGGCTGGTTTATATGGTGGCGAAACGATTTGCAAACCGGGGAACCGATTTGCAGGATCTGACACAGATCGGAGTGATTGGTCTGATCAAGGCGATCGACCGGTTTGACACTTCGCTATCCTACTCTTTTTCTACCTATGCGGTTCCGCTTATTATGGGGGAAATCCGGAGATTTTTACGGGATGACGGTATGATTCATACGAGTCGCCAGATGAAAGAACATGCAAGAAAAATAGCAATTGTCAGAGAACAGATGAAAAAGACACAAAATAAGGAGCCGACATTGCAGGAACTGGCGGAAAAGACAGGAATTGCCATTGAAGATCTGGTGGTGGCAATGGAAGCAGGAAGAGAGGTGGATTCTTTTTCACGACCGGTGACGGAAAATGACGGAAAAGTGCTGACTTTGGAAGAAAAGCTGGAGGATAATCACCGGTTTGAAACTCCGCTTCTGAATCATATTGCATTGAAACAGGCGATCGACCAGCTGCCGGAGGAAGAAGCACAGCTGATAAAATTTCGCTATATGGACAATCTTTCCCAGGCAGAAACAGCAAAGCGCATGGGGAAAAATCAGGTATCCGTATCGCGCAGTGAGCGGAAGATATTGGAAAAACTTCGCAGAAAAATGTTGTAGCTACCACTTACAGGTACAGGGAAAATCTGGTATAATTTGCACGTAAAAGATCACAAAAGGGAGAAATGAACATGGGAGAATATTTGCAGGAAGCCGTGTTGCCGGTGCAGTACGACAATTATGTGTTTGATCTGTACGGGACACTGGTGGATATCCACACAGAGGAAGATTTTCCAAAACTGTGGGAGAAACTGGCATTGTTTTTTGGATATTACGGGGCCATTTATGAACCGAAGGAATTGCAGAAGCGCTATGCGGCACTTGTCAGCGACTGTGAGCGCGCGTTGAAAAAGACGCTGGAAGAGGACAGGCATTATACGCATGAGGCATCTCCAGAGATTGAGATCGGGGAAGTGTTTGAAAAACTGTATCAGGAAAAAGGGATCGTGGCCGATAAGACCCTTGCCATACATACTGGACAGTTTTTCCGTGCGCTGTCTACCGATTATGTCCGTTTGTATCCGGGGACACAGCAGATGCTTGCCAGTCTGAAAAAAATGGACAAAAAAGTGTATCTGTTATCGAATGCCCAGCGCATTTTTACCGCATATGAAATGAATGTTTTAGGCATTACAAAATATTTTGATGATATTTTGATTTCTTCGGATTATCACACGAAAAAACCGGACAAACGTTTCTTTCATATATTGTTGGAGCGGCATAAGCTGGATGTGACACGTTCCCTGTATATCGGGAATGACAGCCGTTGTGATGTCGGTGGTGCAAAAGGTGTCGGAATGCCGGTGTTTTATGTAAATTCCAATATTTCCCCGAAAAATGATGACGGAAAAGAGGCAGACTATATTGTAGAGAATTTTTGTGCCTGGAAGGAGGTAACCATATGAGTAAATTAAAACCAGGAAAAGTAGCAATTATCGGATGTGGATTTGTCGGTTCTGCATCTGCATTCGCCCTGATGCAGAGCGGATTATTTACCGAGATGGTGCTTTTGGATGCAAACCACCAGAAAGCAGAAGGGGAAGCCGAAGATATCGTACACGGAATTCCGTTTGGAAGACCGATGCAGATTTATGCCGGAGATTATGATGATATTGCGGATGCAGCCATTATTGTAATTACAGCAGGTGCAAATCAGAAGCCGGACGAAACGCGGCTGGATCTGGTAAACAAAAACATTGCAATTTTCCAGTCGATTATTCCGGAAATTACAAAAAGAGATTTTGAAGGAATTCTTCTGATTGTTGCA
>ERZ1031954.1005-NODE-1005-length-11513-cov-6.935067_pt1 | contig 11513 bp, 10 predicted proteins | sample MGYA00516701_ERZ1031954 | MGnify/ENA primary metagenome ERZ1031954 (study PRJEB33719, sample SAMN04261284) | wastewater metagenome | biome: rural village; feature: human; material: feces | host: Homo sapiens | place: El Salvador | collected 2013-01-07 ...
ACCGCTTTTAATGCGGAAAGCTGCGGCACATCGCCCGCATTCGTTTTCCGCCTTAATTTATCCTAAGTTTTGTTTTTAAGGCGTCCAAAAACGCCAAAAAATCGCGCTTTACACGGCGGATTTTTTCAAATTGTAAAAAAAAGACTTGCGATTTTTTAATTTTTACTTTTGTCAAAAAACGCGGGATAAAACAAAGCGGACGGCGTATAAAAGGAGAGAAATATACGTCGTCCGCCTTGTTTCAATATAATTTTTGGGGGGTTATATAACTTTATTAAACGTTGTAATTTATTTTCTTTGCCGTGCGTCTGATCTTTTCGCGGTCAAGCCCGACAAGCACCGCAACGTCGCGAAGGGACACGCCGCTTCTCGTCTGCAATTCGTAAATAATCGTTTTCAGAAGTTCGGGATCTTGAAGAGCGGCTTTGTCGGTGATGTTGAACCGACGAATAAGGTCCATCAGAACGTCGTCGCAGTTTTCGTAAGGTTTTGCCTCTTTGAATTTATACTCATCGGTGCTGCCGCCGTACGAGGAAAGTTCCGGCACCTTTTTGAAAAGCCTTTTCAGTTCCTTGTAGTCGATGAAACTCAGTTGGTTGAGATAATCTTTCGCGCTGCTGTACAGATATTCCCCGCTGTTGACGGCAACGCGCGCTTTCACGGGATTGTTGTGTACAAAATATATCGCGGCAAGGATTTCGTCGGGGGTTTTAAGAGCGTCGCTTTCGTATCTTCCGTTGAAGACGTATCCGCTCCTGCCGTTTATGCGGTTGAAAAACTTGGCGTAAGTCGTGTTCACCCTTCGCATAAACTCCGAAATATTCTGCACGTCGTCGGAAGTCACGATAAGGTGCGAGTGATTTTGCATCACGCAGTACGCAAGGACGGAAACGCCCGTGTCCTTTGCCTTCTCCTCAACCGTGATGAGATAAAAGTTTTTCATATTAGGCTCTCTGAAAACGTCAAGCCCGGGAAGACCGTCCGTGAGAACGTGAAAATGTTTTGCGCCACTGAAAATGCTGCCCCTTGCAACCCTTGTCATAAACGAACCTCATTATTTTATTATGTTTTAATTATACATATAATCAAAAACGCTGTCAAACGTTTTATGTCAAAATAACTAACACTTTGACACGATTTATCGACAAAATGATAAAATTGTATTGACAATACGCCATAATGCGGTATAATTAAGATGTACCTGGGTTGTACGATATGTAACTTATTTTCCAACCACAACTTTTTCAGGGATTACGATTTCCGTCTCTTATGTTACGCCTTGTCCTCACGGACCATGAAGGAAAACAGCGGTTTCGGATAGTTTGCCCACCTATGCGCATAGGTTGCGCAAAAAGTTACAGTCGGCAACTTGGCGATAAAACCGTCGCTCGTCGCGGCGGTCTTTTTTGTGCTTTGCCCGCGCGACGTTTTTTATATTTCGCATTTTCCCGAAAAATTTTTCGATACTGCTTAAATTTGCTTGATAATTTGATAATTTATGATATAATAACAAATGTTTTGCTGGTGTGGCTCAGCAGGTAGAGCGGTTCACTCGTAATGAACAGGTCGGCGGTTCGAATCCGCCCACCAGCTCCAAAAGACCGAAACGTGATAAGCGTTCCGGTCTTTTTCGTTTTCTGATTTTTCACCCGCGCTCCCTTTTTTCCTCGTTTATTCCGCTCACAACCGCTCTTTTACAAAAAAGTGTACAAGATAATGTACAAGATAATGTACAAGACTTTGACTGAAAAACCCTTTTTTGGTATAATAATATTATAAATATCCAAGAGGCAAGGATTATGGAAAACAAATACGTTCCGCCATATGAAATAACCGACGAAATGTTGAGGCTTATCTCCGATATTATGGAAAACCTCGGCAGGCTTTCGGGCGTCAACGAACTTGAAAAGTTGCCACGTCTTCGCCGAGTGAACAGAATCAAGTCCATTCATTCGTCGCTCGCGATTGAAAACAACACGCTTTCTTTTGAGCAAGTCACGGCGGTTATCAACGGAAAACCCGTCCTTGCGCCACAAAAAGACGTTTTGGAAGTGCAAAATGCTTTTCGCGCCTACGAGAAGATGGGCGAGATAAATCCGTATAGCATTGACGACCTTCTTAAAATTCACGGCATTATGACGGACGGGCTTGTCAAAGAGTCGGGACAACTGCGCTCGGGACAAGTCGGCGTTTACAATCAGGACGGCAAAGTCGTTCACCTTGCCCCGCCTGCCGAATTCGTCCCCGGGCAAATCGCTCAACTTTTCGACTGGGTTCAGACAAGCAAGACGAATATGCTGATTAAATCGAGCGTGTTTCATTACGAATTCGAGTTTATCCACCCGTTCAACGACGGCAACGGCAGGACAGGCAGGTTTTGGCAGACGGCGTTGCTTGCAAGTTGGAAACCTATTTTCGCGTGGATCCCAATCGAAAGTATTATCAAAAACAACCAAGAGGCATATTACAACGCAATCGCGCTGTCCACAAGCCAAGGCAAGTCAAATATTTTTGTCGAGTTTATGCTGGACGTCATCAACAACGCAATCAAGGAACTCGTTGACGACACCAAAAACCACAGCAATCATCTGAACAACCAAATTGCCGAACTTTTGAAAGTTATCGAGCCTTATCCGCAATCGGCAACGGAACTTATGGAAAAGTTAAATTTGAAATCACGCGCAGGTTTCAGAAACAATTATCTGCAACCGGCGTTGGACGCAGGGCTTATCGGAATGACCGAACCCGATAAACCCACCAGCAAAAACCAAAAATACTTCAAAACCTGAGTTTTGGCGGGATTTGGGGCAACTTTTTGACGGTTTCGTTTTTTGTTTTTTTTGCAAAAACTCCGTTAATCTCTGTCATTTTCCCACGCTTGCAACCTTTTCATCGTTATTCTTCAAAAATTTGGGGTTGACATTCCCCCACTTCATATATAAAATAAAAGTGATATTTAATAAGGAGATTTTTTGAAATGAAAAAAGGAGCAAAAATTGCAATCGCAATTATTACCCCGGTCGTTTTGGCAAGCACAATTGTCGGAACAGTTCTTGGCATTAAAAACTCAAAAGAAAATACCACTCCGGCAAACCCGGATTCATCCGTAACAACCCCGGCTCAACCTGACCAACCTAATATTCCAAACGTTCCGGAGCAACCGGTTCAACCTGACCAACCTAACACCCCGGACCAACCGATAGTCGAAAAAACCGAACAAGAATATATGCAAGAATGCAAAAAAAAGATTGAAGAAATTGCATTGAAAAAATTGCAATCAACAACCAAACTCGGGAAATTTGACAACATCAATATTTTAAAAACAAACAAACTTAACGGAATAGTTTACTTAACAGCAGATAAAACTTTTGGAGGAGGAACAGATACTTTTTTCTATGAACTTAATCTTGGAAATATCTTTGAAAACTCAACTTACGAACAATCCTTGAAAACTTTAAGTTCAATTTCCGCAATAAGCGACACGGTTTTATCTTCACAAAGAATGATTAAAAATTCCGTTTCAGAAGAACTTTACAACCAACTTTGCGAATACGTTTTGGGTAAAGTCGGACTCGATGGCGCAAAAGTTCTTAATGCAACAGAATTTGCTTCTCAACTCGAGGGCTATTACACAAATTTAATTTGCATACAAGATAATAGAATTTATAATGTATATGCAAATGTAAACTCCTTTGGTTCGCAAAAAGATCATATCAACAACCTTATGACCGAAGGAATAACAAAAGAAATTAAAATCACAAGCGAAGAAAACTTTAAGGAGTTCTTTACAGAGTAACGTAGTACTCGGCACAGTCGTTTGGAGGCATCGCTCGCGAATTCAACATAAAACAACACCCACCTTTGCGGCGGGTGTTTTGTTAATCGGTAAAAAGTCGGAATTTTGATGAGTACGTCAGAATAAAAAGAATTTATAATTCCCGCTTGAAACGCTCGTTTTGCACGGCGCGCCGCAAAATTTAGGCGGCAATTCTTCAACGCATTTTTTAAGATATATTACGGCGACCTGTTCGGAATTTTCCTTTGCGATTTCAAACAGGTTTTCAAAGTCGGAAACCACATCGATCATCACCGAGAGTTCAAAAAATCCGCCCGTAAATTCACTTGCGGTTTTCAGGTGCTTTACGTATGCGCCGTATCTGTTTGCAAAATAACTTTCGGAAAGCACGCTGTCTTTCGATATTTCAAGGACGGCGTCGCCGTGCGACAAATTCAACGCGTCCAGCACGCTTGCGACAAACGATTGGTCAGCCATATCGTAAACGGGTTTCTTTTTCTTCTCAAAAAACTTCATAATAAAAAGGATATGCCAAAGCGACGGCGTTGTCAAGAAAATATTTTGCCGATAAATTCGTAAAAACGCTTGTCAACTGCGATAAATTATGATAGATTATAAACGCTAAATATATTGTGCCTCCTTGGTCAAGCGGTTAAGACGCCGCCCTCTCACGGCGGAAACAGGAGTTCGATTCTCCTAGGGGGTGCCAGATTGCGGGATTATATCCCGCTTTTTTCATGCGAAAAAATACTTACAAACGGGTGTTTTTAATAATTTTGCGAAAGACAAATCGCCGTTTTCAAAAGACAATTTCCGACAATTTTTTTCAATTGTCAAAAAAATTCTTTACAAATCGCGGATTTCATAATATCATTAATATATATTTGAAAAAAACACACGATATTTTTGAATTATGAAAAAGACCGAATTTACCAAAACCGCAATAATCAACAGCACCGTTAAACTCTTAAAAGCCAACGGGAAAGTTACCATTAAGGAGATCTCCGACGACGCCGGCGTGAATATTGCTGCGATAAATTATCATTTCACCGACAAAAAATCGCTGATTTCCGTCGTCATCAGACGCACGATTTCCGACTTCAAAAAAATTGCCGACAACCTTGTCGCAAGTTTGGCAGAACTGAACACTCATCCCGAGGAAACCATTTCCGCATTTTTCAACGCCTGCCACGAATACTGCGCCGAAAACATCAACGTCATAAACTTTATGCTCGCCCCCGAAAACGTGGAATACAACAATTATTTCAACAAAACGGTAAGCCAGATGTTTTCAACGGATTCCGATTTGTGCTTTAAAGTCATTTCGTATATGCGCGCGACAAGCGCGGCAAGCGACAACGAATTGAAGGCAAGATACCTTGTCCTTCTGTCAACTTTCCTGACTCCGTTTTTCAGCACGTTCAATATCTTAAACGGCAATCACTTCGGACAAATTTTCAACCTTAACGACCAGGAATTCAAGAAACTTTACATTGAACAAATCGTAAGAATAATCAAATCAAAATAACAAAACAATGTTTTTATAAGCAAAAATCCACGGTTAAACCGTGGATTTTGTCATATTATTTCTTTTATTGATTATCCTGTTTTCTTATTTCGGCGTGCCTGATTTTGCCGGAAATCGTCTTTGGAAGTTCCGTCACGAATTCCACGATGCGCGGGTATTTGTACGGTGCGGTAAGTCTTTTCACGTATTGCTGGATTTCCTTTTTCAGTTCTTCCGACGGGGTATAACCTTTCGCAAGGACAATCGTTGCTTTGACGACTTGTCCGCGCACGGGATCGGGTGCGCCCGTTATCGCGCATTCCAAAACGGCAGGGTGTTCCATAAGCACGCTTTCGATTTCAAACGGTCCGATGCGATAGCCCGACGATTTGATGATGTCGTCGGTGCGCCCGACAAACCAATAATAGCCGTCTTCGTCGCGCCACGCCGTGTCACCCGTGTGATAAAGTCCGTCGTGCATTACCGCTTTTGTCGCTTCTTCGTTGTTGTAATATCCGCGGAAAAGTCCGACGGGCGCGCCTTCCGAAATATCGATGCAGATTTCGCCTTCTTCGCCGTTTGCGGCAAGTCTGCCGTCGGCGGTAATCAGTTTGATTTTGTACTGCGGGCTCGGCATGCCCATGCTGCCGGGTTTCGGGTTCATATGCAGAAGGTTTGCAAGCGTCAGCGTCGTTTCGGTCTGCCCGAAGCCTTCCATAAGTTTGATGCCCGTAAGGCTCAAAAATTGTTTATATACCTCGGGATTCAGCGCTTCGCCGGCGATCGTCGCGTATTTTATGCTGGAAATGTCGTACTTTGACAAGTCTTCTTTGATAAGGAACCTGAAAATCGTGGGCGGCGCGCAAAACGTCGTGATTTTGTGCTTTTCGATGACGGACAGCATATCGTCGGCATTGAAACGGGTGAAATCGTAAACGAAAACACAGTTGCCCATCAGCCATTGTCCGTACAGTTTGCCCCAAACCGCTTTGCCCCAGCCGGTGTCCGCAATCGTCAGGTGAACGCCGTTTCCGTCGATATTATGCCACCATTTGGCGGTGATAAAGTGTCCGATTGCGTATGCGTGGTCGTGCATGACAAGTTTCGGATAACCCGACGTGCCCGACGTAAAGAACATAAGAGCGGCGTCGTTTTTATAAGTTGCGTCAACGCCTTCGCCACGCTTGAACTCGTCCGAAAACGCCTGAAATTCCGCGTCGAAATCGTGCCAGCCGTCACGGCTTGCCCCGACAAGTATTTTCGTTTTGACGTCGCATTGTTCAAAGGCCTTTTCCGCCTCGTCGACGATACTCCCCGTGGAACTGATGACGACCGCGCTCACGCCCGCAAGATTGAACCTGTATACAAGGTCCTTTTTCATAAGCTGATCCGTTGCGGGAATGACGATCGCGCCGATTTTGTGCAGCGCAACGATTGAAAACCAGAATTGATAATGACGGCGCAGAATAAGCATTACCCTGTCGCCTTTTTTAATGCCCAGCGACCTGAAATAATTTGCCGTTTTGTTTGTAAGACGCATCATGTCCGAAAAAGTGAACGTTTTTTCTTCGTGATGTTCGCCAACCCACAAAAGCGCGGTTTTATCGGGGGTGTTTTTGCCCCAGAAATCCACCACGTCAAACCCGAAGTTGAAGTCGTCGGGAATATGAAAATCGATTTTTGTCAGTCTGCCCGTTTTTTCGTCAACGGTTTCGGTAACGTATTTTTCGTAAAGTTGCATATCTTTATCCTTATAAAATAAAATCCCCGTCTCGTTTTGAGACGGAGAATTAATCCGCGGTACCACTCAAATTGCTTTAACAAGCCACTTACGCATCCATCAATGCGTTGCTCTGTAACGGGAGCGCCCGTCCCGACTTAATAGTTTCCGTTCTGTCGGGCGACTGGAAGGTGATAAGACAAAATCCGCATACCGCCTTACACCAACCGACGGCTCTCTGTGCTGCCAAAACTTTGTCACGTCCTCATAAACGCCTTTATATGTTGTTGAAAATAATTATACACGATACTTTTTGATTGTCAAGCAAAAAAAATTGAAAATATCATACGTTTTTAATATGCCAACTGCCATAAAACGCATAAATAAATCCCGCCAAAAAAGGCGGGATTTAATAGTTTACCTATATTCTCTTAAAACGGCGAGAATTTGATGGATTTTTGGGGTTCTTGACGGGTTCGTGCGAAGGCGCGTACTTTGTCGTACGTAACTGAGCAGGGTTCCGTCAAAACGCCAAAAAGGCGCGAATTGTCGCCGTTTTAATTAAGGCGGGATTCAAGAGCGCTGAGTTCTTCCTCCAACTCCTTCGGGAGCTTGTCGCCGAACTTCTTATAGAATTCCTTAATGCCTTCGGCTTCTTTCTTCCAGGTTTCGGTATCGACGTTAAGCAGACCTTTCAGGGTTTCTTTGTCCACGCCGCAACCTTCAAGGTTGATATCTTCGGGTTTCGGAACGTATCCGATTGCGGTTTCGTCCGCGTCGACGGTTTCTTCGCAACGTTTCAAAATCCAGTCAAGCACGCGCATATTGTCGCCGAATCCCGGCCAGATGAAGTGACCTTCGCTGTCCGTCCTGAACCAGTTGACGTTGAAGATTTTGGGTTGAACCTTAATCTTTTTGCCCATATCGATCCAGTGCTGGAAGTAGTCGCCCATATGATATCCGCAGAAAGGCAGCATTGCCATCGGATCGCGACGTACGACGCCTACCGCGCCTGCCGCCGCAGCGGTCGTTTCGGAAGCCATAATGCTGCCGACGAAAACGCCGTTGTCCCAACTTCTGGATTGATATACAAGCGGAGTGGTTGCCGCGCGACGTCCGCCGAAAATGATTGCGCTGATGGGCACGCCGTTGGGAGCCTCGAATTCACTGCTGATGCACGGGCAGTTGATTGCGGGTGCGGTGAAACGGCTGTTGGGGTGCGCCGCTTTGACGGGTTTGCCGTCGGCGTCTTTCATATCGGGCGTCCAGGGATTGCCCTTCCAGTCGATAAGGCGTGCGGGCGGTGTTTTGGTAAGACCTTCCCACCACACGGTATTATCTTCGGGATTGATTGCAACGTTCGTGAAAATGGTATTCTTTCTTGTGGAAGCAAGAGCGTTGGGGTTCGATTTTTCGTTCGTACCGGGAGCGACGCCGAAGAAGCCTGCCTCGGGGTTGATTGCGTAAAGTCTGCCGTCCGCGCCTACGCGAAGCCACGCGATGTCGTCGCCAACCGTATAAACGCGATAGCCTTTTTTGGTGTAAACCTCGGGCGGAATAAGCATTGCAAGGTTGGTTTTGCCGCAAGCCGACGGGAACGCCGCCGTGACGTATTTCGTCTCGCCGTTGGGTTTTTCGACGCCGAGAATGAGCATATGTTCAGCCATCCAGCCTTCGTTTTTGCCCTGATACGACGCGATACGAAGCGCAAAACATTTCTTGCCCAGAAGGACGTTTCCGCCGTATGCGCTGTTGACCGACCAAATTGCATTGTCTTCGGGGAACTGAACGATGTATCTTTCGTTTTCGTCAACGTTGCATTTTGCGTGGAATCCGCGCACGACGTCTTCGCTGTCGCCGAGTCTGTCAAGGATTTTCTGACCTATTCTGGTCATAATCGCCATATTCAGGACAACGTAAATGCTGTCGGTGGTTTCGATACCGATTTTCGCAAACGGGCTGTTTACCGCGCCCATCGAGAACGGGATAACGTACATCGTGCGACCGATCATGCTGTCTTTCGCGATGGCTTTGAGCTTTTTGTACATTTCTTCGGGATCCATCCAGTTGTTGGTGGGACCTGCGTCTTCTTTTCTTCTGCTGCAAATGAAAGTCCTGCCCTCAACGCGAGCGACGTCGTTGGGTTTCGTACGGTGATATAAGCAACCCGGCAATTTTTCGTCGTTGAGTTTAATCATTTCACCCGACGCGATCGCTTCTTTTCTCAACGCTTCGAGTTGAGCCTCGCTGCCGTCAATCCAAACCACTTTATCGGGTTTGGCAAGAGCCACTGCTTCGTCGACAAACTGTAAAACTTTTTTATTGGTCGTCATTGTATATGCCTCCATAATAAATTCTTGTTTTTCAATGCGGCAGAAACCATTCTACCCCATTTTATTCTATAATTATATGATACACCAAATCCGCGCGTTTCGCAATATTTATTTTTACAAAAGTTGCAAATTCATACACTATGTATTACAATGTTTATAACAATAATCGAAGGAGTTACGTTATGTTATTAACCACGATGATTATCCGCACTTTGCTGTGCAAACCGCAAGAAATCGACGCGGGCGAGTTCAAAGCAAGAGATTTCGACAAAGACCTTATCGCAAAACACTTGTCCGAGGCGGTGCAAATCCCCACGGTTTCGATGGTCGGCGAGTTTGAAGGTCAGGACAAACCTTTCCACGACTATCACGCCTGGCTTGAAAAGACCTATCCCCTTATCCATAAAACGGCGGAAAAAACCGTCATCAACAATTACAGTCTGGTTTATCACTTCAAAGGTAAAAATCCGACGCTTGCCCCCGGCGCGTTCCTTGCACATCAGGACGTCGTCCCCGCTCCGAAAGAAGGCTGGGATTACGAGCCGTTCGGCGGCACTATCGACGGCGGTTTCATCTGGGGACGCGGCACGCAGGATATGAAAGGCACGATGATTTCAATCCTCGAAGCCACCGAAAAACTTCTGTCCGAAGGCTGGCAGCCCGAACGCGACGTGTATTTCTGCTTCGGTCACGACGAGGAAGCCTGGACGGAAGAAGGCGCGGCGCATATCTGCGCGTGGTTCAAACAACAAAACATTAAGTTTGAATACATTATCGACGAAGGCGGCACCATTATCGACGGCAATATGATCGGCGTCGATAAACTCTTCGGTCTTATCGCAACGTGCGAAAAAGGCAACCTTAATATGACGCTCACCGTCGAAAAGTCGGGCGGACACGCGTCAAATCCGTCAAAACCTTCCGCGGCGGCACTCCTTGGCAAAGCGTTGATTAAACTCGACAAACACCCCATGCCCAGCAAATGGACGCCCGCAACCAAACAAACGTTTAAATTGCTTGCGCCGCATATGAAGTTCCCCATCAGAATGGTCCTTGTAAACCGCGATATTTTAAGCCCGCTTCTTAAATTCGTTTTCAAGAAGATTCCTTTGACGAATTCTCTCATCTCCACGACCTTCGCGCAGACGATGCTCCACGGTAGCGACGCCGAAAACGTCATTCCGCCCAAGGTCACGGCAAATATCAATACCCGTATCATCACCGGCGTTTCAAGCGACGAGGTCATCGCCTATACCCAAAAACTTCTGGGCAAGGACGTCAAGGTCGAAAGACACGGCAAAGGTACGGAAGCAACGGCGGTTTCACCCATCGACGTCAAACCGTGGCACGACCTGAACGTCGCAATCAAACAGATTTTCCCGACAATGGTCACCGCGCCTTATATGTTCATCGCAAACAGCGACAGCCGCTATTACGGCGACGTGTGCGACAATATTTATCGTTTCACCCCGTTTTTGATGACGCTGGACGACCAGAAACGTATCCACGCCATCAACGAACGCGTCAGCATCGACGCAATGGAAAAGGCAACGCAGTTCTTCGCGCAATGCCTGGAAATAATGAACAAATAACAAAATTTATTAAAACGACAAAACGCCGCAACCGCGGCGTTTTTCATTGTCTTAAAAAAATCCCGCTTACGAAAAGCGGGATTTTATTTGTTATCTAAAAGTTCTCTTAAAACGGCGAGAATTTGATGAATTTTTGACGTTTCTTTCGGGGTTCTGAAAATCCTAGTGTACTTGGCGTACACGGATTTTCAGGTTCTCGGAAAAACTCAAAAAGGCGCGAATTATCGCCGTTTTACTTTACTTGGTTTTGTATTCAGTAAGAGCCTTCGCCAACTGATCCGGGCAAGACGTATCGTTGCGGCACTTGATGCCGGAAAGCGTAGCGATTATTTCGTCGATGGGTTTACCTATGCAAAGTCTTTGGATGCCCTGCAAATTGCCCGAGCAGCCGCCGATGAATTTCAAGTCTGTCAGAATGTTGTTGTCGACCGTAAAAATTATTTCTCGTGAGCAAGTTCCTTTTGTTCTGTAAATTGGCATATATGTCCTCCTAGTTTTCCATAAGTGATTCGCGGAAGGAAGGAGGTGCGGTATGATCGGCGAGCGTCCTAACATCGATCCGCGA
>ERZ1031954.1009-NODE-1009-length-11467-cov-5.756923_pt1 | contig 11467 bp, 6 predicted proteins | sample MGYA00516701_ERZ1031954 | MGnify/ENA primary metagenome ERZ1031954 (study PRJEB33719, sample SAMN04261284) | wastewater metagenome | biome: rural village; feature: human; material: feces | host: Homo sapiens | place: El Salvador | collected 2013-01-07 ...
GACGCCTTATTGTTGCAAAAGTACAGAATAATTTTGATAGGCTCGATGAAATGTCTTAACTTTGACAACGCAAAAAACATTTATTATGAAGATAGGAGTGTTCTGCTCAGCCAATGAGCATATCGACCCCGATTTCTTCCGTTCGACGGAGGAGCTGGGCCAATGGATTGGCAGCGAAGGCCATCAGCTGGTCTTCGGAGGTTGCAATATGGGACTGATGGAGTGTGTGGCGCGCGCCACGCACGAGGCGGGTGGCACCACCATTGGCATGGTGCCGCGTGTGGTGGAGCAAGGCGGCCGTGTGTCCGACTATGTGGATGTGCATGTGGCTTGCGACAACCTCTCCGATCGTAAGGACCTGATGTTGGCCCAAAGCGACGTGCTCATTGCCTTGCCGGGGGGCATTGGCACGCTCGACGAGGTGTTTACCGTGGCGGCAAGCCACACCATAGGCTATCATCGCAAGATGGTGATCCTCTACGACATAAAGGCTTTTTGGGCTCCGCTCATAGCCCTGCTCGACGACTTGCAGGCGCGTGGCTTCATCCGTGGCCATTGGACCGACTTCATCCGTGTGGCCCATTCGCTCGACGAGATACGGCAAGAGGTGAACAAAATCTGATAATCCTTATATTCTTCTTGTTTCGGTCTAACGGCCGATTGGGTTAAACGCAACAACGGGCCATTCTCTCGTGTGGGGAATGGCCCGTTGTGTTAGAAGCCTATGTTATGGCTTTGTGGGCTTATTTGGCTCCAATCTCCTGGAGCAGGCGGTCGGCATGACCCCAGCGGTCCATGAGGTAGAGCACGAAACGAATGTCGACCGAGATGGTGCGAGCCAGCACCTTGTCGAACATGATGTCGGAAGCCAGGCTGTCCCAGTTGCCGTCGAAGGCCAAGCCGATGAGGCGGCCCTGACCGTCGAAGAGGGGCGAACCACTGTTTCCACCCGTGATGTCGTTGTTGGTGAGCAGGCAGAGCTGCATCTTGCCCGTCGTCTTGTCGGCATAAGGGCCGTAGTTGGAGGTGCTCATCAGGTCGTGCATGATAGGCTCGGCCTGATAGTCGATCACGCCCTTGTCGCCGGCCTTCATCTTCTCCACGATGCTTTCTGATGCGGTGTAGTAGCCCGAGGGTTGTCCGCCGATGTTGTATCCGCCCACGCGGCCATAGCTCAGGCGCATGGTGAAGTTGGCGTCAGAGTAGTGGGGCATGTCCTCCTCCATGCGCAGCTTGGCTGCACAGAGCATGCGCTCTTGGTCCTCGATGCGCTCGGTGTTGGCGCCCAGGGCCTTCTTCAGGCGCTCAGCCACCTCCTTGAGGTCCTTGCCCAGGCGCACGCCGGGATCCTTGTCGAAGGCCTTGTTGTTGAAGTAGATGCGCTTGTTGTTCTTCATCAGCACGGTCTTGCTCCAGATGTCGTCCACGAAGCGGCGATAGTCGTTGCCATACTCGTTGGCGATGGTGGTGTAGAAGGCCGGCAGGTTGCGCACGTCGGCAATGTGCTCCTTGTAGTTTTTCAGCGAAACGGCCAGCACCTCCTTGTCGAGACCCTCGTCCCAGGTCTTCTGGTCGTCGTCGTAGAGCAGGTAGCTCTTGCTCGGCTTCTTCTCGTTGCGCACCACGTTGGGGCCCTGTGCGCCCATCATGGCGCGTGTGGTGAGCTCGTTGGTGCGGCTGAAACTCTCGCTGAGCAGCAGCAGGTCGTGCGAGGCTGTGCTGTTCTGGGCGTAGAGTGCCTTCAGGGTGTCGAAGTTGAGCTGGCCCTTCAGGTAGCCTGTCGAGTCGACGTATGCCTTGATGCGGAACTCATAGTCGCGCTTCTGCTGGATGAGGCCGATGGAGTCGATGCACTTGTTCATGCCGATGGAGTTCTTCCAATAGTTGGAACTGGTGGCAAACTTCGAATCATACTTGATGCGAACGGCCTCGTCGGCTCTCATGTGGCGAACCATCACGTCCTGCTTCACGCCGCGGGCTTGTGAGCGGGTGGCGTTGCGCATGTGCATCTGCTCGATGCCATAGCTCGACAGGTAGCGCTCGGTGGATCCGGGGTAACCCATGGTCATGGCGAAGTCGCCTTCCTTATAGCCCTGCATGGAGACGGGGGCCCAGTGCTTGGGGTGATAGGGCACGTTGTCCTTGGAGTAGCGGGCAGGACCGTTAGTCTTGGGATCGGCGTAGATGCGGAACACGCTGAAGTCGCACGTCTGGCGCGGCCACATCCAGTTGTCGGTCTCGCCGCCAAACTTACCCATGCTCTTGGGAACGGTGAACACCAGGCGAAGGTCGTCAAACTGCTGGTAGGTGGTGGCGATCCACTGGTTGCCCTCGTAGAAGGCGTCGATGCTCACGTAGAGTGTAGAGTCCTGTGCCTTCACTTGCTGTGTCATGATGTTCTCCAGCGAGTCGACGGCAGCGGCCTGTCCCTCACGGCTGAGCTTGCTGAAGCCGGCCTTCTCGAGAACCGGGGTCACATCCTCCTGCTTCACCATAAAAGCCACGAACATGTCCTCGTTGGGCAGTTCCTCGGCGTAGCTCTTGGCGTAGAAGCCATTGAGCATGTAGTCGTGCTCCACGGTGGAGTGGGAGCGGATGCTCTCGAATCCACAGTGGTGGTTGGTGAACACGAGGCCGTCGGGGCTGACCACCACGCCTGAGCAATAGCCCGAGAAGTTGACCACGGCGTTCTTAACGGCCTGATCGCCTTGGTACAGACTGCCGTAAGGCAACTGGAAACCGTAGCCGCACATCTGGTCGTAGACCTGAGTGGGCAAGTTGTAGAGCGTCCACATTCCCTCGTCGGCCGAAGCCGGCATGCTCAGGGTTAGGGCCGCCAGTGCGATAAATTGTTTGAGTTTCATAATGGATATGTTGTTGTATTATTGTCTAAATGCCCTCGGCCCTTGAGCCTTAGGGTGTATGTTGAACGATAAACGGTGCAAAATTACCTATTTTTTGCCTGAGGAGCGACTAAATGAACCTAAAAAAGTGGTATCTTTGCAGCAATCGTTCTAATCTGAAATCGCAAAACAACTAATTTATATCTATGACAATCAAAACATTACTTCTTTCTTTAGCGATGGCAGGAGGTTCGCTTGGCGCGTCGGCGCAAGCCTACCACGACATTACTTCGGCCTATCTGCTCAACGCTGGTTTTGACACAAATTACACCTATGCCGTTGGCGACGAGGGCAATGCAGCGCCCAACGACATCAATTCCGTCAACTATTGGGACGTCACATCGGTGAAGGCCGGTGTGCTTGGCGTGTGGCAATGGGGCTCGGCCAAGACCTTCTGCGGCCTCAGTGTGCCCGCCACGGGCTATGATGGCGTGGCTGGTGGTGGCTTGGCCTTTGGCTTGGTGACCACCAGCGGCATCAACATGCTGCAAGACTCGGTGAAGTTGCCCGCTGGCGACTATGAGGTGGTGATGGCCGTTTACAACGCCGCCGACAATGAGGAGGTGAGCACCAACTCATCGGCTTGGCATCCCTACAACACCCGCCTGTCCGCTCGTGTGCCGTTTACTAACACCAAGTTTGCCGCCCACGCATGGACTACCGATACCATTTCGTTCACCCTCGACCAAGAGGTGGCAGGCCGTTTGCGCCTGGGCTTTAGCGCTCGCAAGGAAGACCACGCCATGCCCGTGGTGGACTGGGTGAAGATTTTGCGCGCCACACCGCTCGGCGACGCCGACCTGGCGTTGCGCCGTGCCGACCTGGAGAGCGCCATTGCTGCTGCCAACGCGGTTCTGGGCGACGCCCAAGGCACTGCCGCCGATGAGCTGCGGGCAGCCGTGGCCCAGGCTGAGAGCCTGCTGAACAATGAGGAGGCCGACCTGGCCGACCTCTTGGTGGGTGCCACCAGCCTCAAGGCAGCTACCGCCAACTTCAAGTGGGGCAACTCCATCAAGGTGGTGACCGACAAGCGCTATCTGCGTGGAGCCACCATGGCCTTCGGTCGCATGAGCACCACGGCCAAGGCTACCGACATCAAGGAGCAGGGCTTCGTGATCAGCACGCAGGCCCATCCCACGGTGGCCGACACGAAGCACACCACCACGCTCTCGAACAATGGCACCATCTATTGCTTCAAGAACCTGAAGCCCGCCACCGAGTATTTCATGCGCTCGTATGTGGAGAACAAGAAGGGCAATGTGGCTTATGGCGACGAGATCCGTTTCTACACCATCCCCAAGGGTAACATCGTTCCCACCATTCGCAGCATCAGCGATGAGGCTGTGCGCAAGCGTATCACCGATGCCGTGAACACCGCCACCGACCTGTGGAACAACCTCACGGAGATGCGCGACTTCCGACCCAGCGTGGGCTACGAACCCGGCACACCGACAGCCGACTGCTCGTATGGCGGATGGGTGCGTGTGGGATCCAACACCTCTTACCAATCGGCCGGAACCATCATGCACGAGTGGTTGCATGGAGTGGGTGTCATTCCTTGGGCCGATACGCAATGGAGCGTAGTGGGTGTGCTGCGCTCAGGCAGCCAGAGCGTCAGTGGCTCACAGAAAGGATCGGGCAACTGGTTGGGCGAGCGTGTGTCGGCCGTGCTCGATTTCTGGGACAACACCACGGGATCGTTCCTCCATGGCGACTACCAGCACATGTGGCCCTATGGCATCAACGGTGCCAACGAGGACAACCATAGCGATGTGCTCTACTATGGCAACAGCCTGGTGTGCCAGGCACTCGGCGAGGATGGCTTGGAGCACACCTCGAGCCACTACGCTGAGCCTTACTGGGCCTTCGAGCACCAGGAGGGTGTGAAATACTACATCACCAATGAGAAGAAGGAGAATGGCCGTTACCTGTCGTACCTTACGGAACGCGGCACCGCTGGCACGCTGACGCTCTGCCAGAAGAGCGCCGATGAGCTGGCCGCCAACGACAGTTGCGCTTGGTACATCAGCTTCACTCCCGACAACCAGTACTTCCAGTTCCGCAACGCCGCTACGGGCCGTTACATCACGTTCAATGGCTCCACCTTCAGCGCGAAGAACGTGACGCCCGCCGACCAGCAGGACTTCCAGCTGATGAAGGGTCGCGTGGATGCTGACGAGGATGGCACACGCGGTTTTTGGATCACACGCCATGCCGCCCGCAACCCGATGACGATGGCCGCCTCGAACGCCACTACGCTCACGCGCACCACGTTCAACCTGGCCAACTCGGCCACGGGACAGCGCTGGGTGATCCTCGATGAGGCGCAGATGCGCGCCAAGACCACCACGGCCATGGGCATTGAGAGCATCACCGACAAGCAGCAGAACGCCGCAGTGGCGCGCGAGGGCGTCTACACCCTCGACGGTCGAAAGGTGGCCCGCAACGCCAACGACCTCAGCGGTCTGTCGCACGGCATCTATATTGTGGATGGCAAGAAGGTAGCCAAGTAACATTCATCCCCATACAAACAAAGCGCCCGGTGCAATTCCTGCATCGGGCGCTTTGCTTTGTGTGGGGCATGTGGGTGTGGCATTTATTGAAATCTAATGACCGATTGGGTGTAAACGCATTGAGGCGGAGCACCCAATCGGTCTCCGCCTCAATGATATAGATGCGCTTAACGCGCCCTTACTTCAAACTCGTGGGAGTGAAGCGCAAGGTGTAAGAGTAGCTGCCGTCGGGGCAGAGATACTGGTCAAGACAACTATCGCCACCGCATGAACCGTTGCCAAGTCCGCGTTGCCAATAGTCGAAATGGGCAAAAATCTGGTTGCTCTTTGACAGGTCGTACCAGTGTTTGTCATCGCTCCACATGGTGTCTCCAGTTCCGCAATACTGTGTCTCATCGTAATGAGAGAGCGAGTAGGCCACGTTTCCGCCAGTTTTAATTGTCAGGGCCACATTGCCATTTGAGAGAATCAACTCACGCAGGTCTTGGTGGTCGCCGTAGGTCTGTGGGTGGATGTTCTCCTCGATCATGTCGTCTACCGTGGTGACATAGCGACCCAAGTAAGAGCCTGTCTTGCGGTCAACATAGTTGCTCCATGGACCACGGGCGTAATATTCTACATTCTCAAAGCCGCCGGGGAATTGCATTCCAAGACCTACACGACGATAATTTGAACTTGAATTAAACGTCACCTTCATATCGATGGTTGCGTCGGGATAGATGATGTAGTCGATGGTGTAAATGCTTCCACCTTCCATGCTCATTTTGGCAACATTACCTTCTTTGGTCAGTGAAGATGTGACCGAGGTTGATGTGCTCTTTTGGAAAGATCCGTCCCAACGATCGTTGTCGATGTCGCGATAGCTGTTGAAATCAGGAGCGGCGTAAATCAAATCGGTTCCGTTATAGTTCCAACTGTTTAACTTGCCGTTTGAGAAAGAAATAGTAGATGTCTTTCCGTCTTTTGTTGTGATGTTAACAGTGTTTCCACTTACTGATACCGATCCTCCATTGGCGGTGTAGTTGCCTGCGGTTACTTCCTTGCGGCCTGTGAGGGAGAACTGCTCGTCGGCTACGATGTAGCCTGCGTCAGCCCAAAGGGTGCTGTTTTTAAGGCGCAACTGCACATTGAGCAAGTACTCGTGGTCGTTGTCGGTTGAGAAGCTGGGCAGAGTGACATAGGCTGAGTTGCCATCGGTGGCGCTTGGTGTGGATAGTATTCCTTCCTCCTTCAGGCAACCGTCGCACAACAGTTGGTAAGAGAGCATGTAACCGCTGAGGTCGATAAAGCTGTTCTTGTTTTTTACGGTCAGCGTGCTTCCGTTCTTTGAGAATGTCACATTAGAGTATACCTTCTTCACCTCCGTGAGCTTGCTGGTCCATGCACGGTCGGGAGTGATGATACCATTGTTCAGGAAGTTGCCCTGGAAGCCCGTTACAGGATTCCAGTTTACAGCGATTGAGTTGTAATCGTAACCTGCAGTCCAATTATGGAATCCGTTCTTTGTTTTTGTTCCGTTAACCAGATCAGACGGTTTGTAGATGGATTGGTCCACCCAGTCCCAAATGCAACCGCCGATGATGCCGGTGCTCTTCTCAATCACATCCCAATATTCCTTCAAGTTACCTACTGCTTGTCCCATGGCATGAGCATACTCGCAGATGAAGTAAGGTTTGCCATTGTAACCATTCGATTTGCTTGATGTAGCGTCAACGGATGGGTACATGTTTGAGTGGAGATCAGAATAGTCGACAATGTTATCTTCGTTGCAATAGAATATCGGACGGCTGTCGTACTTCTTCATTTCTGTTTTAGCAGAAGAGAAATTGCTTGCGGCTCCACACTCGTTACCCAACGACCAGAAGAGTACGCTTGGGTGGTTGCGGTCGCGCTTCACCATGCGTACCTCGCGGTCCGTGATGGCAGTCTGCCACGATGAGTTAGAGGCTAACCCCTGGTTTCCGTGGCACTCCACGTTGGCCTCATTCACGCAGTAAAGTCCGTAAGCGTCCATCATGGCGTACATCTTAGGTTGACGCGGATAGTGCGATGTGCGGATGGTGTTTACGTTGGCCTGCTTCATCATCTTGATGTCTTTGAGCATGGTCTCCATGTCGATGGCGCGGCCATATTCAGGATGAGTGTCCTGAGTGTTCACGCCCTTAACGAAGATGCGCTTACCGTTGACGAGCAGTTGTTTGTTGCTGATTGTTACAGTCTTGAAGCCGTACTTTGTAGAGAACGCCATTTCCTCGGCGCCACCAGCGTTCTTTTGGCTTACCAATACGGTGTAGAGGTAAGGATCTTCGGCGCTCCAAGGATGCAGGCCGCTGAGGTTGCCGAGGTCGACGTCCTGAGTCTTGGTTGACGAACCGTTGTAGGTCTGCGTGGCCGTAGCCACTTGTTTGCCGTCGCGGTCGAGCAAGGTCACTTCGTAAGTCTTGGTGGTTTGGCTCTTGTCGCGGTTATCCACCGTGAGCTGCACGTTCATGCTTCCGCTTGTGGCTGCGGTGTTGAGCGATGAGGTGATGTAGTGGTCGGACACAAACACCTTCGGCGTGGCCACGAGATATACGTCGCGATGGATGCCCGAGAGGTGCCACATGTCCTGACCTTCGAGGTAGCTTCCGTCGCACCAACGATAGACGCGTACAGAGAGTTGGTTGTCGCCTGTGGTGACAAAGCCCGTGAGGTCGAACTCAGCGTCGGTGTTGGAGCCTTGCGAGTAGCCCACGTATTTGCCGTTGACCCATACCACGGCAGCGCTGTAAACGCCGTCGAAGTGGATAAACACGCGCTTATCGTTCCATGACTCAGGGATGGTGATGGTGCGGCGATAGAAGCCCGTTGCGTTGTGGTCGGTAACACCGTAGGTGGTCCAACCCACGTTTGCGTTTGGAGCATTGTCTTTGAACGGATAACCCACGTTGGTATAGACGGGCTTGCCATAGTTGGCCATTTCCCAAGAGAGCGGCACACGGATGGTACCCCAGCTATTGTCGTTATAGTCTTTTGCCTGGAACTCGCTTGAGCCAGGACCATATGTTGTTCCTGCAACATACTTGAACTTCCATGTTCCGTTGAGGTTGATGTATTCAGCCTTGGTCTCATCGGGCTGCTGCCAAGGCTGCTCATAGTGGAGTGCGTCGGCTTTGAGCTGCTCTACCGAAGCGTAAGGAATGAATGTGGCGTGCGCATCCTCCTTGTGATCGCTCACCTTGCTCTGATTGCTGATCCAGCTCACGTCGAATGAGCCGTGGTCGCCCGGTGTTTCTTCGGTGCTGCCACCGCCACCTTCGGTTCCACCACCGCCTTCTGATGCGCTTGCCTTGATGAAGCCGAAGGCTGTGGCGCTGTTGGAATCAGTTGTGCGACCAAGCTTGCCGCCGTTGGTTCCGTCGTATGTGAGGTAATATGTCTTGCTTTGTGTATAAGCGTAAATCTTATATGTATGATTTGTTGCATCCACCTCCTCGAACTTCCACTCCTGATTGACATTTGCTTGTCCACCCTGATAATCATTTTCTGATGTCCACTGAAGTGGCTTTTTTGTGTCGTCGTTACCAGCCATGTCGAGAGCCTTAGAAGACATCACGTTGACAATATGCCAAGGGTATGTTGTAGAATAGTTGCCTTGCTTTGCAATCCACTGCTGTCCCGTGTTGCTGTCTGACTTTGTTGTCACAGTAATCTGCTCATCATTGTTAGATGTAGTAACAGTGAAGCATCTTGTTGGGTAGTCGGCTGGACAAATAAAATATGTAGAGCCGTATGCCGGAACAGAGAATGGTGTCGTAGGAGTAGTGGTGCCACCAGTAGTCTCCTTTGGGATGAGGCTTACTGACTTATATGTAGCCCATGAGCGTACGTTGCCCTGAGTGCTACCATAGTGAATAGACGAAAGGCTGAGGATATTGCTGATGTTTGACGCATCGCAAATCTTCGTATCGTTAAGATACAGACCGTTCGAGTTCACCTCTATAGTGGTTTCGCCCGAGATGTTGGTGTGGTCTTCTCGGTAAGTGGGGTCTTTGCCACCATTGAAGCAGTTCACCTGCAAGGTGTTGCTGCTCTTAGTATAGAAGAGGTGGATGACGTTAGCGTATCCCCAGCCAGTTGTACCCTGCAAGTCGTCGCCGATAGAGAGCACGTTCTCGTGTTCTGTAGTGCTCTTACAAGTGCTGAGATCGAGCACAGCCTTGAAACTCTGTTTCTGGAAGTCTATCGCTGTCTGGTTATCGAACGACGATCCGCTTGGTGCATAGTTGGTGAGGATATCTGTCTTCGTGTCCGCCGCAAAAGCCTGCGTGGCAGCGAGTGCGAGCAGGGCTAACAGTGCGACGAGATGTTGCTTTATGTATGTTTTCATAAGGTCGTTGGGATTATTTGATTACTTTCTTTCCATTGACGATATACACGCCGTGTGGCAGGTCGTCGAGCGATGTGGCAGCGTGGCGCACCATCTGTCCGTTGGTGTTGTAAACGTTGAATCGCTGGATGACGGTGGCGTCGATGTTGCCGATGCCCGTTGTGGTTCCGTCGAGCGACCACTGGGTGAACACGCGCGTGGCATTGGTTCCGTCGATGAGCACGGCGCGGAAGCCCTTGATGGCCATGTCGCTCACCAGATGATACACCAGGTTCTTGCGCAGCACGTATGAGCCCTTGGGCGCGGTGCTCTTGTAGAAGTAACCGTGGAAGGTGGTCTTCTCGTTGGCTGAGCCATGCTGCACCACATCGGTTGGTGTGCCGGCGAAAGCTGTGACGCCCTTGAAAGTGAACTTGGTTTGGGTCGCACCCTCGGGGATATACACCAGGTAGGGTTTGCCGGCCTCGATGCCTGTGCATGTGCTGAACTCGAGCGTGGTTGCCGTGGCTCCGGTGAACTCAGCCACCTTGGCGTCGTTGCCAAACTGGGTCTTCACCTCATCGTCGCTGATGGCGAATGGCACACAAAGCGAGTTCCAACTGTTAGCTGAGAAGGTGCGCTTGAGGTGCACCTCGGCGCTGCCGGTGTTGCCGATGGATGGGGTGGAATAAGATTCTGATTTCTCGTCGAGAATTACAACAGGATCCTTCAACTGGTCCTCCGAAATGAATTGCCATTGGGCGATGGTGAGGATGTTGCTTGGCTTGTAAGGTTGCGTGCGAACATCTTGCAAGACGGAGCTATAGTAGAGCCATTCGGTGTTAGACGCTTCCTTGCTTCGGCAGCCCAGCGCATAGCCGTTGCTGGTGGCGTTGAGCAGGCTCAGCGTCCACTCGTTGTAAGCGCCTTGGCCGTTGCAGCGCGCCTTGCCGAGGAGCACGCCCGCCAGGTCGCCTTTGTTTGTAGTGAGGACCTGGAAGCCGTTGGCGTTGGTGGTCACCTTTACGGCCAGTTTGGCGCCGCCCAGGGTGAGTGTGCCGTTGTCAGCCGCGCTGAGAAACTTGCCCTCTGCCACATTGAGCAGGTAATAGCTCTTTCCTGCCTCGGGCTTGCTGCCTACGTAGTCGGCGGCGTAGACGGCCGTCAGGCACGAGCAGAGAAGCGCAAGCGTAAGTGTGAAAAGTTTCTTCATCCTTATAGTTTTATTTACTTGTTAATCTTCCCAAACATTGTCGCCCCAGACATTGTTGTTATCCTTGGCGTCGATTTCGTCGGGGTTGCCTTCAGTGGTGGGACCCATACTTTCGGTCCCGTTAACGGTTAGGTCTTTGCCGCCTGACGCCGCCATGAGACTGCAGCCTGTGTTGATTTGGAACATCTCAGAGACAGGTCTCTCATAGGTTCTTTTTTTGCTCATAAAAAATAGTTAGGTGTTAAGTGGATGCTTGTCCACATGGGATGGGAAGGAGGGGGCGTTAGGCCGTATTGTGGCCTGGGCGCTCATAGGCACATGCAACGTGTCCTCGCTGAGCGTGTTGGCCCAGCGAGCAACAGGCACGTGAGCGCCTTGCCGCATGCCGCGGCATGACTTATGGGTCAGCAAATGTAGATAATAAGAATGCTTATATCGTAGGTAGTGGACTTGCTGCATTAGCAGCCGCCTGTTTTTTAGTTCGTGATGG
>ERZ1031954.1013-NODE-1013-length-11442-cov-51.439888_pt1 | contig 11442 bp, 8 predicted proteins | sample MGYA00516701_ERZ1031954 | MGnify/ENA primary metagenome ERZ1031954 (study PRJEB33719, sample SAMN04261284) | wastewater metagenome | biome: rural village; feature: human; material: feces | host: Homo sapiens | place: El Salvador | collected 2013-01-07 ...
GAAAACGTGATGGATACGGAGCGCATCATCGGTGCCGACATCATGATGGCTTTCGACGAGTGCCCTCCGGGACAGAGCGACTTCCAGTATGCCAAGAAGAGTCTTGAACTGACCCAGCACTGGCTGGACCGCTGCCTGAAGCGCTTCAACGAGACCGAACCGCTCTACGGCTACCAGCAGAGCCTCTTCCCTATCGTACAGGGCTGCACCTTCCCGGAACTCCGCCGCGAGGCAGCCAAGTTTATCGCTGACAAGGGAGCAGACGGCAACGCCATCGGAGGTCTGGCTGTAGGCGAGCCTACCGAGGTGATGTATGAGATGATAGAAGTGGTGAACGAAATCCTGCCAAAGGACAAGCCACGTTACCTGATGGGCGTGGGTACCCCTCAGAACATCCTGGAAGCCATCGAACGAGGCGTAGACATGTTCGACTGCGTGATGCCAACCCGCAACGGTAGAAATGCAATGCTCTTCACCTACAACGGCACCATGAACATGCGCAACAAAAAATGGGAGATGGACTTCAGCCCTGTGGATCCGGACGGATGTGAAATCGACCAGATTACCAGCAAGGCATACCTGCACCACCTCTTCAAGGCACAGGAACTCCTAGCGATGCAAATAGCCAGCATCCACAACCTCTCTTTCTATCTGCGACTCGTTACCGATGCGCGCCAGCATATAGAGCAGGGCGACTTCGTACAGTGGAAGCGATCTGTCATCGACCAGTTGGGAAGAAGAATTTAAATTACTGAAGTTAGGAGTAAGAACTCTCAGGAGCATGGAGCCCCCGATGGCTCCTACTCCCGGAAAATACTGATTTATGAAAGATTTTAAATACATCAGAAAACATCGCAGAAGATTAAAGTTCGGCAGAACCATGGCCCACCGATTCGGATGGCTCACCGCTGCCCTCAGATGGCTGGGCAGAAAATTCAGCTGGATGGGAAAGGTGATGAAATGGATTGGTCATAAACTGCGATTCCTCAAGGTGCTCAAGTATCTCAACCCACTGAGATACATCAAACGATTGGACTGGTATATCATCAAGAAGTTCGTGGGTTACTACTTCTTCTCGATAGCGCTCATCATTACCATTGCCATCGTGTTCGACTTCAACGATAACCTGCAGAAGTTTACCGAGTATCATGCACCGGCACGAGCCATCATCTTTGATTACTATGCCAACTTCGTGCCATACTTCGCCAACCTCTTCAGTGCGCTGTTCGTGTTCGTAGCGGTCATCATGTTCACCTCCAAGCTGGCAGGCAATTCCGAGATTATCGCCATGCTGGCATCGGGAGTATCGTTCAAGCGCCTGCTTCGCCCGTACATGATTACCTGCATATTCCTCTCGGCACTCTCCTACACGCTCTCTGCCTATGTGATTCCGCACGGCACGGTCATCCGACAGAACTTTGAGACGATGTACAAGAACAAGAAGAAGAATACCTCTGCCGAAAACGTGCAGCTGCAGGTGGACCGAGGCGTGATAGCCTACATCCAGCATTACGACAACAACTCGAAGAGGGGCTACGGATTCTGTCTAGACAAGTTCCAGGAAAAGAAACTGGTGAGCCACCTGACGGCATCAGAAATACAGTATGATACCATCAGCGACTCCAAATACCACTGGAAACTAACCAACTGGAAGGTGCGCCGACTGCATGGCATGAAAGAGAAGATTACGAGCGGAATGAATAAAGATACGCTCATCACCATGGAGCCAACCGACCTGGTCTACTCCAAGGGACAGCAGGAAACCTTTACCAGTCCGGAGCTGAAGGATTACATCTCCAAGCAGATCAACCGCGGTTCGGGCAATGTGGTACAGTACAAGGTGGAGTATCATAAGCGCATCGCTTCCTCCTTCGCCTCATTCATCCTCACCATCATCGGCGTGTCGCTCTCCTCACGCAAGCGCAAGGGCGGCATGGGTAAGGCTTTGGGACTGGGTCTGGCATTGAGTTTTGGCTATATCATGCTACAGACCGTCTGCGCCACCTTCGCCATCCAGGCAAACTTCCCGCCAATGCTGGCGGCATGGTTGCCTAACATCATTTACGCCTTCGTAGCATACTTCTGCTACCGCAAGGCACCGAGGTAATAAACATTGAAAAAAAGAAAGAAAATGTATTTCGACGAATTAGATTTAAACGACAACGTGCTCGACGCATTATATGACATGCGATTCGACACATGCACCCCAGTACAGGAAAAATGTATACCAGAGATATTGGAAGGTCATGATGTGCTCGGCGTAGCCCAGACCGGAACCGGAAAGACAGCTGCCTATCTGCTGCCGGTATTGAGCAAGCTGGATGATGGTGGCTATCCTAAGGATGCCATCAACTGCGTCATCATGTCGCCTACCCGTGAGCTCGCACAGCAGATTGACCAGGCGATGCAGGGCTTCGGCTATTATCTGCAGGACGTGAGCAGCGTGGCTGTATACGGTGGAAACGACGGCAACCGCTACGATCAGGAGCTGAAGAGTCTCCGTATGGGTGCCGATGTTGTCATCGCCACACCAGGTCGCCTCATCACCCACATCTCTCTGGGCAACGTAGACCTCAGCAAGGTGAGCTTCTTCATCCTCGACGAGGCCGACCGCATGCTCGACATGGGTTTCTCTGAGGATATCAATACCATCGCAGCCAAGCTGCCTAAGACTTGCCAGACCATCATGTTCTCGGCTACCATGCCAGAGAAGATTGAGGAATTGGCAAAGTCGCTGCTCAAGGATCCGGTAGAGATCAAGCTCGCAGTGAGCAAGCCTGCAGAGAAAATCAAGCAGGAGGCTTACGTATGTTACGAAACCCAGAAGATGACCATCATCAAGGATATCTTCAAGGCTGGCGACATGAAGCGTGTCATCATATTCAGCGGCAGCAAGATGAAGGTGAAGCAGCTGGCTGCTGCCCTCCAGCAGACCGGTATCAACTGCGGCGCCATGCACTCAGACCTGGAGCAGGCTGAGCGTGATGATGTGATGTTCAAGTTCAAGAGCGGTCAGTATGACGTGCTCGTGGCTACCGACATCGTGGCTCGTGGTATCGACATCGACGACATCGAGATGGTTATCAATTATGACGTGCCTCACGATACCGAAGATTACGTTCACCGCATCGGTCGTACAGCCCGTGCCAACCGCGACGGTAGAGCCATCACCTTCGTCAACGAAGAGGATATGTTCTGGTTCCAGCAGATAGAAAAGTTCCTGGAGAAGGTAGTAGAGAAAATGCCGCTTCCTGAGGGATGCGGCGAGGGGCCTGAATATATCAAGCTGAACAAGCCTAGCAAGAAAGGCGGACATGGAGGCAAGGGCGGAAACGGACGCAAGGGCAATGGACGTGGCGGAAATGAGAACGGCGAAAAGACCAAGGCCAAAAACAGACGCCAGAAAGACCGCGAGCAGACTGCTCATAAGCACAAACCAAACAACCCTAACAACCGACAGGAGAAAGCTCCTAAGGAAGGAAAGGTACAGAATGGTGAGGCTCAGCAGAACGGACAAAACAATCAGCAGAACGGTCAGAACGGACAGCAGAAGAAGAACGCTCAGAACGGACAGCAGAAGCAGGGCAACAAGAAGCCTCAGCAGAACAAGCCATATCCACAAAACCAGGAAGGCGAGCAGACAAGAAGCAACGACAATCCAAACAACAAGCGTCGCAACAACAACAAACGCCGCAATGGTAACAATGGCAACAACGGTAACAATGCTGAGAATGCAAACCCTCAGCAGCGCCCAGGTACAGAAAACAATGTACGTCCAGGAAGCAACGGCCGTGGCAGAGGCGTAGCTCAGAAGAAGCAGAATCCAAACAACCAGCAGAAGCAGAATGCAGCCCCACAGAAACAGGGTGCTGCTCCTCAGCAGAAGCCAGCCTCAGCCCAGAAAAAGGGCGACAAGCAGGGTCCTCGCAAGTACGAGCCTGTGGTAAATCCACAGAAGAAAGAAAACGTAGTAAAGAAAATCTTCAACAAGATTTTCGGATTCAAGAAGTAATATAACTGTCGTCCGGAAAGGGCAGAAGCATCACAATCCCGACTGCTTTTGCCTTTTCTGGGCGCAAAGGTACGAGGTTTCGCAGAAATGTGCAATACCCCAAAATAAGTATTCCGCCTAATCCCCATTTGTAGGTATCAGACGGAATATCTCAAAAAACTTAATTGTCTATTTCATCAGGTTGGTCTTTGCCGCTGTAAAACCAGAAGCCGGCTATCAGACCGATGAAAACCACCAGAATGCCCACCATCTCTACGACGTGATTTCCCGGGTCCACCCATATCTCCTTGAAGAAGCCGTTGCGTGCTGCAATCTCCACAGCCGACCAGAGCACGATTACGTTGGCAAGAGCCATTCTCAGGTTTCTTCCCCAGCTCTTGATGTGCAGTTCCTTCTTGAATATCATGCCCGACCCTATCAGACAGAGAATGCCCACGGCGTAGGTAATAGGGTGAGTAGAACCAAGGAAGACAGGGTCGTAGCAGAACATGAGCAGCAGATACAAACCCCACATCATGATGTTCCATTCCATAAAGGTGACGATGGCAGGATGATGAGCCATCGGACGCAGTTCCACACGGTCTTTCACGCCACAGTGGTTTTGTATCCATCGGATGAAATCGCAGCCCGTTTTGGTACAGAACACGTACATTACGATAAACATCATCCACATACCGAAGGAGGCAGGCATAATGAGGTATTCAGGACGAGAACCACGAATCGCTTTCAGGTCTGCACGAGAGAAATCTTCGAGCGGAGTACCGTTGATGGTATAGGTATGGTTCACACCGATACCATTCACATATTCCGTGGCGGTCTGTACGATGCCATTGCCTATCAAGTCGCAATGCACGCCATATCTCTGGGCATAGTAAGCGAAGAGGAACTCCACCCATCCTGTCCAGAAGAAGAGGGCACCCGTCATACCGAAGCAAGTCTGTCGGGTATCTCCTTTCACGAAGACACCCCAGATGGTGATGATGAGGCCCACGAAACCCATGGTAAATGCTGAATAATGCAATACCGTAGGCGAAAGCAGATGCTCCATGATTATCATGAGCGCATGCCCCAAGGGCATAAGGAGCAAGATGATGAGGATAGACCCCATCGTCTTGCCAAGATAGATTTTTCCGTTCATAATCATTGATTTTGTATTCATTACTTTAATTCATCTAAGTAATAACTGATTCTTCCTCCCTCATCACCTATCTGCACATTGGCATCATACCAGGAGATAATCTGGAGCTTGTAATATCTCTCGCCATCCCACGAACGGATTACGTAGGTATGGAAAGAAGGAGTATATACTGGAGGTGGACCCGAGAAACTCATTGCCTTTTCGAGCACCGGATTGCCGCTTACCAACTGTTTGGCAGGTCCGTTGTTCGGGTCGAACCAAGGGTTCTCGTTCATATCCAGTTTGTTGGCGATGCAATACTTGTTCCAGTCGTTCTGCGACATGGTGACATAGACGCTTGCCGAATCATCCACGGCGAAAGTCATATTGTGTTCAGCCAGATAAGCATCCACCTGCGCCTTGCTCGTCCACTTGTCATATTCGCCATAGCCCAGGTCGGCAGCACCGCCCTTGCCTGGTCCGCTCGTTCCACTGTTGGTGCGGAGCTGATAACCATTGAAGGCGAGATCCCACTCCGTAGCAGGATAAGCCATCGTATTGGGGTCATCCTCCTTGTTTTCCATCACCAGAATGCTGCTTGCCTGGCGCTTCACCGTCTTATAGGTTAACTTGCCAGTGGCTTGATTCTTGGTAAAGATGGTATCGCCGTTTGCATCACGCTCTGCATCCTCGAAGATGTTCTTCTGCACACCTTCGCTCCAATACTTTACGAGTTTGGCAGTACCTTTATAATGGAAATATTCCTCTATCGGCTTGCCATCAATAAAGGCGATGACACTCTGGTTAGGATTCAGCACATTATAGCGATGTCCCGTCTTCAGGTCAAAATAGAGCCAGTCGTTGGTAACACCCGTGCTATAACCTGTTTTTCGGGGCAAGGTATGACCTGTGAAGTCCTCAGCCTCATAAGATACGCAGCTCGTCATTGCGGCTGCCATACCTATTATATATAGTAATGCTTTCTTCATCATTTCTTCTTTCTAAATGCTTTTACCAATTCATCTACCAACACTTCCACCTGCACATGCGCCTTGGCTCCTGCCGTGGCTGGCACGTTAAACATGGTGATGCCCGAACCCAGGGTCTTTGGCACATAGTTAAAGATGTTATCCACACCCACCGTCACCTTCACCTTATTATAGAAGGTCTGAATCACCGACAGGTTGCACAATACATACTGTGGCAACTGGCAGCGGAAGTAGGCATCGTGGCTCTCACCGTTTACAGAGAGTCGGTCCTGCACATCAAACTTCTTCTCACCCATGTAGCTTGCCGAGAAGGTGGCGCCCAGTCGGTAGTTCTTCTTGTTGTACTTATAGTCGAGGCTCGCCGTAGCAGCATGAGGCGAAGTGGTGTTCACCTGGATGCCATCCGTCTTGCTCACGTTCACGTAGCTGTAGGTGGCATTCATCGTGAAGTGGTTGAGGAAGTGCCAGCGCATGATGGTCTCCAGTCCGATGAGGTTCTGCTTGGCGAGGTTGGTGTATTCAAAGTTATACTGCATGTCGTAGATGCGCCATACACCCTCTATCTTCTTGCGGAAGAAGTTGCCATACACATTGCCCGAGATGAAGAAGTTATCGTTCGAGTACTCTGTGCCCAGGCTCACGTAGTTGTTCTTCTCAGGCTTCAGGTCCTCGTTACCCTTAATCATGAACATGCCGAGGTGGTCCCAGTTGAAGAACAGCTCCTTGATGCTTGGCGAACGGTAGCCCATCGAGTAGTTGGCTCTCCACGCCCAGTGATCCGAAGGACTCCACTTGAAGGCAATCTTAGGCATCGCCATCAGTCCGAAGGCACGGCTGAAGTTGGTTCTCACACCTGCCGAAACCATCCAGTGGTCGTTCATCGTCCACTCGTCCTGCAGGAAAGCCTCCGTTTCCTTCAGCGAACGGGTGCGCATGATGTGGGAGGCATCGCCGTTGAATCGGTCGCTCGTCAGGTCATCGCTCAGGTGCTCGATACCGAGGATGAGGTCGTGGCCCTCGAACTTCTGCGAGGTGATGGAGAGGCGAGGCTGGAAGATACGGCTCTTATACACTTTGGTACGCTCGTCGATGCGCTCGTGGCGCTTGAAGCGGTCGTAGAAGTCGCCATGAAGGGAGGCGGTAATCTTGAACCAGTCCTTGAATGTATACTTAATCTTGGTTCCAGCCGTCCAGTCACGCGCCTGACTGAAGGTCATATCCTGAATGAGGTCGTAGGTATTCATATAGAACGCACTACCGTAGGCAAGAATCTCCAGGTTCTTGAAAGGGTCGTAGAATACCTTCTGCGATACCGAGATATGCTCCGTGCCCTCGATGCCCATTGGCGGACGGGAAGCCACGCTGGTAATGGTCACGTCGTGGTCGAGCCAAGGATTCGCCTCTTGGGTATAGACCTTCTTGTCGTTCTCCGCCTGATACATGTAGAAGGCATCGCTCGAAGAATACCACACGTCGGTCTGCGAGGTCACCTTGCCAGCGTTGAATCCTGCCGATACCCAGCTCTGCAGGTTCGGGCGGTCGGCGTTCTTCTCAAACATATACAAGAAATCCTTCTTGGATGGATTCTTGTAGTTGGTCTCGTTCATCTGTCCCCAGCGCACACCAGCCTGAATGTCGATAGGTTTGGTGGTCTTCTTGGTGATAAGATTGATGACGGCACCCGACGCACGGCTTCCGTAGAGGGTACTGCTGGCACCCTTCACGATTTCGATGCGGTCGATGGCATGGAGGTTGAATCGCTCATAGTCGAGGTTACCCGCCATGTCGCCCGTCAATCGCTCACCATCCTGCAGGAAGAGCACGTGGCGGGCATCCAAGCCCTGCATGGAGATTTCGTTGCCGAAACCCACCTTCTGGATGTTCATACCCGGTGTCTCCTGTTGCAGAGCCTTGGTCAGGTCGGCATAGCCTGCATCCACCAGTTCCTTACCGCCGAGCACCTGCGTGCTCACTGGCGAGAGCTTGATAGGTCGGGCGGTACGGGAACCTGTAACCACCACCTCATTCACCTTCATCACGTCCTCGGTCATGAAGAGCTTGAGGGAGCTGTCGCTTCCGATGGTTCCCCTCAGAGGGTTATAGCCCACGGATACCACCTGGTAATAACACTTGCCACTCTGAGGCACCGAGATGGTAGCCTCACCATCCATGTTGGTAACAACACGCTGTGGCGATTTCAATTTCTCGTTGTCGGCGTAGGTGATGACTGCGCCGATGATTGGTTGCTCGGTGGCTTTGTCGAAGATACCGAACTTCACCTTTCGCTGTGCAGCGACAGGGAGGGCGAGTATCAGCAGTAAGCCGATGAGCATTACATTTCTAATTGTCTTCATTTATATTGCTATTCTATTTTTTCCAAATCCTTACACGATTTCAGCCTCGCTATGGCTTGTTTCTCTTCCCTTCATTTTTTTACTTGCAAAGGAAAGAGAGATATGTCTGGGCATATCCCTCTTTCCTTAATTATATGAACAACTTTAAAGTTATCCTTGACCATTATCTTTCTTCCACTGTGCAAGATCTTTTTCATATTGATCAAACTCGGCTTTAAAATTGTTAAGGCGACTTTTGTCAATAGTCTGCTGGAATGTTTCTGTGCGTACATTCATCATATTGTAGTTTATAATAAACTCAATCTGATTTGTCAATACGTTCAGATAACCATCAACAGATGCTCCACTTCCTGTTTGGCAATCATTTGGATCATCACCATTAGTGGTAACATTGCCATCTTTACCTTGGAATTTAACCCAACCTGCTTCTGGACGTTCTGATTTATCCCATGAATTGAGGTTCATAAACTTTGTGCTGCACTTAAATGTTACAGCAAAGGGCATAGTACCTACGGTAAAATCAACAAGCGAAAGAGTCATAGAACCATCCTCTTTCCAAGTGAAATTAAACTTGGTTGGACAACCACTTGCCAAATGAGTTTTATCAACTCCACTCATAGTAGCCTTTGTGGATAAAACTATATCCCCGTTAAGAATGTCTTTTGCCTTTGTTACATATTCTTCTGCAGGTGGTTCTTTATTTAAATCATCATCACTACTGCACGAAGATACAAACAAAGCAAAAATTCCTAAGATTGCAAGAGTAAAAAGTTTAATATTTTTCATTGTCAATACAAAACTGTAGCAGTAGCCAATATGTGAATAAAGGCTACAGCATACGTATATTATAAGATTACTTTAAAGTTCCTTTAAAATGGAAAGAAGCAGGGAATTTAATGATTGAAAGATAAGTACCGTGTACTTCCATATCAAACTCCAATGTGCCATTTTCTACTTTCGCATTGGTCAGAGAATCAAGATAAAGTTCGGCTTTACCACCAATCTTCAAAGTCAATATTCCTGCAACAGCATCTTTCTTAGCTGTAATTTTACCAGTAGTCTCATCAACAGTGACAGGCAACTTGACAGCAATGGTTCCTGGCATTTTGCCAATCTGAGGGAAATCACAATACAAAACATTACCCTCGAGAGTAAATGTTGCACTCTCTGGATCATAACTTTTGCCATTCATTGTAACGTTGCTAATCTGACCAACGTAATCACCCTCATAGTCTGCTACACTTGTAACAGCAGTTACAGACTCAACACTTGTACTTGCCATAGCATTTGCAGCGAAGAGCATGCTCATAGCCATTACTACTAAACAGAAAATTTTCTTCATTGTTTTTAAATTAAATTTATTAAACTTTTTTATTAATTTATTTTGTCCAATTACAGCCCTTATTTAAGCGGCAACTCAATCCTCTGTAATAACTTAATTTTTGTGGATTTGCATTCTTATAATATTTATCAATAAATTCTTTTGTAGAATTTCTGTTATATGTATCTTTTGAACATGTAAATATTGTAGTAGGTTCCCTTGATGTGTCGAGATTATAGAATACAGTGAGGTTAGGATAAACTAAATCGTATGATGTAGGTAGGTCACCGATTAATAGACTACCAAGCATAACGATATTAGACATATCAAAAACTTTCAATGATGGCAAAACTTCAACATCCAAGTAATTTGCCTTCAACTCTTTTTTATTTGGAAGAGTAATACTTTCCAAAGAAGGACAGTTCCAAACCTCCAGGTAACTTCCACCCATATCGTTACCTTCAACTTCTTTGCTTCTTTGTCCCCATACAGAAGATTTACTGATATTTAAATCTTTTAAGTTCTGAATATCCATCATTTTTATAAGGTAAAGACCATTTGCTGATGTCAAATTTAAATTATCTATCTTTATTCCTTGAAAAATGAGTGTAGTAAGTGTAGAACCTACTTTTATATAAGACAAAGTACCTTCGCTACCTTTATTGCAGAACAAAGCTAGAGTTGTTCCCTCCCAATAAGGATTATCTACAAGATATTGTAAGCCTTCAAAATTTTCAACATTGTCACTTTCCATAACAGCAACTGCTAAAGACTTCTGCTCATTACCAAGGTGTTTGCTTATATCTATGTTGTCTCCATTAAACAAATCAGAAAAATTTTTCTTCAAATAAGTTCTAAGATTAGCATCTGGCACTTCTCTCAAAGTATTATACTTTTCCGAAACGCCATCCTCATTCTGCATCTTAACATCCATCGTACCACCATCAATGGCAGACTTATTCTGACGATAGAAACGCATAAGCTGAGCAATATTATACTTAGCTTCCTCTGGCAAATAAAGTTTGGTGATATTGTGAACATTCTCCACTGTCTCATCGCCATTTTCCTCTACTGTTACCTTTACGAGGTTATCGTAGTTGTAAATGTCGTTATTTGTGAGGTCAATGCCTGTAATCTGAGCAGGGAGAACAGAAAAGTCGAAAGTCTCACCATAGCCATTGCTGCTAAGGTTCAACTCTTTCAAATTAGGAAAAACAGAAAGTTCCTTCAAGGCAGCGGTATCAACCTTTGTGCCTGAAAGGTCGAGAGATGTGGTGCTGTTGGCTTTGTCGTCAAGGAGCATTTTGCCATTTTCATCAAACTGGTATCCCTTAGCTTTGAGGATAGTCATCAACTCAGAGTTGCTTACAGCCACATTGCTGTAAGAAGGTGCATCGTCGTCACTGCTGCAAGAAGCGAAACCGAGGCAGAGTGCCAGGGCAGCGAGACCGATAAAATTCTTAAAAATCTTCATTGTTTTATTATTCTTTTAAATGTTATAAATTATTTTAAATATTATCCTTAATTTGCGGCTGCAAAGGTACATATTTATTAAACAATGTGCAATACCTAAAAATAATGAAATTTGCAATCCTAATTTGTTATGATTTATAGGGTTTCTCATCTGTCTTGTTGAGAAATCATAACAT
>ERZ1031954.1017-NODE-1017-length-11428-cov-12.807615_pt1 | contig 11428 bp, 7 predicted proteins | sample MGYA00516701_ERZ1031954 | MGnify/ENA primary metagenome ERZ1031954 (study PRJEB33719, sample SAMN04261284) | wastewater metagenome | biome: rural village; feature: human; material: feces | host: Homo sapiens | place: El Salvador | collected 2013-01-07 ...
CTCTATTTGCCCCTGTTCCCAAGTGTTAAATTTTGGCAATAATATTTTACAATTCTACGTGGGAGCCACGAAAAAGCCGCACGACCGTTTTATGGTCGTGCGGCTTTTTCACTTATCCGTATGTTGATACGCCGTTGGTCCTTGTCAAACTCCTATTTTGCGCAAACAGGGCGAATGCACATACCGCTGTATATGTAACTGCTCATCGCCCACGGCGTCGATGAGGAGTTGGTAAGGTAATAAGCCCAGTGGTCCTCGGCATGAATTGGCAAGTCATTGTAAGAACCGCTCCAATAGAAGCACTTGTTGTCGCTGGAGAGAGAAGACGATCCGTTGTAGAATCCTGTGAACGGCAAGAATATCTCGTTGCCGTTCTTGCCCTTTATCTTGAAGCCGCCATCGATTTGCGTCCATGTGCAATTATTGACAAGCTCGTTTATCTCTTCATCTGTGGGCATGCGCCATGTGCCGCCCCACAGCTTCACGGCCGCGTCGTTGTCGGTGTCGGAAATGTTGGTGCTTGGGATGTTGAAGTTTCCGGTTGAGGCGTCGTACCATTTGTATTGGCTCAGGCTGAAGTCGCTGCCAGCAGCGGTCGTGGCCCATGAAAAATAAGAGCCCGGCTCGGTTTCGCTCTTCGCGCCAAGGTTATATGTGGCCCACTTCACGCTCAAGCCAAGGTCTACACCCTTTGCCAGCTTGCCCTCGGCAGTGAGGTCCCTCGTATCTACATTCGGAGCGTCGGGACCCGCCTGCTTGTCTCCATAGACAGGGCGCACGAGCATGTGCCAGCCTTTCTCGTCTTCCGGCTCGAAGATGCTGCTTATCATTTTAACCTGTACGCCTTCTGCGGTTGTCTGCGACGTGTTTTTAGAGGTCCAATAATCCGCGCCCTTATTCACGTCTTGCTTTCCTTTTCTGGTTTGGTATCCGCCGCGCGGAAGGTAGATGTAGTTACCGTTTTTCGCTGTCACCTTGAAGACTGTAATGCCATTGTTGAGGGTGACAAGTTCTTTGGTAAGGCCGTCGAGCTCTTTCCACTCGTCAGGAGTAGGCATGCGCCATTTGTCTCCCCATTGGGTCGTGGCCACGTCGTACTTGGTGCCGGATATATCGCTGTAGTCGTTAGGATAATGACTGTTGTCAAACGACTGATCTTCGCCCGTAGGGTCTCCCCAAGCTATATATGAGCCATACTCATCCTCTGAAGAGGCGCCTATGTTCCATTTGGCCCATTTCACGCTCAGTCCGAGATCTACCATCTCGGCAATCGGGAACTTGGCCTTGGTCTTCAGGTAAGATGTCGTGCCCATGCTCCTTTGCCCTTGACAGACAATATAACCAGCGAAATAGTATGTGGTGTTAGGGTCAAGGTTGATGACATGGAATGTGCAAGTGCCGTCTTCGGCTATATCAGCTGCCCCGGCAGTCACCTTGTTGTTCTGGTCCGGGTCAACGCTCGAGGTGGTGCCATAGCAAAGACCTATCTCAGAGGCGTCAGCGTAACCTCCCTCGAAAGTCACCTTTACATAGGCATCGTTCATAGAGACATTGGTCACCGACACGCCTTTCACTTTCGCGCCTTCATAGAAGGGTCCGTAGACAGGACGAATCTGCAAGCCCATATAGCGGGGATAATCACCAGTAGTGTTGTCGGTGGCGTGCAAGACGAGTGCCGATGACTTTTGGTCATCGGTCTTGTTCAGCGAGCCTGTCCAGTAGGCCCCCAACGAGTTGTCGTTTATGGTCTCCGTTCCATTGCGGTAGCCTTGCATTGGCAGGAATATCGACTTAGACGGGTCTTTCCTTGACGCGACTTTCCAGCCTTTGCGTGTCTCATCGTAGGTCCAGTCGCAATTCTCGATAAGCTCGTTAACTTCTTTCAACGTTGGCATGCGCCACTGGTCGCCCCATAGCACGTGTACAATGTCGTAATTGCCGTTCACGATGTCGGAAGTGGGATGCAGCACGGGAAAATAGTTGAGCACGGTCGACTTGTTCAAGCCCGTGGCATCGCCCCAACCCACGTAATAGCCAGGCAAGGTCTCGGCCGTGGCACCGAAGTTCATGGGTGCCCATTTCACGCTCAGGCCAAGGTCAACGGCCTCTTGCACGTCGGGCGTGGCAACAGAGCCCAAGGGCTCGAAAGCTACGTTTTGTATGTCCCAAACTTCCTTTTCAATCTTCTCACCATTAGCGAGGGTGATAACCATCTTGTATTGCGCGTTGGCAGTGATGGCGAAGACGAGGAAACTGAATAAAAGGAAAATGTATTTCTTCATCGTTTGATTATCTTAAAGGATTGTTTGCCGGCGTGAATGATGTAAACGCCCGCCGCCTGATTGCCCAAGTCGACAACGGCCCTGTCGCCGCCACGATCAACCTTCGCGTTGACCTTGCCACCCGACAATGAATACACATTGACGCGCACGCTATTGTCAAGGCCATCAATACACACCGTCTTGCCATCGACAAAACGAAATGTAAAGGGTGAGGAAGCGTCCGCGCCATTGTCTTTTACGGCGCCAATGCCTGTTGGAGGGTTTGTGGACTCGGTTTTGAAATAAAACTCCTGCACGTTGCTCAATTCGGCACTGAAGTCGGTCGTGTTGACATACATCTTCTTCGTGTCGAACGTGATCGTCGGCTTATTGGCAAGGATAAATATCTTCTCGGTGTTATCCTTGAGTTTCACGACGAGCTGACTTGGCTCATTGCTCGCGAAGACAGGCGCGCACAATGACAGAATGAGGAGCAGACTTAGAAAAAATCTCGTAATCCTGTTCATGGGTCAATATTAGTTAATGTTTGCGTGTGATCTTGCCTTTGAAGCTGATGAACAGCGGGCTCTTCCTTGAGTTGCTGTAGACACCTACCTTTTTCTCGTAGACACCAGGGAAGAAGCCTGTCATGTCGATGGTCACCCTCAACGTGTCCATGCCGTTTGCAGGTATGCGCCTGCGGGGATAGTTGACGGTGGTGCAGGTGCAGTCGGTTCGTGCCTCCTTTATTTTCAGACTTTCCTTGCCTTTGTTCACGAAAGGTATGACAAAGGTCCTGACGGCACTGTCGGTATAGATAGTGCCCATGTCGTATTTCACCTTCTTGACGTAAAGTTTGGCATGGCCTTGAGCCATGGCAAACTGAAACGCCGACGCCAAGGAAACGAGGGACAGGGCAATCTTAATAGCTGTTGACATTCTTGTCGTAAACATTTTGAACCCCCTCAGCGTTCTCGTCGAGCAACGTGAGATACCACTTGCCATTCTTCACTACCGGATTGAGCGACATCTTCGACACGCCAATGCCCTTTTCAAGATTACCGTTCTTCACGATTTGTATCAACACGTCCACTTGGTTGTTCTTGTCGGAACGCAAGACAAACGAGTTGGTCTTGGCCGCGTAGATAGGCATTTGCGAATAAGCCTGGATGAAGCTCTGGCGCTCCTTTGCCGAGAGAGGCAGCACGCTGTCGTTTCTCACCTTGTAGAGCATGTTTGCCGCCTTCTCAAAGTCTTTCTTCTCAACCAGTTGGGTATAGCGTTGAACCATGTAGTTGATGTTTGAGGAGTCTTGCTTAGTGTAAGTCATTGTGGCTGGGCGCAGATACTCATATACCCCAGCGTCTTTTGTCTTCTTCTTGCAACCTGTCAAGGAAAGGACAATGCATGAAACGATTATAAATGACCTTGTGAAATTCATATCGCTGTTTGGTTTAATGAGAAAAAAGGGAGAGGAGAACGAATCTCCTCTCCCTTTGAGATTTATCTTAATCCTGACGGATTAGTGCTTCTTAGCGTTAGAGTGTGTACGCTTAACGTTCACGATGATTGTCTGAGGAACCTCACCCCAATCGTATGTTACGACAACAGGAATCTGAACCTTGAAGTCTGCGGTTGTTGTGTTGTAGTTCTTGTAAGTCAGCTTACCGTCGTGGTAAACGAAGTCGATAGCACCGTTCACGCTCTGCAGAGGAACCATCTTGGTGTTGCCGTTCTGGTCGGTGAGAACGTCAGCGTTTTGGCTAATCTTCTGACCATTAGCCACACCAGCGACCTTAACGTCCTTGATGCCGTAGAACTTGTCATAGCCATCCTGCCAAGCGTCGCGCCAGTCGGTGAAGGTCAAGAGCTTCATGAGGTCGATGACCTGAGCCTCTGTACCAGCGTCCTCAACTTCAGCAGAAGTGTTGGTGATGTTCAATGGACGGAGGAAGCGAACGTTGAATGTGTTGTTTGTCAGAGGAAGCTCGTGGCAAGCGTTCTTTGCGTAGATGCCAACGATAGCTGTCAGAGTGTTCTCGTCGAGCTCGTTGTGCTTCTTATAGTTGAGGAGGTCCTTAGCGAACTCAGTGTCCTGATAAACAGCCTTCTGATCGTTAACTTTTTCACCCTCAATCTTCACGACTGCCTGCTTATCGGTCTTGCCCTTGATATTAGCCTCGAGGGTCTTGCCATCGGCAGCCACGCTCAAAACGTAAGTTTTGCCAGAGACACCCTTGAACTCCTTGCCGTCGTTTGCCTTAGCGAACTGAAGGTCAAGTGTCAGCTTGCTTGCGGCATACTCCTTGTCAGCGGTCTTGTCAACCAGGTTGGTAAGAATTGCAGCAGCATTGATCTTGTTGCCAACGAAAGCCTCAGCGAGAGTCTTCTGGAATGGCTTGTCACCATTGGCCACGATGTTGTGGTCGTTAGGACTGTTGACGTTCATGTCAAGCTCATACTTGCCAGATCCAGCCACGCCGTCCTTAGCTGCCCATACGGTAGCGTTCTTCTGTGGATCGAGGTCCAAAGAAGCTGAAGGCAATGTGCCAATGAGGTTACCGGTCTTGAAGACAACGTACACATCAGGACCAACTGTCTTGTCGGCTGAAATATACTTGATGGCGATGCTCTCGCCTGCCTTCTTGTCGGTTACGAACAACTTGAATGCCTGCTTGCTTGTCATCTCCCACTTGAGGATACTTGACTTAGTGCCGTCAGGATCATTGTCCTTATCAATCACTGTAGAAGCTGTACCAATCTTGACGGCAAGCACTTGGAACTTACCGTTCTTGTCAGCCTGATACTGTGTAAGATCGTCTTTATCACCATCGAGAGTGTAGTTCTTCTCAAACTCCTCACGAGTCAAGCCAAGCTCCTTGTAGAGGTCTTGCTCTGTGATGTACCACTTTGTGGCAAAAGACCAAGCGTTAGGTATGCACTCGCCGTTGTAAGCGTAGTCAGCGCCCTGATAAGAGATGCTCTTGTCAACAGGAGACACATTCTCGTCAACGATCTTGATGCGGATGTAACCGTAGTCGTAAACCTTGCCTGTCTGCTGGTCAACCAATGTGACACGAACGACTGGAGTACGACCAACCTCCTGGGCACGAACCTGCTCTGAACCATAAGCAGCCTGCTTACCATCGGCAGTAGGAGCCTGTGGACGGAAGGTGTAGCCGTCGGAAGCGATGGCAGCGTGAGCTGACTCATCAGTGGCGTTGGTACCCTTGTAGAGAGCTGTCAGAGTGAACACATACTTGAAGTTGGCGTTGAATGTAGGTTCGTCGAGCTTAGCGAAGTCGCCATCAACGTTCCTGAAGTGTGTCTCAACGAGAGTTCTAAGGTCAAGGGTCTGATTCCACTTACAGAACACCTGAGCGTCAAAGTCCTTGCTTGCCTCGTTGACGGTCTGCATCAAGTGGCCATAAGACGTGCCGCTCTCAACATTACAAGGAGACAGTTCGCTCTTCGCGGCACCCGAGAAGAGGTGATTGTTGACTTCGTTGTTGGTCAGAGCCAACTTGAGGTCAGAAACCTTCTCGGTGTAAAGAGTAGCGTAGTCGGAAGTGATAGTGGTATCCTTGTCGTTCTTCGTAGCTACGTTAACCTTTGTGGCGAAGTTGGTGATCTTCTTGTCAGTCAGGACAGTCTTGATCTTAGTAGGATCGTTAACGTCGAGGTTCACTGTCAGCACGCCATTCTCAGCGGCCCAGCTCTTAACGCTGATGCCAGCAGCAGCGGCCCTTGTGGCAACATAGTCGAGGTCGCCAGACTCAACGCTAACCTTAGTGGTCTTATCGTCGAGCTTAGCTGAAGATGGGTTCATGTGGTATGTGGCAGCGAAAGTAAGAACCTTTGTGCCCTCGGCTGTGGCATAACGTGTGTTGTCGTCATAACCCTTAGCCTCCTTCTTGTCCCAGTTCATGTCGCTGATCCAAGCCTCGTCGTCGACATAATTGAAGTCAAGATAGAGAAGCTTTGTAGCCTCAACACCCCAATAGTAAGACTGCGGGATGAATACAAGGCTGCGAAGGCTCTTCTCCAACAGCACGTTCAGCACGTTGATGTTGGCGTTGATCTTATCGATGCTGTTTGAGAGGCCCTGCAACTGTGAAGTCAGAGCTTCCACGTCCAAATCCTGTGTCTTCTCCTGAAGAGCCTGGACGTCGGCGAGCAACTTCTCGTAAACGGTCTTGGCGTCGTCGACGCTGCCGTTGCCGATAAGCTTGTTCAAGGCGTCGATCTGCTGCTGCAAGTCAGCGTCAGCTGCAACGCGGTCGTCCTTCTCGCTCTTCAAGCTCTTACCCAAGCCGTCGGTCACAGACTCCAGCTTACCATAGATAGAAGCGCAAGAATCCTCAAGGGCCTTCTGGTCAGCCTTGAGGGCGAGTGTCGTGTTGATGCTCTTGATAGCGTCCTCAGCTGTTTTCAAGCGAGACTCCAAGCCAGCGATGTCAGACTTTGCCTTCGTGATATCGGCAGTGTTGGCATCAACCTTGCGTGAGAGAGCCGTCAATGTACCGTTGGCGGTCTCGAGCTGGGTCTTCAATGAAGATATCTCCGACTCCAAGTCTGTCTTAGCCTTTGCAAGGTCGCTCTGAAGAGCCTGAATGGCAGACTTGTTGTTGTTGATATCATCATCGTAGTCCTTACAGGAAGTAACAGTACCTGTTGCGCCTGCAGCGAGCAGACCCATGAACAGGTAACCGAAAATCTTCTTTTTGTTCATACGATTAAAAGATTAATTAAACATTTAAAAATAAATTTCCTTTTGGTTTTCTTACGGCTGGGGCATGTACCTTTGCGGTATCAAAATGCCTTGCCGTGGGGCTCGTCAGCACGCAAGCAGGGGAGAGAACCCTGCATGGTTTTGCGAATCTCCCCGTGGGGAGACTTTGAAACGTGTTGCAAATATAGACATATTTATGATAACTCACAAGCAATCTTAATCTTTTTTTGTGCCAAAGGCCCAAAATTTAACCATTGAGCCAATCCAAACACAAAAAAGACCAATTTTGTTCGTAGTTTCATTTACGTCCGTCATTCGCTTTTGCGCTTTCTTTGTGCAAAGTTAGCAGTTCTTTCAGACATAGACAATATATTTTAATCTTTTTTTGAAAAATATTTTAGTCTTTATGTCGATTCTTGCGCACGTTTATCGTTCTCGCATCTCATTTACCACATCATAAATGCTTTGCAGGGGCGGGCCCTGTGCCCGTCCGCAACCAATGTGGACGCATTGACAATTTATTTGCCATTCGGGTTGCGGACGGGCACGGGGCCCGCCCCTGCAAAGCATCACCGTATGCGATGATGGATATGCTTACTTGTAGAGTATGTCCACGATCTTGCGGTTCTCGATGTCGATACGTCCTACATCGATAGAGCCGAGATAGACCTGCGTCATCCTCTCCGACACGTGCCCCATGGCTTCGCTTATGAGAGCCGTGGGCACGCCCGTGCTTTTTGCCACTGTCGCCCAAGAATGTCTGGCCACGTAGAGCGTGAGATGCATCGGCATGTTGAGGCGCTTGCCAAGCTTGCGCAGATGATAATTGACCATTTGCGAGCTGCGCTTGAATTGTCGCCAGCCCTCCGCTCCATCCGATGATATGAGCGGAAAGAGATAATCGCCGCCGGCATGTTCGTACCTGGTGGCAATCTCTTGCATTTCAGCAATCCATTCCATCGAAATAGCCTGGCCTGTCTTATGGCGCATGTAAACCAAACGGCCCGCCGCAATGTTTGCTTTCAGCAGGTGCGCCATGTCGATGAGCGCCATGCCACGTGTTATAAACGAGAAGATGAAAAGGTCGCGCGCCAATTGCTCTTTTTCGCTCTTGGTCTCCGCGGATGCGATTCTGCGTATGTCCTCTATCGGCAAGGCGCGTTTGCGTGTTCGCGCCTTACCCGTGTAGACGTTATCGAAAAGCTTGTCGTGCAGTTCCGCCTCTCCCGTTTCCCGTGCCCTGTTGCAAACGGCGCGAAGGATGCGGAAATAAAACGACTGCGTATTCTTAGTCGCGCCCCGCTTTTTTAGGTAATCGGCAAACAATGTCATTGAACGTGACGTGACCATCTTCCAAGGCATGGCCTTTTCAGGGTCAATGAAACGCAGCCAACAATTGAGGGTGGCGCGATAGGCTTCTGCCGTGCGGAATTGGCCGGCAGTCTCTTTCTCCGTGATAATCCCCCTCATGAACTCCACCATGTCGCCATAGGCCGTAGGCGCAGTCTTGTTGTCTTCGTTCTTAACCGTGATACATATTTCCAAGTGATGCCCCACAATATTGAGCAGTTCCTTTGATACGATAACTTCGATGTCTTTCTTTTTCATGTATTATATATAATAATGTGTAACCGCAGTTTGGAGTGGCAAATATAATATATCCCCGAAACATGGACTGACATTATTGGTCGAACATTTTTAAGGGCCGGCATAAAACCGGCCCCTGCAAGAGGGATGGTTTTCAAAGTCTCCCCACGGGGAGATTCGCAAAACCATGCAGGGTTCTCTCCCCTGCTTGCGTGCTGACGAGCCCCACGGCAAGGCATTTTGATACCGCAAAGGTACATGCCCCAGCCGTAAGAAAACCAAAAGGAAATTTATTTTTAAATGTTTAATTAATCTTTTAATCGTATGAACAAAAAGAAGGTTTTCAGTTACCTGTTCATCGGCCTGCTCGCAGTGGGCGCAACAGGTACAGTAACTTCCTGTAAGGACTACGATGATGACATCAACAACCTGCAGCGCCAGATAAAGGCCAATGCAGATAAGATCGCCGAGATTGAGAATCTCATCAAGGGCGGTTCTGTCATCACTAACGTGGCTCAGTCGGAGACGGGTGTCACCGTTACCTTGAGCAACGGCAAGTCATTCAACCTCACCAACGGCAAGGACGGTGCACAGGGCATCCAAGGCGAACCGGGCAAACCTGGTACCGCATGGACAATCGGTGAAGACGGCTATTGGTACTGCGACGGCAAGCCGACCAAGTATCTCGCACGTGGCCCACAAGGCGAAAAGGGCGAGCAGGGCGAGCAAGGCGTGCCTGGAGCAGCAGCATCAGTTGAGTATTATGTGCCAAACGCAGAGACCCACCACTTCGACATCTACAAGGATGGCAAATTTGTAAAGGACTCTGGCATCTCATTCGTCAGCGACCAGAGCGGCACCATCACCGGAACACTTGACAACGCACGCAAGAACCTCATTCTCTCTGGTTTGACAGGCTATAGCGATGACGTGGTGATTTCTCTGACTGGCAACCTCACAAGCCTCGTGTTCATGCCTAAGCTCTATATGGACGGCATCGAGACCGTGAATTATCCTTACCTCACTGGTACCACTTTGGTAGCAAAGGATCTTAGCGGCTTGAAGAACCATCAGGGTAAGCCGATAGCGGGTGATATCGTCGATTACCAGTCAAACCTCCTGCCTAACGATCCTATTACGGCAACAGGTGGTGAAGATTATGTCTATGGTCCTACATGGACTGTGCAGTATCACATGAATCCTGCCAACGCCAATACAGAGTATAGCGACGTTAAGGGTTACAACGTGCTGCAGCCTGAGGTGATGTACGTGAAGACACGCGCCGGGAAGGATCCTGCAAAGGTGCTTGGCGTGACATCTCCTGAGAAGAAAGACAATGGCGCAGCCGCATTCTTGAACAGCAACGGTATCCTGACAGCAGGTCTTAAGATTGCACATCCAGACAAGCTGAACGAGACACCAACAAGCAAAACTTACCAGAAGGACAACACGATTGCCCTGCAGGTGAAGTCTAAGGACAACAAGCTCGCTACCGAGGACGCCACTGTCACTTCCGACTACGCTCTCCTCAACCCACTGAAGGCTAAGCTCGAGGCTCTAGCATGGGCTATCAAGCCAATGTACGGCGAGATGGATCTTGAGAAGCGCACGCAGACAGGTGACGAGAAGGGTCTTGCTGCTTTCGGTCACGAAAACGCCAAGGTGCACATCTGGGATTCTCCTAATGAGGCTTTGGCAGATAGTCGTGGCGCAGCCCTTGAGCTCTACTACAATGGCGACATCGACTTGAAGCAGTATATCAACATACACTATGCCGTGCAAGACTACAAGAAACTTGACAAGGCTTTTGTTGATTCGACCATGACTCTTGACCAGGCTCGCGAATGGGGTCTGACCTACGAGTTCAAGCTCGTGGACTACAAGGTTGACGGCAATAAGACCGCTGACAGCAAGTTCGCCACATGGAAGGATGAGGCCAACGGCGTGCTGAAGGCCAACAACGTTGACGAGAACGGCAATCCTGCCAAGGATAACCGCGCAGCCATTGGCCGTGAGCCTCTGGTACAGGTGCTCGTGAAGAACGCTGACGGCAACGTTGTGCTCGATGGTTACATCTTGCTCCACATCACGGAGAAGGCTGCTGAGGACAAGATAGCCACACTCGACACTTATCCTGCCGGTGATGCCCAGTTTGACCTTTGCAACGCTGTTGACGGTGTACAGACAACATGGTCTCAATTCAACAAGTTCGTGCTTTCAGACTTCTTCACAGAGGTTGATGCCAACGGCTTGAAGAAGGAGGAGTTTGATGCCATGTATACTCCTGAGGTGCTAACAGAAAACGCAGGAACAACAGCAGATGGCAACAAGTTTGACTACTTGAAGCTCTATACCACAACAGACGGCAAGACCTTCACCGAGTCAGAGCTTGGAGATCTCGCTTATGTTGCAAACAGCGAGGGTACAACCAACCACACTTGGACATGGACACTTTCTGAGAAAGAGGTCGAGAAGTTGACCCACCACAAGACCAAGTATCCTGTGACCGTGACTCGCTACTTCCGCTACAACCTCAAGGAGGCTGTCGTAGGTACGAAGATCGCTCCTTACAAGTACATCTATGTCAAGGTTACCGTGAACCTCACACGTAAGCAGAACACCGCGGTTGCCCTCACCGAGAAGATTAGCAACCACTGGTTTGACGCCGTAACGGGTGCTGATGGTGGCAAGACGGCCATTGTAAACGATATCCACGAGCCTATCAGCGGTGGTTATGCCAACACGTTCAACAACAGCATTGCCAAGACATTCGTCGGCAACAAGGCTGCTACGATCAGCTTCTCAACCTGATTCACCTTGTCCGCCGGAAGAAGCTCCGCATGAACCT
>ERZ1031954.1018-NODE-1018-length-11428-cov-6.251737_pt1 | contig 11428 bp, 5 predicted proteins | sample MGYA00516701_ERZ1031954 | MGnify/ENA primary metagenome ERZ1031954 (study PRJEB33719, sample SAMN04261284) | wastewater metagenome | biome: rural village; feature: human; material: feces | host: Homo sapiens | place: El Salvador | collected 2013-01-07 ...
AACCCGTCATGAAAATAATTCCGTCTACATTCTGCGGGGTAATATGCGACGCAACGGCAAGATACTGGTAATTGTATGAAAAGTTTACGGCGTTAATGGTGCCTGACGGAAAAACAACAAGTTCGGCATTATGCTTACTGAGATAATCTGAAGTTCCTCTCACCAGCCGCTGCGAATATTCAGTCTCTACATAGTCTATAAGCAGCGCAACTCTCTTTTTTAAGCGCATATTTTAATTGTAAACCCTCATTTCCTATAATGCAAATAACAATTTATTATAACATACAATATTTTGCAATGCAAGCGTTAATATCAAAAAATTGCAAATAAAAAGAGTATAATCCCCGCGCATGCAGAAGCAATTTTCTTTTTAAGCAAGGGAAATTTTCCTCTAATTTCCCCTATTTTCCCTTAATTCATCATTATTTACTTAAAACTGAACGATTGAGCAAGTTTTGCAAAAAGCAAAGAATACAATGTAAAATTTTCGGACTGGCTGACCTGTTTTCTTGAAAATTCAGGACTTTTTTAATAGAATGAATTTCAAGGACGCTGGAGATACCACCGTTCTTGAAATACGTTCAATTTTAAGGATGTACATCATGGAACCTTCTAAAGTTTTTTTTACTGACTTCAGAACTACAAAAGACGGCGGACTTACAGAAAAACTCAAGAAACTATGCCGCAAAGCCGGAATTGCAAACATTGATTTTGAAAACAAACTTACTGCAATAAAAATGCACTTTGGCGAAGACGGAAACCTTTCTTTTTTAAGACCGGAATATGCACGCGCCGTAGCAGATCTTGTAAAAGAACTTGGCGGAAAACCTTTTTTAACCGACTGCAATACACTCTACCCTGGCTGCCGCAAAAACGCGGTTGACCATCTGGACATTGCCGCACGCCACGGATTTCTTCAGATAACAACAGGCTGTCCCGTAATCATAGGTGACGGTCTTAAGGGAACAGATGAAGTCGATGTTCCTGTACGCAACGGTGAATACTGCAAAACAGCCCACATAGGCCGCGCAATAATGGACGCCGATGTTTTCATAAGCCTTTCACACTTTAAGGGACACGAAGCAACCGGATTCGGAGGTACATGCAAAAACATAGGAATGGGATGCGGAAGCCGTGCCGGAAAAATGGACCAGCACAATTCGGGCAAACCTGTAGTAAACCAGGATGCATGCCGCGGTTGCAAAATGTGTGCAAAAGAATGCGGTTCAGACGCAATTTCGTTTGACTCAAAAAAAGCATTCATCAACCAGGATTTGTGCAAAGGCTGCGGAAGATGTATCGGTGCATGCAACTTTGACGCGATATACAATCCCAATTCCAGTGCAAATGAAGACCTTGACCGCAAGATGGCCGAATACACAATGGCTGTCTGTGACGGCCACCCCTGTTTTCATATAAACATGATTCTTGACGTAAGCCCGTGGTGCGACTGCCACGCCTTTAACGATGCGCCCCTTATTCCAAACATCGGAATGGCGGCAAGTTTTGACCCGGTTGCACTTGACCAGGCCTGCAGCGACATGTGCCAGAAAGCCGCACGCTTCCAGAACACGCGCATAACAGACCACAGCGCAAAGGGAATAAAAATGACCGGAGACCTCTGGAAAGATTCAACAAGAGATTCTGTCTGGGACGAAACCCTCATCCACGCCCAGAAAATTGGACTCGGAACAAGGGAATACGTTCTGGAAACAGTAAATTAATACAGAAAAAAACTAAAAAAAATGGCTGCCCTTCATGAAGTTTCAGGAACTTCGAGGACAGTCATTTTTTTAACACAGCCCTATCTGCGGCCGAAAGCTTCAAGATTTGCAAGACCGCGCTTAAACTGCGGAATGCGCGCACATGCAGTTGTGTTCCAGCCGCTGCGGTCGCCTCTCTTAAGGAAGTGGTACGCAACACCCGCAATCATAGCGCCGTTGTCACCGCAAAGTTTGAGCGGCGGGAAAATGCAGTTAAGATCTGTATGTTCTGCAAGCATTGCCCTTAAGCGTGAATTCGCCGCGACACCACCGCCGGCAACAACTGTTTTAAGACCGGTATCTTCAACGGCGCGCATAAGTCTTCCTACAAGAGTGCGACATGCTGTTTCCTGGAACGAGGCGGCCAGGTTTTCTACACTTGGTTCAAAGCCTTTGTTCAAAAACATCTGCGACTGATGGATTACCGCCGTCTTGAGTCCGCTGAACGAAACATCGTAACGGTGGTCGCCTTTGTCGAGTTTTGGAACAGGGAATGAATATGCGTGGCTGTCGCCTTTCTTTGCAAGACCGTCAATTATTACTCCTCCGGGATAGCCCAGATCATAATACTTTGCGACCTTGTCAAACGCTTCGCCTACACTGTCATCAATTGTAGTTCCGAGTATTTCAAGATCATCAAAACCGTTAACCTTTGCAATAATACTGTGGCCTCCGCTTACAAGAAGTCCCAGATAAGGATAGGAAATGTCGTTTTCGAGATGGGCAGCATACATGTGACCAAGCATATGGTTAACCGCAAGAAACGGCTTGTTGCATGACCACGCGAGGGTTTTTCCGAATGTAAGACCTACAAGAAGCGACCCCATAAGTCCGGGTCTATTGGTTGCGGCAATGGCATCTACTTCTGAAAGTGTCATTCCGGCTTCGTTAAGAGCCTGTCTTACTACAGGAAGAATCCATTCAGCATGTTTTCTGCTGGCAATTTCGGGAACAACGCCCTTATAAATCTGATGAAACGGAATCTGTGTGGCAACAACATTGCTTATAATGCGCTTTCCGTCTTCTACAATTGCACACGCCGTTTCGTCACACGAACTTTCAATTCCCAATACTTTCATTATATTACCTCACAACCTGGACGGAACCGTCACCGTGTAGCCGTTCTTCTTTAAATATGGATATAACTCTGACAAAAGCTGCGGAAGAATTCCCGCTGACTTGTCTACATGACCTATCATTATAACCTTGCCCTTTTTATTTGCAATACCAATTCCGCGGTAAATCTGCTCAAGCATTTTGTCGCGGTTTACAATGTCATCTATAAAAACATCGCGCTCTTTTATATTCATGTCGCGTTCGAGTGCTGCCTGCCGTGCCATACTTGCGGCCGTAGTGCGTGAGTCAAGAAAATAAATTCCGCGCTCGGCTGCCACATCCAAAACAGCGCCAATCTTTATTACATTTCCCGTGATAAGAGAACCTTCGTGGTTATTCATTCCCTTAACGCCGGGCCCCAGTTCGTCAAGGTTTGTCTTTACAATCTGCGCAATTTCAAAAGTACTCATGCCGGGCTTAATTGCACACGGTCCCGGATCAAGATTAAGGTTTTCTGCCTGCATGGGCTGGTGAAGAAGCAGTTCTTTTTTTGCCGCGCGCACTACATAAGCGCAGTCTTTTGTATGTGAAAGCCCCGGAAGAACCGCAACAGAAATATCAAAAGGAAGGGATGTATATTTTTTAAGATTCGAAACACTCTGGCCGGCATCGTCAATTACAAAAGCAATTTTTGCGCCCGGTGCCGCCTTTGGAATATTAAATTTTCTGTCGGGAAGCTCTTCTACAGGCTTTTGCGGAACAACAGCAGAAGTCAGATGAGGCTGTTCTTTTACAGAAGGCTTTGCAGCAGTTTTTTCACTGACAGAAGTTTTTGCTACGGCATTCTGCGCTGCTGAAGACGCCGTATTTTCTGCAGCCGGCTTTTTTTGTGCAGAATCAGCAGTTTTTTTGGTAGAAACAGTTTTGTCCGAAGATTCCGTCTTTTTTGAAGAAGAGGCGTTTTTTTTGGCAGAAGATTCCGTCTTTTTCTTTGCAGGCGGAAGTTTTTTTGCCGGCTCTACCGCAACTGTCGCCGGCTCTTTCTGAGAAATATTTTTTGCAGCCGCAGAAGATGATGCAGCACGGCTGAATACAAAGCTTAATGAAAGAAAGAGAATACAAAGAGCTACAATGACAGCCGCAAGAACAGTAACACGTGTGCTGTCAAGAGAAACCTTGGGCTTTCTTTTCCTGGCCGGCCGTTTTTTTTGCACCGGCCGATTTCTTTTTTTAACAGACATGCCGCTATTATAGAAAAAAAAAGCCTTTGGTTCAATCAGACGATGCTTTTGACTGTCTGAAATCAGGTGTAAAGTTCATGGTAAAATATCAGAATAAAAAGTTCCATTTCTAAAAAAATTGAATTGAAAGTAAAAAACTTTTACTTTCAACTACTATACACTTTTCAAGTCTGTTAAAATAATATATATTTGAATCTGGAAATGCCTGGACAGGCGGTTATCTCCCATACTCAATCGGCTGCGGCCGAAATTTGATTTTGGGAGGCTGGCTTATGACTTGTGAAACAGTTATTGCTTTGGTGACTTGCGTCGCTACAATAATTAGCACAGTTGTAGCAGTACTCACCTACTTTAAGAAGTAAAGAGTAAAAAAATAGCCGCCCATAAGTTTTCCCCACTGTGGACGGCTTTTTGCATAAAACGTGGAGATGACCCAATGTCCGGGCATTTCCTTTCTTTCAATATACCACGCAAAACCAAAACTGTCAATTTTCGTATTCGCAATCACACTGCACTTTCAAAATATTCGCGGATGTGTCTTACGGCTCTTATTTCGGTCTGGCGCACGGCTTCTGGGCTTACTCCTATTATTGAACCTATTTCGCGCAAAGTTTTTGCCTTTGTGCTGCCGTCAAAATTAAATCTGTACCACAAAACACGACCTTCGTTGCGTCCAAGATTGCCCATAAGATTGCGTAGTTCTGCGCATGTTTCGTCACGCAAATATTCTTCTTCGGGGGAACGCGCGTCAGAAGGCAGCGAGTCACCAAAATAAGTGCCGTTGTTTTCGGGGCAGGACTCGAGCGAAGAATAGCTGTAGGCAAAACCCATGCATTCCTTAACGCGCTTAGCCGGAATACCAAGATAAAGTGCAATGTCTGCGGCAGAAGGGGCTGTTCCGTTCAACTGTGAAAGATAAGAAGAAGCCTTTTGTATTGAGCGGATCAAAGCTTCTTTTCTGTGCGGAATGCTTATAAATGCAGTTTTTGTGTTTATGTACCTGAGCATATACTGTGCAATCCAGGGATAAGCGTATGTAGAAAATCGTGTTCCGAAGGCAGGGCTGAACTTGCGTGCGGCTACCATAAGACCCATGCTTCCTTCCTGAATAAGGTCCATTTCTGAAACTGAATTTGCGGCATTGTGTGCAATACGCAGCGCAACACTTACTACAAGCCTTAAATTGCAGTTGACAAGCTTTTTGTATGCAGACTCGTCACTGGCGTTTATTTTTTCTGACAAATCACATTCTTCTGCGGCCGAAAGAAGCGGGAACCTCTGAATGTCTGCAAGATATGATCTGATTACTGAATTTTCCATTTTTTTTACCCTCACGTTACATTTTTTTTCTTCATAAATTGAATAGCAAGTTCCGTGCCAAGTTTATAAAAAAAAAAGAAAAAAATGGAAAATTTGTCAGTTATCTGCACAAATATTTGTATTGTAAAGATTTAGAAAGTCAGCAAATAAATGCGCATATATAATTGTAACACACTTTTTGAAAAAAACACGCAATACAATGAATAAATTTTTATACACCTGTATGTTTTTGTAGACAGGTGTATACTTTTTTATTCACCTACCCGGAATTTGCGCAGTTGCCAGAACGCAACCGCCGCCGCTGCCGAAACATTAAGCGAGTCTACGCTGTGCGCCATGGGAATTTTTACCGTATAGTCACAGCCGGCAATCGTCTGCGGCAAAAGCCCGTCGCCTTCCGTCCCCAGAATTACCGCAAGTTTTTCTTCTGACAAAAGCGCTGTGTTGTCCATGCCAATGGAATTGTCTGTAAGTGCAAGGGCGGCTGTCTTAAAGCCAAGCGATTTAAGCTGGCAAAGACCGTCGCGCGGCCACTGTTGCGGGAAACATGCTATTCTTGTCCACGGCACCTGGAATACAGTCCCCATACTTACACGGACTGCACGCCTGTTGAGCGGGTCACAGCATGACGGCGTTACAAGAACTGCATCAAAACCAAGTGCTGCCGCCGACCGGAATATTGAACCTACGTTTGTGGCTTCTGCTATGTTTTCAAGGACTGCAACGCGTGACGCATTTTTACACAATTCCTGAACAGACTTGAGTACCGGCCGCTTCATTGCGCAGAATACACCGCGCGTTACTGCAAAGCCCGCAATTTCGTTTAGAACTTCGTCATTTGCAGTGTATACGGGTATGCTGCCACAGCGTTCAATAACCTGGCGGGCATCTCCTTCTATATGCTTTTTTGCGGTAAGAAGCGAAACCGGAACGCACCCCGCGTCAAGTGCGCGCTCAATGACTTTGGGACTTTCTGCAATAAAAATCCCGCCGTCACTGCCACTAGCTTTTCTGAGCGCGCCGTCCCTCATGCCGCAGAAGACACTTGTACCCGGCGCATGTATATCGTCTACTTCTATTATGTTTGCCATAAGCCTTATATTAGCGCATCTGTGCGGTTTCTATAAAGCCTCTGATTCCTATAACCGTGGCATATCCTACAACAGGATTGTTTGTGCCGTTACCCGAAGTCTGACCGTAGTCATTGTTTATCTGACCGTTATTAACAACAACGCCAACAGAAGATCTTCTTTTGCCTTCAGAATCCTTCCACAAGCCTATGTTTGTGTGGTCTTCCTGAATATCGCTCGAAGTAGGAATAACGCTTACTTCCCAGTTGCCTGTAAACGTGTCGTCTGAGTTTACACCCGGTGCGCTGTAACTCTTTCCTGCAATAAGATATGCAAGCTTTGTCTTTTGTGTTGCCGGGTTGTAGTAGCTTATGTACGGAACATAATAGTCACCTTCTTTCTGTACATCTATCTGTGTGCGGCTTCCTACAATCTGGTAAGAGTCTACTGTTACAACGTCTCCCATTGTAGTACGGTCTTTGTTAATGTAGCGGTAGACAAGACTCTGATCTGCCTTGTTGTAGGCGCTTATATGTATACCGCCGTCTGCGTCTGCCTTAATGGAAACGTCTTCGCACGCACCGCTGAATACTTCTGCAGCCGTTGACCAGTAACCGTCCGTATTTGTATGGGACTGGTCTGCGTCATTGTCTGTATACGGGTTTTTCTTGTATGCAAACGCTACGCCGCTGCCCGTGCACCATGCAGCAACTACAACATCTTCTGCAGTAGACGAGCCTTCGATTGCGTCTATAGCAACACAGGTGCTTGCCATGCTGTTGCTTGGCGTACATACGTTTCCGGTGTCTAACTTAGTATTATCTGCATCTTTACCGGCAATTAGGCTGTACGTATTTTTTCCTGCATCAAATGCAGTTTTACCTCCGCTATTATTTGCACGTACCTGGTCTGTAAATTGGTCGAATCCGTTATTATTATTATTTGCATCTTTACTCTGCCCAACAGCATTTTTATTAAATGTTCCGTAGCGGAATCGTATCTGCCTCTGGAACGTGTCATAGTATGCAAGATACACAGACGTTGAATTACCATGCATTGTAGTTGCAAGAGTCGGCGAGCGGAATCTGTATGTATCCATTATACAAGTATTTTGATCACTTCCCTGTACTTTTGATTCTTTTATACCAATGGATTCCATTCGGAGTTTATTGGTTCCATAATAATTGTCATCCATATCAGTTGCACTGCAAATACCCCACTGGCTGCTCATAAAGGTAAAGCGTCCTGCAAAATCACCGCTTCCATCGGGGTAAGTATCAAGACCGGTGGCTGTTCCGTAACTGTTGCCGTTCTTGTCGTAGACAAAGCTTACGTTGTTAAAGTCGGCGTAGTTGCTCTGCCAGATCTGGTATGAGTTGCCGTCCTTTTTGCCTCCCATACTGAACTTTGACGCACCGTTTGTAAACGCAAAGCCTATATTGTCAGAGCCCGGTGCTATACGCATTACTGCTTCTTTGAGTGTACCACCCTGTGATGTAGCCGCATCGTAGCGTATGTCCCAGATGTTCATCTTAAAGTCGTCGGTAAGGTTGTTGTTTGTTGTACCGTTGGGCATGCGGTTGTACATCTGTGCAGCATCGCTTCCCGAGTATGCTCCCTTTGAGTCGTTGCTGTTTTTGTTGTTAATGGAAGGAATATCGTTCACAGTAACAGTATAGTCGCCGCTCTTGAAGCCTTCTACGCTAAACTTGAAGCTGTTGTCGGTGTCGGTGACGGTGTCAAGTGTCGCTGAGCCTCCATTAGAAGAAGCAACTTCTCCGCCGGCAAGGTTAAAGCCGTAAAGTACTACTGTCTCTGCACTGCCTGACTTTCCTGTAATACCGGAATCCTTTGCCCACGAGTGTCCTGCAACATAGGCTCCTGTAGAAGTGCGGCCGTATGTTGACCATGCCGCTTCACTTGAACCACCTACGGTACTGAGCATTGTCTTTACGTTTGTTACATAAGGTACAACGTCAACAGTATAAAGCGCAGTACCAAGAGCAGGAGCCGTGCTTTCTGTTGCCTCAGGAGAACTGTTTGTTCCGCCGTCAGTGGCTGTTACGGTAAGGTCAAGGTTTGCCTGTGCAGACGGTGTTTTGTATTCAAGTTCCCACGTAACATCGTGACCGTTCTGGTCTACTTCACGCACATTTGTTACCGTAAGACGGTTTTTAGTAGGAGTCCACACTCCGTTTGTGTAAGTGGCAGAGCCTATTACTTCTGTGCCTGCCTTTACAGAAAGTCCTGTAAGAAGAGTTTCGTCGCTTGCCGTTCCGCGAAGAACAATCTTACCGCTTACCTTTGGTCCTGTTCCGTAAGGTTCTTTCTTGAGATCCGGTGTAAGATCAGTTTCGAGTTCTATGTGACCCAGTGCTATTCCTTTTTCGTTGTATGCAAGAGAGTTGTTGCCACTGCCTTTTCCGTTCCAGAAGAACGGTTTGAATGAAGCATTCGGTGGTGTGTCGTCCTTTACGTCTACAATAACCGGAATATTAAGGAGCGCCCACTGGCTGTCTGTACCCTGTACGGTTTCTTCTGTTTCGTCCCAGAATGTAAACGCAAAATACTTTGTCGTGATTTCATGGTCTTTAAGTTCGCTTTCGTGGTCTTTAAGTTCATCATTCGTAAGAATGATTCCGCCCTGTGGAAAATGTGAAAAATGTGAAGAATGTGAAGAATCGTTAACTTCTTCATCAATATTTTCCTTTGTTCCTACGCGATTTGCCACCTTAAGTGAATCTGTGCCGGTTGTAAGAGGCTTAAGAGTAGTAGTTCCCTTCTGGGCTTCCTCTGCCGCTCTGTCGCCTACAATCATATTGTACTTGAGTGTGCCGTTACCGCCTATAAATTCAGGCAGGATGCACATTCCGTTCTTTACCTTGAATTTTTCTGAACTTAACGTAACAGAAGACTGTGCCACGCCGGTTGCGTCTACCGCAGAGTAATAATTGAACTCGCCAAATTTGCGGTTGTTGTATGTTGCCTGTGTTACATTGCCTTCATATTTAATCTCGCTGTCTGAATAGAAGTCGTATGTTCCGTTGTGGTCAAGGTCTGTTCCAAGCAGAACCTTTGCAATGCGCGGGCGTTTGTTCTGGATAGAAGTTGCAATGCTTCCCCTGTTTATATTGCCTGCCTTGTCTATTGTAACTACATGGATCTCTACAGGACCGTCGGGTATTCTGTCGCTGAAGATGCTCGCAGTCCATGTGTACTGTGAACCTGTTACCTCGAGGGTTTCTATCATTCCGTCGCCGTCATCGTTTGAAACATTTTCGAAGTCGTTGCCGGTAGGTCCTTCTTTAATCTTGTGGTCTACAATCTGCGCGTAAACAAATTCTGCTTCTGTAAACGATTCTGCTTTTGCCGGTGCAAATGTTACTTCATCACCGTTTACAGCAGAAATTCTTACGTAAGAGCCGCCGATCTTTATGAGGCCTCCCACGCGAATGTTGGGATTGCCGTTTATTGAACTGTGGCTGAACGATGTTTCTGTTTTGCGCTCTGCGTCTTTCATGTACATTACAGGAAGTCCGTCGCTGTTAATGTAAACGTCGCCGCTTGAAGTTCCCTCTGTCTTTGATGTGTCAATTTTTGTTCTGTTGTTGCCGTCAGTGTTGAACATAGGATTGTACACACGTGGCTCAGTGCCATCCGATTTGCTGCGCTTAAAGTAGAAGGCTATGTAGTCAAGGCCGCTTCCCTCTTCTTTTACAACATCGCCGAATGTATAAACTACGTTGCTGTTTACGACAGGGTTGCTTGGGCCAACGATTCCATCTGATGTTGTAAGTCTGAGTGACGTTGTTTTGTCTGCTGCAAGAGAATCGTCTGTGCTGTACATCTGTGGGGCCTGACTGTCTACAGAGAACAATACCGGGTACGTAGCTGTATAGCCGCTTTCACCGCTTACATTTATTGTAGCAGAAGTTTTACCGTCACCAATAATTTGCACACGTTCGCTGAACGTATATTTTCCGTCTGTTACTGAAGGATTCGTGACGTTATAAGAAATTTTATTTACAGATTCGGCATCAGAAGTTATGGTTACGCTGCTCAATGATGTTGAACTTATTGTTCCGGTAAGGTACCAGTCTTTGCCTGGCTCGGGCTTTGTTATGTACATACCCGAAGAATATGTGCGCGAAACAGAAGTCTCGCCCGAAGAGCCGCTTTTGTACTGGACAAGCGCAACGTTTTCTACCTGCGGGGCCTTTACGTCAATTTTTACATTTACAATTTTACCCCAGCCGCGTGTCTGAGGAGTTTCATCGTTGTCCCAGGCACGTACACGCAGAGACATTACCTTATCTGCAAGAACTGTATTTTCTGCAATCTTTATTGTAGGAACAAGAAGCTTCCAACTGTTGGTTCCTGTGGCAGTAATGTACCAGTCAGTATCTTTATTAATATAATTAGTGCCCAGCTGCATAGAAGGTGTTCCGTCAGAGGCTGTCCATGTTTTTATTATATCATAGTCGCTCTGGTCAAAATTACCGTCACCGTTAACGTCAAGCTGAACCTGTACTTCTTTTACACCGCTGTCATCTGTTGCGGTACCGATTATTGTAAGCGAACCGCCGACTGTTGCTCCTGTTTCAGGATATATTATCTCAGCATGAGGTTTACCGTCGTCGGCATCTACAAGAATATAGTTTCCTTCTACTATTGAAGAGTTACCCTGCTTGTCTGTAATGAGGAATGATACAAAGACTTTGTAAAGTGATGTGTCTGCTTTTTCTGAGATTTTGTCAGTCACCATTTGCTCTGTAGCATAAAACTTTATGTTGTCTTCTTTACCTTCTGTAGTAGATTCAAAAGGAACAGTCCAAACAGTCCGTGTTCCCACATATGTTACTTCTTTCCACTCATACTTTGAATCGCTTTTTCCCATCTTGTATTTGATGCTATCGATTCCGTCGACAGTATTGTCAGAAGCAGTTCCCCTCATTGTTACAGTGCGTGTTACCTTTGA
>ERZ1031954.1024-NODE-1024-length-11409-cov-3.359521_pt1 | contig 11409 bp, 5 predicted proteins | sample MGYA00516701_ERZ1031954 | MGnify/ENA primary metagenome ERZ1031954 (study PRJEB33719, sample SAMN04261284) | wastewater metagenome | biome: rural village; feature: human; material: feces | host: Homo sapiens | place: El Salvador | collected 2013-01-07 ...
CCAGGAACTTTGACATCCTGATATCTTCTACAGCACCCTCCACTTTTTCGCGGACATAGCCTTGTAGAAAGGGATGGAAGATTCACAAAAATTTTACATCGAGCTGAGAGAATTTATCTTTGCGGAAAGACGCAAGGAAGTGTTGCCAATTGATACAAGAGAGTCTGTGCCATCCGAGCATGACCTATTTCATTAGGATGAAGACGATCCACATCCTTCTTATTGAACAGTTGAGCACCCTCATCCAAAAGAGGAAACAAGCCAGAGAGTCCATTCAAGTCAATGACTGGCACAGACCATACGTTGGAAGCCTCCTTGATACTCTCTACATAATCTGATATATATAATCCAGCTCCATTGGGATACATCTCATCAGGCTGAATATTGCTGTCACTATAATAGAAATAGGCTCTATGGATAGGAGTCAACAGAACTATCTGCTTGGTTGGATACATTTGTTTCAACTTAGTCATAGCCAAGTTGATGCGTCCACAAAACGTATTGGGATTCATCGAAAAATGACGATGTCTGCGCAAGACCTTCTCCTTAGGTTTTCCCACTGCTACCACGACCGAATCTTCCGACACATTGTACCACTCCCCTCTTGGCACAGAATTATTGAAGTCATTTGTACCACAGAATATGAGGATGGCATCCACGTCATCTCCATGTTCTTGGTGGAGTGCATCCGTCTGTCTCGGAATATCATTCCACTCACGTCCGCTCACACCATATACCCACGGAGTGATACCTAGCCATTGCTGCAAGAAATTCCAATACAAGTTTGTACTAGGTAACATATTAGGATCGGTGATGGAATCACCGAAATAAGCCACCTTCTTCCCTTTCCAAGGATGCCAAGCATATTGTTGTGCCACTTTCTTGGTCGTGCGAACATCCGCTTGAGAAGCACGCTGTGCTAACATCGTAAGTACCGACATCGACATAAGAAGACTACACACAAATAATCTTTTCAAATTTTCCTGTTTCATCTTTCCTTAATCATTATTTCAACTTCTTATTAGGTTGGTTGCCCAACCATACATCCAACTGTCCTCCATCTACAAAAGTCTGGTGCAACAAACTGCATGTAGTATGAGGTTTGCCATTAAGTATCATACGCTGTATATAGCAATTCTGTAGATTGTTATTATGAGTGACAATTCGGAACGTACCACCTTTATAATAAGCAGGATTAAGGTGTACGACCACTTCATCAAACAACGGACTTGTTATATCGAGCGTTGGATGACGTGAAGAAAGACCATCCACTGCAAACAACCCCATTGACATCAATGCACTTACAGCGCCCATCTGACCCTGATCTTCATCATAGCCTCCATAACCTAAGTCTGGAGTCGTACCACCATAGGCTTGTTCTGCAACTCTACGTACCCAATACTGAGAAAGCCAAGGCTGTCCTACGTGACCGAAGACATGGGCATTAGACAATGCTGGTTGGTTGGAGTAATTGACATATCCACTGCCATAACCAGAACCAAAATCGGAAGCAGCACCTTTCATGAAGGCAAAGTTGAGTTTGTTGCAAAGTACATCGCTACCACCCATCAATTCAGCCAGACGTAATAAGTCATGTGACAATCCGAAAGTAGCCTGCCAAGCATTCGCCTCCTCATATCCCCATCCATTGAGTGGGTCATTATGTAACCACGTACCATCGGCGCGCAACGGTAGTACCAACCCCGTCTTCTTATCAAAGCTCTTTACCCATCCATGCGAACGAGCTGCAAACTGAGAGGCTATCGACATTCGTCCCATGCCTTCTGCCATTTGCGACAACGCATAGTCCTCAAAGGCCCACTGTATCGTCAAGCCAGCCTTATCAGGACAATAACCATTTTGAACATAAAACTTAAAACCATCCTCGCAGCCGTGCCCCATCATACCACCTGGTAAATGATTTTTTACTATTTGCCGGAGTGCCACCTTTGGCGACCACTTATGCGTGAGTCTCTGCTGGTAGGCAGAAGTTATCAGAGATGTGGCAGGGCAACCACTCATAATAAAAGAATAACCTCCTGCATTCGGTCCACGAGGCAGCATCCCGCCATCTATGCTCATCTGAACCAACGAGGCAGCAAAGTCGTCCAACACCTCAGGATAGGCAATGCCCCAAAGCGTATTGAGATTCCACATCGACAACCAGAAGGAGTCTGAATTATAGATATGATGCTTGGCTCTTCCATTTTTCAGCATAGGCAGATGGCGAATCTGCAACTTCGCACCTATGCACGAATTCCCCTCTGTATGATCATAAACGGTATAGTCTGGATAATCGCCACTAGCATCATCCACCTTGTGACGACCCAGCAATACATGCCATATGTCAGTATAAAATTTCACCCTACGCTCTGCAGTCCCTCCCTTGACTTCAATCCTAGAAAGATAATCATTCCATACTTTCTGTGACTGTGCACGGAGAGAGTCGAAATCAAAAGTTGGGCATTCTTTCGCCAAATTATTCTTGGCATTCTCTACACTAGTATAAGAGATGGCACAACGTACCAACAAAGGTTCACCTGCCTTTACTGTAAACTTAGCCAACAAACCAGAAGAAGGTGCATCAGCATAGGTCATGCCCTCATTACGATTAGTAATGCTATCAGTGGCAGAAATTTTGTTGGCAAACTTTAAACAACCACCATCTTCCCATCCTTTCATCTGTTCGATAGACTTGGAAGTCTCTATCACGAAATAGATTCTTACCCTATCAGGTCCACCCCACAATCGACCTCTTGTATCAAAATAGCCAGAAATTTGGTTGTCACCAGATTTACCGGCATGAGCATTAGTCATCGTAGTAGTAGAAAGATAGCCACCTAAATTGATAAGTAATGAGGCATCACTATCCTCCGTATATGTAATACGATAAAGGCTCGCTCTATCAGCAGCCGTCTGCTCTACCCAGGCATTATAGCGATCTAAGAACAATCGATGATAACCCGGTTGCACGATTTCCCCATCATGAGAGAATGATGATTGCCAAGTTTCTTCACCTTTTCCTGGCTCTACTTCTCCTGATATAGGCATTAGTTCTAAGCTAGACAACATCCACCCATGGATTTGGGGGAATCCCAAAACCATATTGGAATTATAGTTGTATCCACCTCCGAACTGATTTTTGTTTCTTGTGAGCGGTGCAGCACCTATCATGCCAAAAGGCTGGGAACCTGTGACAAAAAAGAAATAACGACCACGAGTGGTCTCGATATAAGGATTAACCAGCAACAATGGGGTTGTCAATGTTTCTGGGGCTTCATAGACCTCTAGCTCAGAAAGACCCAGTTGACAGCCTACTCCATCAGTAGCCTCAAACTTTACCCATTTTACTTTGCGAGCCTCAAACATTACGGTACGAGGCGCACCACAGGGAGAAATATTAAGCACCCTAACAGATGTGCCATCGCTGAAAATGAGAACACCACTCGCAATATTGCTAGTGAGTGAAGGCAAGTCATAAAGTACCACTTTATCTATGCACACCTCATGGTCCCATTCGAGTTTTATCCATGGCAAATCTATCTCTCCCCAAAAGGTTTCCTGACTCTTTGACACCCAGTTTCCCTTGTCGGTAATGCGTATGATGCCATCTGCGATATGAGCACCATCATGCTGCGCATCAATAGCCGATGACACCGTAATCTTGGCTTGTGGAGCCAAATTGTTGTCTATGGCAAACATCACATTTGCAATAGACAACATACACAATAAGAATATAAACCTAAAAAGTCGCATACACATTTTCTAAAAAATGTTGATATAAACTATTACTAACAATATTTTCAATAAGTATCAACCAATGAGATAACTTCCAACTCCTTCTTGAACGTTGCCAAATCCTTGTCGGTACGTACATGGATCGTACGAGATGACTTAGGAAGCAAGTCAAAATAGTTGTCAGAGAAGAAATTGTCGATGCCCTTGATTGAAAGGAACACGCCACGGGCAAACACATCGGTGGTCAACTTCACATCATAGCCATCGCCCGAAGGAGTAACTACCGTCTGGATATGAGCCTTCTGGTAGTTCATGTCTTTCTGGCTCACGGCATAAGCGATATTGGAGTAAATCTTGCCACCTGTCGTATAGGTGATATAGAATATCACATCCTCAGGTTTCTCACCACCCAATAAGTCGTTCACCTTTCTAGTTACGACGTGAATGGCATCATTGGCAGGCAAGTTGACGGTGCGTTTCTCCACATGAACCACTTTGCCTGCCATCGTGATTGTTTGGATTTTCAACTCACCCTTGGCACCAGAGCGGCGGTCATTGACCAACTTGATATCCAACTCTTTGTTGCACTTGGACGTCACGTTCTCAGCCACCTTCAGCTGACCGCCCTCTTCGGTAGGCAAATTAGACACCTGCTTGTTCTCTTGCTTCTTTACCTCACCGATTACCTTGACACGAGGAGCCACTAGGATATCATCATAGGCATACTTGGTGAAATAATGCAAAGCTTTCCATCGACCATAATAGTCACGGCTGCTCCATGAGGCCACAGGCCAACAGTCGTTCAACTGCCATACGATGCTGCCCATGCAATAAGGGCGGTCGCGGCGGTAAGCCTCCATACCGATCTTGACACCATCACCCTGCATCAAGAGACTCACGTACAAGAACTTCTTGAAGTCAGAAGGCACGTGATAGTCACGGCGCATATACTCCTCTATGCGATGGTTGGCATAGGTACCCGCCTTCTGGTGCTCCATCATCACCTCAGAATAGATGTTGTGGTCATACTCAAAAGGAGCATACTTCAGCACCGACTCATACTCAGGGAAAGACTGGAAGCCATACTCGCTCTGGAAACGGACACGATGGTCATAATATGCCTCAAAAGGCTCTGCGCCGTGCCATACTCCCCAATAGTGATCATCGCCATTGACTCCATCGCTAGGAGTATCTTCAAAGGCATACGGACTGGATGGGCGATATGTAATGTTAGGAGCATACTCCTTGACGACAGATGGCAGCAGTTCATGGAAGAGTGCATGCTGCATCTTGCCTACCTCCTCGCCATAGCCCATCTCATCGAGCTGTTTTTTCTTGTTGCCCCATCCGTACCATACGTCCTGGCACTCATTGTTGCCGATGAAAACGGCAAGGCATGGATGATTGCGCAAGCGTTTCACCTGATAGATGGCTTCCTTCTTCACAGATGCCAGGAAGGCAGAATCGGCAGGGTACGTACAACAAGCAAACATAAAGTCTTGCCATACCAAGATACCATTTTTGTCGCACTCCTTATAAAATGCATCGTCCTCATACTCACCACCACCCCATACACGAATGATGTTCATATTGACCGCCTTGGCATCTCTCACTACCGCATGATATACGGAATCTGTACAACGGCTGAGGAAGTTGTCGTTAGGCACCATATTGGAACCCTTGGCATACAAAGGTTGCCCATTCAGTTCGAAATATAGGTTATGCCCATACTTGTCCTTGTCATTGTGCAGTTTCAAGGAGCGAATGCCAATGTCTTCCGACTCAGAGTCGATAACCTTGCCATCCTTTCCCTTCAAGGTCGTCTTGAAATCATAGAGGTAAGCCTCACCCAATCCGTTGGTCCACCAAAGCCTAGGCTTGTTCAGGGTGTAATCCATGCCCACCTTGTTCAATCCCTTCTTCAGGGAAGTGGTACGTGAGGCCAATTGCCTTCCATTGGCAGAAACAGCCACAATAGCATCTGGCATATCCTCGGAAGCCTCCACTTCCACGATAGTAGAGAGTTTGGCTCTTTGCGCCGTGACATCATTCTGGATGTGCCAAACATTGGATATTTTCTGTCCATTCCATGTTTCCAAAAGGACAGGTCGCCAAATACCAAAGGTAACGAGGCGTGGTCCCCAATCCCATCCGTATTCATAACTTGCCGTACGAGCAAAAGGACTGATGGTCTTATCGAAGATGCCACCCAGCCAAGACTGGTCTGGACCTGTGTTATGGCGATATGGGAGCGCATCAAACTTCGGGATATTACGACGTACTGGGGAATTGAAATAAACCTCCAGATGATTCTTGCCAGGCTTTAAGATACCTTTCACATTGCAACGCCACTCACGGTGCATGTTGTCGGCACAAACGAGCCGTTGACCATTGAGGTAAATGTCTGCATAGGTATCCAAGCCCTTGAAGACGATTTCCTGATTTTCTGCGTCCAACTCTGCTTCTGTAGGAGTAATATAAGTTTCATACATCCAGTTTTCCTTATCTATCCATTGCACACTGCGCTCATTGAGACGATAGAATGGGTCGTCTATGACGTGAGCACGCATCAAGTCGAGATGTAAGTTACCTGGTACTTGTGCCTCATGCCAAATTTCGGAAGAAGCATTACGCACCTTCCATCCATCATGGAGAGTACGCACTTGTACAAAAGCTTGCGCTGGAACTAGCGAGGCCATCAAGCCAGCCGCTATGAGTAATCTTTGTTTAAGTTGCATTGACTTTCAGTTTTTGAATGATAAAAAAAAAGAGGATACATCTACTTTTCGACATATCCTCTTTTTGACTTTAAAAAATAAACCTAACTAACAGATGATAACCTATTGAATATATTTGGAGCTATTTAGTTGCTGAATCTTTTGCATATCCATCATTCTGGTCATCCGGAGTAAAATCCTCATTAGTCTTTATCTCTGTATCAGGGATAGGATAATGCACATGGAATGCTTGCATGGTGCCCGACTGCTTCGCCCACTCATTACGCTTGAGAGTTAGTTCTACCAACTTGCCCGTGCGTATCAAGTCGATGCGACGCCATTGCTCGAAGCAAAGCTCACGCATACGTTCATCCATCAGCATATTGAAACATTCCTCCTTGCTCATACCTGTGTTCCAAGCCTTGTCGGCAGGAAGTGTTCCACCAAAGGCACGCTTGCGAATCGTATTGTTGATCAGGGTAACTGCCTCGGAGGTTTGTCCCAATTCATTCAAGCACTCTGCATGAAGAAGGAGAACATCGGCATAACGTATCATTGGATAATTCTTACCAGAATTCCACATATTGTTAATGCCCAAGCCAGACTGGTAGTCAGTGCGGAAATCTTCCCATTTCTTGATATGAGGTGCCAACTCATCAGTGGTTCCTGTCCAAGAAGTCTTTGACAAATCTGGTGTCACATACTCATACTTGCTCTCATCACCCGAATACTTATTGGTGCAATAAGTAAAGTCTGTACGGATGCAAGCATCAAATCGCTTGTCACCTTCTTCCCAAAGTCCACCCTCGCTCTGCTTGGTTCTAGCAAACGGAGTTGGCAACAAGAAGTCGTAGCCTGAGAATGAGCAACCCTGACCGAACCAAGAGTCGCAAGCACGTGAACCCATGTCAAACTCCCAGTAATTACAATCAGGCCACTTACAGTCGAACTGGAGTTCAAAGATAGATTCCTTGGTATTTGGATTGTCGTATCTCCAGAGATCAGCATAATCATCGACCAACTCATAGCCCATCGACATCACTTGCTTGAAGCACTCATCAGCCTTCTCGTAATCACGAAGTCCTGTGCTCTCTGGAGCCGACATATAAGCCCTACCCAACATGGTGAGCGCTGCGCCCTTGGTGGCACGTTGTGGCTCATTGTCGTATGAGTTAGGCAAGTCGTTGACCGCTTCCTGAAAATCACTGAGTATGTATTCCCAAACATCTTTCTCTGGTTGTGGACCACCACCCAACTCCTGGGTTCTATCCATATCAATGATAGGAATGCGTCCCCAATACATGGTCAACTCATACATCAACATTCCTCTCATAAAGCTAGCCTCACCCATCAACTGCGTAGCCTTCGCCGAAGGAGTGGTACGCTTGAGGGCATAGATGGCCTTGGCTGCCGAAGTCACGGCTGGCCATCGATTGTCCCAGATAGCCTTCACTTGGGTAGAGGTTGGATTGAGCTGTCCATTGTATTTATCCATACCCGCTTGGTCGCCAGAGGATATCAACTGGAAGTTACCTTGCTGCGTCTCATCCGTACCCAAGGAACTCATCAAGCCATTGCGACCTTCCTTACATCCTCTGTAGCTCTTGTACAAACCTGTGACAAGAGGCTCCACATTATTGATATCTGCAAAAACTTCATCCTCTGTCAGTGAACCAGTAGGCTTCACATCCAAGAAGTCAGAGCAAGATGTTGCACTCATCAGCAACATACTTGCCAATGCCATATTGATAATCGTCTTATTCATTGTCTGAAGAATTAGAGGTTATTAGAACGCAAGATTGATACCGAAAGTAAACATTCTCGTAGGTGGATACCAGTCACCGGTCTCTGGATCATATCCCTTGTAGTCTGTGATGCAGAAGAGGTTGGAACCTGTAAAGTAAAGACGAAGGTTTGACAAATGGATCTTCTGAATCAAGCTCTTGTCAAAATTGTATGCCAAGGTCAAAGCCGACAGGCGCAAGAAGGAAGCTTTCTGCACACAGAAATCCATCTGCCCAGCATTGTAATGGTTGTAATCCACACCTGTTATCACACGTGGGAACTTGGCATTGGTATTTGTCTCACTCCAACGGTCGAGCAAATCGACTGTGGCATTGGTGGTACCAACACTTGTCATCAGTCCGGTGTACCATGGGCTCAACTTCTTGGCTCCATAAGAATAATTGAATACCGCATTGAGCGACCATCCCTTATAAATAATGTCGGTAGAGAAACCGCCATAAAACTTAGGGTCGGTAGAACCAATGACGACGCGGTCATTCTGGTCGATTTCGCCACTGTCATCCACATCTAGTGGATAAAGGTCTCCAGGATTGACATTGTAGCCATTGAAGTTGATTCTGCTCAGACGGTCCATATCAGCCACCTGTGCGATACCACCGGTACGCCACATATAGAGCGTATTGCGAGATTCGCCCACAAAGAGGTTGCCCTCGTTCTGAATGTTGCGGTCGTTATCTACATTGTAAAGCACATTGGTATTGCCATATAGTTTGGTCACCTTGTTCTTGTCATGAGAGAAGGTGGCGTTCACGTTCCACTCCAAGTCTTTCTTGCGAATGATAGTGGCTCCAAATGCCAACTCCACACCCTTGTTCTCAATGGCACCGATATTCTCCACCGTATAGGTGTAACCTGTGGTAGTAGGCAAAGAATGGCTCATGAGCAAGTCTTTGTTCTTGATATAGAAAGCATCCAAAGTTAAGCGCAAACGGTTGTCCAACCAACCCATGTCAAGACCAAAGTTGAACTGGTGCTGCTTTTCCCACTTGATGTTAGGTGTCGCACGACGACCATTGCTGACAAAAGAGAAGGTATAGCCCTTGTCCATTGTACCGCTATAAGTAGGATTGTAGAGTGACAGGTAGGTAAAGTCATCGATATTCTGGTTACCCACGATGCCATAGCCCACACGCACCTTCAACTGCGAGAAGATATTCAAGTCTTTCAAGAACTTCTCCTCATTGGCATTCCATGCAGCAGAGAAAGAAGGGAATGTACCCCATCTGTTGCCTGCGGCAAACTTGGAAGAGCCATCAAAACGAACGGTGGCTGTCACCATATATCGGCTCAGATAGTTCCATGTGACACGGGCGATGACAGAAGAAAGTGTATTCTCCGAGAACCCTGAGCCCAAGTCACGCTGGTCTCTCTTATAACCAGCACCCAAGTTGTGGTAGCCGAAGAGATTGGAAGCATAACCCTGAGAAGTACCATTCAGATAACTGAAGTTGGTTCTGCTAGCAGATGTACCCAACATCGCATTGAAATGATGCTCCTTGATAGTGAAATCATACGACAAGGAGTTATCCCATTGCCAAACGATACGTGAGTCGCGATTATCTTTCGCCTCACCTTGCGTACCATTTCGCTCACTCTCGTAGATGTCGTTAGGTGTATAGACGTTCTGCTGCTTATAAGCGTAGTCTATAGAGAATGTAGAGCGGAAGTTCAATCCCTTGATAGGATTGATATTGATATAGTTAGAAGACAAGAGTCGGTTATACTTCAAGTCATTATCTACTTGTAAAGAACGAATCGGATTAAAGTTGTTTTGGTCGAAGACTCCCTGCCAGTTCAAGGTTGGGATGTTTTCATCGACAGCCAACATCGGATTGGCACTACGAGCACGATTCATCACGCCATCATCCACCAAGGAGTTCTCGGTGCGAGTGAATGAGGTATTGGTACCCACTTTCAACCATTTCTTGATCATGTGGTCGGCATTGATACGAGCGGTATATTTCTTCTGCTCGCTTTTCTTAATCATACCCTTGTTGTCCATATATCCCACGCTGAAGTAGAAGTTGCTCTTCTCGGAGGCATTGGAGAAACTCACCATGTGATTCTGCTGAAAGCCAGTACGATCCACGGCATCCAACCAGTCGCTATTGAAGTTGTTCTGATAAGCTTCCTTCTCATAATCAGCAAAGACCTGGTTGCTTCCCATCACCACATTGTTGATGTAGGCATCCACGTTGCCAGTAGGATTCACTTGCTTGAAACCATTCACATAGGCTTCCTTACGAAGCTCGAAAAGGTCTTTCGTACCCATCGTCTTAGGGGTATTGGCATAGGTTTGTACGCCAAACCATCCATCATAAGTCACTTTACCCTCGCCTTTGGCTGCTTTCTTGGTAGTGATGACTACGACACCATTGGAACCACGAGAACCATAGAGTGCGGTAGCCGAAGCATCCTTGAGCACCTCAATAGAAGCCACATCGTTCAAGTTGACGGCACTGAAACCCGAATAGCTATTGTCCATAACAAGACCATCCACCACATAGATAGGGTCGGTAGAACCATTGATGGTATTGATACCACGGATACGGATGGAGGCATCATCGGTAGGACGAGTTGGGGTTGTGATAAACACACCAGCCACCTTGCCTTGGAGCGCCTCATTGACATTGTTGACTGGACGTTCCTTGAGGGTCTTGGCATCCACGCCCACGACAGCACCCGTCAAATCGCTCTTCTTCATGACGGTACCTACGAGTACCACCTCGTCAAGCGTATTGACATTCTCTTTAAGAATAATCTTCATACTCTCACCCGTCACCTTGACCGATTGAGTATCATATCCGATATAAGAGACGGAAACCAAACTGCCTTTCTTTACCTTTAAACTAAAGGAACCATTTAGGTCGGTCACGGTACCAGAAGAGGAATTTCCTACCTTTACCGTTGCACCTATGATAGGTTCAGAGGTTTCATCCAGCACAACACCTCTCACGGTGATGTCTTGTGCCTGAAGCCCTAATGTCAAAAAGAGCATCAGCATGAAAAGTGAAAATCTAAACTGTTTCATATTTAGGTATTTTATTGTTATTTGCAGCGCAAAATTACTAACTTTTCCGTTTGTCACCAAAAAAAATTGTAGCAAAAAATATAAAAATTATGTCAAATCCATCCTTTTCGACATTTC
>ERZ1031954.1032-NODE-1032-length-11364-cov-4.761429_pt1 | contig 11364 bp, 7 predicted proteins | sample MGYA00516701_ERZ1031954 | MGnify/ENA primary metagenome ERZ1031954 (study PRJEB33719, sample SAMN04261284) | wastewater metagenome | biome: rural village; feature: human; material: feces | host: Homo sapiens | place: El Salvador | collected 2013-01-07 ...
GGTGCAGAGGAAGCCATCAACGAAGTTCTCGCTATCGACAAGCGTCGTCGCGAGACGCAGCAGGAACTTGACAGAAACCTTTCAGAAGCCAAGAAGATGGCAGCTCAGATTGGCGCCCTCATGAAGCAGGGCAACAAACAGGAGGCCGATGAAATAAAGGCTAAGGTTGCAGAAATAAAGGAGAACAACAAGGCTTTGGAAGAGACAAAGGCACAGGCCGAGAAAGACCTTATTGCCAAGCTCTGCACTATTCCAAATATACCTAACGATGACGTGCCCGAAGGTAAGGATGCGAGCGACAATGTTGTAGTAAAGGAAGGCGGTGAAATGCCTAATCTCCCTGAAGATGCGTTCTGCCATTGGGACCTTTGCAAGAAGTTCAATCTCATCGACTTCGACCTTGGTGTGAAGATTACAGGTGCCGGTTTCCCTATTTATATAGGCAAGATGGCTCGCCTGCAGCGCGCACTTGAGGCTTTCTTCCTTGATGAAGCTCGCAAGAGCGGCTATCTTGAGGTACAGCCGCCATACGTAGTAAACGAGGCTTCTGGCTACGGCACAGGTCAGCTTCCCGACAAGGAAGCCCAGATGTACCAGTGTCAGCTCGACAACCTTTACCTCATCCCTACTGCTGAGGTTCCGGTAACAAACATCTTCCGCGACGAGATTCTCGACGAGAAGGATCTGCCAATCAAGCGTTGCGCTTACTCAGCTTGCTTCCGTCGTGAGGCTGGTTCATACGGCAAGGACGTGCGCGGACTTAACCGTCTGCATCAGTTTGACAAGGTAGAGATTGTGCGCATCGACAAGCCTGAGCACTCATACCAGTCGCTCGACGAGATGCTTGCACACGTAGAGGGTCTGCTCAAGAAGCTCGAGCTCCCGTACCACATTCTTCGTCTGTGCGGTGGCGACATGAGTTTCACATCAGCCATCTGCTATGACTTCGAGGTTTGGAGTGCCGCACAGAAGCGTTGGCTCGAGGTTTCTTCAGTATCCAACTTCGAGAGCTATCAGGCCAACCGTCTGCATTGTCGTTATCGCAACGCCGAGACAAGAAAGATTGAACTGTGCCATACACTCAATGGTTCGGCACTCGCTCTTCCGCGTATCGTAGCTGCCATTATCGAGAACAATCAGACTCCCGAAGGCATCCGTGTACCGAAGGTGCTCGTTCCTTACTGCGGATTCGACATGCTCGACGACAAGAATTTCTAAATAGCAGACAACTTGTTTATAAATAACAAAGCCTGCATACAGAAGCAAAGAATAAAAGGAGTCAGTAAATACTGGCTCCTTAACTTCTTTTTTCTTCCTTTTTTTAATACTAATACCCTTTATCAAACCTAACTTAAAACAATAACATTACTACAACATGAACAAAATCGTACTGAAAAAGCAGTTCTCTGAAAAGGTTTATCTTTTTGAGATTGAAGCACCATTGATAGCAAAAAGTCGCAAAGCGGGCAATTTCATTATTGTGCGTGTTGGCGAAAATGGCGAGCGTGTGCCTCTGACCATTGCAGATGCTGACATAGAGCGCGGCACGATAACCATCGTAGTGCAGAAGGTAGGCCTTTCATCGACAAAACTGTGCAGCCTTAATGAAGGCGATTATATCACCGACGTTGTTGGTCCTCTTGGCAATCCTACTCACATAGAAAACTTCGGCACGGTAGTATGTGCTGGCGGTGGCGTTGGCGTAGCTCCTATGCTTCCCATTATCCGTGCATTGAAGGCTGCTGGCAACCGTGTGTTGTCGGTAATAGCCGGACGTAGCAAGGACCTTGTAATCCTTGAAGATGAGGTGCGCCAGAGCAGCGACGAACTTATCATCATGACTGACGACGGATCGTATGGCGAAAAGGGTGTTGTGACAGTAGGTATAGAGAAATTCATCAACCAGGAAGAGCACGTTGACAAGGTGTTTGCCATTGGTCCTCCTATTATGATGAAGTTCAGCTGCCTCATGGCACAGAAATATAATATCCCAGTTGAAGTTTCATTAAACACAATCATGGTTGACGGCACAGGTATGTGCGGAGCCTGCCGACTATCTATTGGCGGCAAGACCAAGTTTGTGTGCATCGACGGTCCGGAGTTTGACGGAGCACTTGTCGATTGGGATGAAATGTTCAAGCGTATGGGTACATTCCGTGATGCTGAGCGTGAGGAAATGGAGCACTACGAGGAGCATTTGCGTGACGTAGAGAAAAAGGCTGTAACTACTGTATGCGCCACTTGCATGGATGTAGAGCCAACCAATGAGACTATAGAACAGCTTACTGACCGCAACGCAGAATGGCGTAAGGAATTGCGTGCTGCCATGAAGCCTGCCGACCGCAAGGCTATAGAACGTGTGCAGATGCCTGAACTCGACCCTGTTTATCGTGCAACGACACGTACCGAGGAAGTGAATAAGGGACTTACCAAGGAAATGGCTGTACGCGAGGCGCATCGTTGTCTCGACTGTGGCAAGCCTGCATGTGTTGAAGGTTGTCCGGTAAACATCAATATTCCATCATTCATCAAGAACATTGAGCGCGGACAGTTCCTTGCAGCTGCCAAGGTATTGAAGAGCACATCTGCCCTGCCAGCCGTATGTGGTCGCGTCTGCCCGCAAGAGAAGCAATGCGAAAGCAAGTGTATCCATCTGAAGATGAATGAACCTGCCGTAGCTATCGGATACTTGGAGCGTTTCGCTGCCGACTTCGAACGCGAGAGCGGAAACATTGCCATCCCCGATATGGCTCCTAAGAACGGCATTAAGGTAGCCGTGGTAGGTAGTGGTCCTTCGGGATTGAGCTTTGCCGGCGACATGGTGAAAATGGGTTATGAAGTACACGTCTTTGAGGCTCTGCACGAAATAGGCGGAGTACTGAAATATGGTATTCCTGAATTCCGTCTGCCCAACCGCATTGTTGACGTAGAGATAGAGAACCTGAAGAAGATGGGTGTCGTCTTTACTACCGACTGTATCATCGGCAAGACAATCACTACCGACCAGCTTGAAGCTGAGGGTTTTAAGGGGATATTTGTAGGTTCTGGAGCTGGTTTGCCTAACTTCATGGGTATAAAGGGCGAGAATGCTCTGAACATCATGTCATCGAATGAATACCTGACACGTGTGAACCTCATGGATGCAGCCAATCCTCTAACCGATACTCCTATCAACATAGGCAAGCATGTGCTTGTCGTAGGTGGTGGCAACACAGCTATGGACTCTTGCCGTACAGCCAAACGTCTTGGTGGCGACGTGACACTCGTTTATCGTCGCTCGGAGGCAGAGATGCCTGCTCGTCTTGAGGAGGTGAAGCACGCCAAGGAGGAGGGAATCAACTTCCTCACTCTTCACAATCCGATAGAATACATTGCCGACGAGAAGGGAGCCGTAAAGGCAGCCATACTTCAGGTGATGGAATTGGGCGAACCGGACGCAAGCGGACGCTGCAAGCCTGTTCCGGTAGAAGGCAAGACCGTAACGATAGATGTTGATCAGGTAATCGTGGCTGTAGGCGTATCGCCCAACCCGCTCGTACCTAACTCTATTAAGGGACTTGAACTCGGACGCAAGAACACTATTGCTGTTAACGAGCAAATGCAGAGCTCACGACCAGAGATATTCGCAGGTGGCGATATAGTACGCGGTGGAGCAACAGTTATCCTCGCTATGGGCGACGGTCGTAGAGCGGCTGCTGCCATGGACGAGAGACTGAGAAACAATTAACAAAAAACATGAGCCCTACCCCCAACCCCTCCCCCGCAGGGAGGGGAGTAATATGTACATATTGCAAAAAAATCTCTCCTCCCTGCGTGGATGGGCTGGAAGTGGGGCTGTAATAAATTAACTAATATGTCAGGATTTTACACTATTATCTTACTTATCCTCTCGAACATCTTTATGACATTAGCATGGTATGGCCATTTGAAACTTCAGCAGACTGGTGTGTCAAGCCATTGGCCATTGATTGGTGTTATTGCATTTTCATGGGGAATAGCATTTTTTGAGTATTGTTGTCAGGTACCAGCCAACCGTATTGGTTTTCAAGGCAATGGAGGCCCTTTCTCGTTAGTTCAATTGAAAGTGGTGCAAGAGTGCATCAGTCTTATTGTGTTCGCACTCATTGCTAACATTATGTTCCAGGGAGAGACCTTGAAATGGAACCACCTGCTTGCCTTCGTTTTCATTATTGCAGCCGTTTATCTCGTATTCAAGTAAACGGACAGAATGCGTTAGTTTCACGATTTATTATCTCAAGAAATGAGAACCCGCCAACAGATTCTTAACCATCAACTCTACAAGCAGTTTCAAAATGCACTCACCGACTACTCTATGCTCGCCGACGGCGACCGTATCCTCATCGGACTCTCAGGAGGGAAAGACTCGTTGTGTTTGCTTGAGATGCTCGCACGTCGCCAGCGTATATTCAAGCCCCGAATAGAAGTTGAAGCCGTACATGTACGCATGAAAAACATCCATTACGAATCGGACACTTCTTATTTGGAACGATTTGCAAACGAACATGGAGTAAGACTACATGTCATCACCACAGAATTTGACGATACAAACAAAACAGACAAGCCAGCCTGTTTTCTATGCTCATGGCACCGCCGTAAGGCACTTTTCCGTTTTGCCCAGGATTTCAACTTCAACAAGATAGCCCTTGGCCACCACATGGACGACATCATACACACGGCTATGCTCAACCAATTCTTTCAAGGCTCATTCTCAACAATGCCAGCCGTAATGCAAATGACCAAGATGCCACTTACTATAATCCGACCTTTATGTCTACTCAAGGAGAGCGACATCAAGGAATATGCAAGCCTGTGCAGTTATGAGAAACAACTGAAGAATTGCCCTTACGAAAAAGTGTCCAACCGTACAGATATGCGGAGAGTATTTGAGGAGATAGAACGCATAAATCCGGAAGCGCGGTATTCTATTTGGCACGCTTTGGAAAAGGAAGGAAAAATCGTCAGCAAAAGCAATATATATTAAATGGTCAAGTAATATATATAAAATGGCAAAGTATTATATATTACTTGACCAAGTAGTATTATAATACTTTCTAAAGGGTTAAAATAATAAATAACGCTTTCCTTTTTGTACTTTCTTCTATTTGAGTTATCTTTGTAATCAAAAAGGAAAATACGACAATCACATGACAACAACCATTATTATCTTAGTTCTTTCGGCTGTGTTCTTCGCCATGGGCAAAGTTCGCTCCGACCTCGTCGCTTTGTGCGCCCTCGTCGCCCTACTGCTCACCGGAATACTCACACCTCAGGAAGCCCTGTCTGGATTTTCCAACTCGGTAGTAATAATGATGGTGGGACTGTTTGTTGTAGGAGGTGCCATCGTGCAAACCGGATTGGCAAAGAAAGCATCTGGTAAGCTGATGACCTTGGCAGGCGACAGCGAACTCTGTCTGTTTCTGCTGTTGATGGTAGTAACAGCGGTGATAGGTGCTTTCGTGAGCAATACAGGAACCGTAGCCCTAATGATGCCTATAGTAGTAAGTCTTGCGCAAAAGGCAAAAATGCGTGCCAGTCGACTACTTATGCCTCTTGCCTTTGCCAGCAGTATGGGCGGTATGCTTACGCTCATCGGTACTCCGCCCAACCTCGTCATTCAAGAAGCCCTGACCGAGAACGGTTTTGAGCCATTGAAGTTCTTCAGTTTCCTGCCCGTAGGTATTGTCTGCATAATCGTAGGCATAGTTGTGCTGCTGCCGTTGAGCAAGCACTTCCTCAACGGAGGCAAGCAGCGCCAGGACGGCGAGACTGGCAAGAAGCGAGCCAAATCGCTCGATGACCTAATGGAAGAATACAATCTTAAGGGCAATCTCTCGGTATTCGCCGTAGGCAAGCTGTCAATAGCCAACAATAAAACACTTGCCGAGCTTGACATTCATCACCGCTACGGGCTGACTGTACTTGAAGTACGTCGCATCAAACAGCCCCGTTCACCACTGATGAAAGAAGTGGAACAGCGTCTTGCTGGTCCTGATACCAAGCTCACCGAAGGCGATATAGTATACGTAAGTGGTGATCCTGCACAAGCTATGCAGTTCGCTGCCGACATGAAGCTCAACAAGACAAGTGAGGAACTGGCTTTCTACGACATTGGTATAGCCGAGGTAGTGCTGATGCACAACTCACGTTTGTGTAGCAAAACTCTTAAAGAGACTGGATTGCGCCGTCTGTATAACGTCAATGCACTTGGTGTGCGTCGTGGCGAGAACTACATAACAGACGGCCTTGCAGACATAACATTCCGTCAAGGTGACATCATTCTGATACAAGGCAAATGGAAGAATATCTCGCGCATAGCCGACGTGGCCGACGGCATAGTTGTGATGGGACAACCATTGGAAGAGGCATCTCGCGTGACACTCGACTACAAGGCACCACTTGCAGCAGCCATAATGCTATTGATGATTCTTACTATGGTGTTCGATTTCATACCCATAGCCCCCGTCACGGCCGTTATGGTGGCAGGACTGCTTATGGTCATCACCGGATGTATGCGCTCTGTAGAAGCTGCATACAAGACCATAAACTGGGAGAGCATAGTGCTCATCGCTGCCATGCTGCCCATGTCGGTGGCATTGGAAAAGACAGGAGCATCGGCAATGGTAGCAAGTCTTCTGGCCGACAACCTCGGACAGGCAAGTCCTTATGCTCTGCTCGCTGGTGTCTACTTCACCACATCGCTTCTGACAATGTTCATCAGCAATACCGCAACAGCTGTACTAATGTCGCCCATAGCACTTACGTCAGCAGCAGCAATAGGCGTAAGCCCCTACCCCATGCTCTTTGCTGTGACATTGGGAGCAAGTATGTGCTTCGCCTCGCCATTCTCCACACCACCAAACGCACTCGTAATGCAGGCAGGCGGCTACTCGTTCATGGACTACATCAAGGTAGGACTGCCGTTGCAAATCATCATGGGACTGGTGATGATTGTGGTGTTACCGCTGATTTTCCCATTCTAAATAAAAAAGTTGTGCAAATAATTGAGTAACTTTGCACGATAATATAAAAACACAATAATATATGCCTTTAAGATTACCCGATAAACTCCCCGCCATCGAGCTCCTCAAGCAGGAGAACATATTCGTGATGGACAATTCACGAGCTACGAGTCAGGATATACGACCGCTTCGCATTGTGATTCTCAATCTCATGCCGCTGAAGATAACGACCGAGACCGATCTCGTGCGCCTGCTTTCCAACACTCCGCTGCAGATGGAAATATACTTCATGAAACTGAAGAGCCACACTTCCAAAAATACACCAATAGAGCACATGATGATGTTCTACAAAGATTTTGATGTATTGAAGAACGAGAAGTTTGACGGAATGATTATAACCGGTGCGCCTATAGAACATCTGGAATTTGAAGACGTGGGCTATTGGGACGAGATAACGCAAGTGTTTGAATGGGCCGACACTCACGTTACAAGCACTATGTACATCTGTTGGGCTGCGCAAGCCGGACTTTACTATCACTATGGAGTACCCAAACACCAATTGCCAAAGAAGAAGTTCGGTGTGTTCCGTCAATATCCGCTCACTCCGCACATTCCCTTATTCCGTGGCTTCGACGACTCGTTCTGCATGCCACACAGCCGACATACAGAAGTAAGACGTGAGGATATAGAGAAGCACCTGGAACTGAACATTATAGCCGAATCGCCAGAGAGCGGTGTGAGCATAGTGATGGCACGTGGAGGAAGACAGATATTTGTCACGGGACACATGGAATACTCACCATATACGCTCGACAGCGAATACCGTAGAGACATGGGCAAACGTGACGATGTCGAAATGCCCAAGAACTACTATATAGGCGACGATCCAAGCCAAAAGCCACATGTAACATGGAGGGCTCATGCTAATCTGCTGTTCAGCAATTGGATAAACTATTATATCTACCAGGAGACTCCGTATAATATTGAGGAGATTGGGTAGAAGGAAAGTTCCACCCCACTACTTTTTATTCAAGCATTATGAATCAAAACAATAAACTTCCACGCACCATAGAACTCCTCGCCCCTGCCAAGAATCTTGAACAAGGCATTATCGCCATAGACCATGGTGCTGATGCCGTGTACATTGGTGCCAATGAGTTTGGAGCGCGTCAGGCTGCCGGCAACAGTATCGAGGATATAGCAGAACTTGCCAAATACGCTCATAAGTTCGGAGCCCGTGTCTACGTAACAGTCAACACCATCGTATATGAAAACGAACTGGCAAATGCCAAGCAACTGCTACGACACATTGTCAAGGCAGGCATTGATGCCATATTGGTGCAGGACATGGCTGTGGTTGAGATGATGAGAGAGGTAGCCTCAGAACCAGAAATGCAGGGACAGCGCATGCCAGAACTACATGCCAGCACACAGACAGACAATCGATCGGCCGAAAAAGCAGCATGGCTCACAAGCGTCGGCTTCAGTCGTGTAGTATTGGCCCGCGAATTGTCGCTTGACGAGATACGCGAGGTGCATAAGGCTGTACCACATACAGAACTTGAAGTGTTTGTTCATGGAGCCTTGTGCGTGAGCTATTCTGGAGCGTGCTATGCCTCACATCATTGCTTCAGACGTAGTGCCAATCGTGGCGAATGCGCACAGTTCTGTCGTCTGGCATTCGACCTTAAAGACAGTCGAGGTGATACAATACGCCGTGCGAGCCATCTGCTTTCGCTCAAGGACATGAAGCAACTCGATCGTTTGGAAGATATTATAGAAGCAGGAGCGACATCGCTGAAAATTGAGGGACGACTGAAGGATGCGGCTTACGTAAAGAATGTAGTTGCGGCATATAGCCAACAACTTGACGAAATAATTGAAGACAATCCTGGCAAGTACCGCCGTAGCTCATGGGGCAAGGCTGAATACACTTTTATTCCTAACCTTGCAAAAACATTCAACAGAGGCTTCACACACTACTTCCTTGATGGTCGGCGCGACGACATTTCTTCGTTCGATACTCCTAAGGCAATGGGCGAATATGTGGGCTACGTCAAGGAAATAAGACGTGGCTCATTCAACGTTGCAGGAACGGCCATATTTGCCAATGGTGACGGTCTGTGCTTCTTTACTCCCGACCACAAGCTTCATGGCTTCCGTGTAAACCGTGTAGAGAACAACCGCCTCTTCCCGTTATCAATGCCAGAAGAATTAAAGGCTGGTATGGCACTCTACCGCAACAACGATATGGTGTTTGAACGTGCTATGGAGAGCAAGACTGCCGAGCGAAAGCTATCGTTAGATATGACAATAGGTGTTGATTGTGGCAAGATTGTACTCGAAGCCATAGACGAGACTGGACGCAAAGCTTTTGCCACACTCGACGAACCGCTACAGGAGGCGCAGAAGCCACAAAGCGAGAACATTATACGCCAACTCGAAAAACTGGGTAATACTATGTTCCGTCCTGGCAATACAAGACTGAATGGTGGTGTGGCAAGTCTGTTCATTCCATCAAGTAAACTCGCAGCAATGCGACGTGAAGTGATAGCACAGATAGAGGAACAGCCGATAGACATGGGCGGAAATGAAGATGTGCAGAAGAAGGTGTACGCAAGTAAAGAGAATAATATTGTCAACAAACGCTTTATTGAAGCAGAAAAGATTACTGCCGCCAATGTAGCCAACCACCGAGCTGAAGCCTTCTACGAGGAGCACGGAGTAAAGCATGCTGCCGCAGCCTTTGAATTGACCGACGGAGCACGCTCTGGCGCAAAGACTTACGGCACGCCACATGCCAACACTCCACTTATGACCTGCCGATATTGTCTGCGCTACGCTATGGGATTCTGCGTAAAAAGAGGTGGCAAGCAACCTACATGGAAAGAACCTCTATTCCTAGAGTCGGCAGACGGAAGACAGTTACGACTGACTTTCAATTGTGCGAAATGCCAAATGGAAGTTTACGCAACTGACTAACTTCTTGCAGAAGAAAGAGACTGAACGAAAAAACAAATAATAATGATGAGAGCCAGATTGATTATAGTAATGATTGTCGGACTGATGACTTTGTCAGGGTGCTACCACACCAAGACAAGGCAACACGACGCATATACAACAACCAACGCAATGAACTATGCCGACAGTTCGTTCTATAGTACTCATCATTATGCACAAAATTATAATTTCGTGGTGAAGAGCGACACGCTGTCGTTGCTACGCCAGCAACCTGAGGAGAAACTCAACGGATTGCATACCGACTCTTTCCTCGTGAAGAGAGGCGACCATCTGGTAGTTGTAGACATTCGATTGCTAAAGAATGACCCGACCGATTCTGTATGGATACAGTTGGCCCGCGACCAATACACATTCGGATGGATACACGAAAGCCGACTTATGCAGTCGGTAGTGCCTGATGATCCTATATCGCAATTCATATCTACATTCTCCGACACCCACTTGCTCGTGTTTCTTATCATTATTAGTATAATAGCTATGAGTTATCTGGCTTACAGCATTAAGCAGAAACACGTGAAGGCAGTACACTTCAACGACATACACTCGTTCTATCCCACTCTGCTCGCATTGACCGTTGCTATGGCAGCCACGTTCTATTCGAGCATACAACTGTTTGCACCTGATGTGTGGCGTCATTTCTATTTCCACCCATCACTCAATCCTTTCTCATTGCCTCCGATACTCGCCATTTTCATAGCATCAGTATGGGCTATGATAGTGATGGCAATAGCAACAATAGATGATGTCTACCACAAGTTGCCTTTCGCTCACGCTACACTCTACATGTGCGGTTTGGGAGCTGTCTGTGCAGCCAACTACATCATCTTCAGCGTGAGCACACTTTATTATATAGGTTACATATTACTTATAGCTTATATGACAATTGCTATAAGACAGTATGCCAAGAACAATTACTACCCTTATGTATGTGGCAACTGCGGGGCCAGACTTCGACATAAGGGAGTGTGCGACAACTGTGGAGCTATAAACTCATAAGAATAAAAGACTATTAAATAAAAAGCGACGCACCAAATACCAGAACGGCATAACGCAACAATTTGCCGATACTTATACTAATAAGCGAAATGGCAACATTGGCACGCATCAATCCGAGAGCTATCGTTATGGCGCTGCCAAGCAATGGCAAAAAGGCAAAGAATCCCATCCAGGCTCCTCGTCCTGCCATAAACTTTTCGGCTTTTTCAATACTCTCACGGCTTACATGCAGATAACGTTCAATCCATACAAGATTGCCCATCCTACCTACACAATAGTTAAATACCGAACCCAAGATGTTGCCTATCGTACCATAAACGACAAGCCATACCGGATCCAAGCCTGCTGCTTGCAAGGCCAGCATAAC
>ERZ1031954.1036-NODE-1036-length-11310-cov-5.677566_pt1 | contig 11310 bp, 8 predicted proteins | sample MGYA00516701_ERZ1031954 | MGnify/ENA primary metagenome ERZ1031954 (study PRJEB33719, sample SAMN04261284) | wastewater metagenome | biome: rural village; feature: human; material: feces | host: Homo sapiens | place: El Salvador | collected 2013-01-07 ...
CTATGGCGTTGCACGTTACGCTGTCGCCTAAATTTATTTAGGACAATATTGGTTTGACACAGATAGACACTACACATTTCCCGGCCTTCCTATTCGCTTGGCATGGAATGTGGAACATGGCGACAGAATAATGCTTAGGGGCTATGGAGTGGTTGCCGCACAGGGAAGCCGAGAGATATCCGTGGATAGGGACACCACGTTTACACTTAATGTCGAAGATGCGTTTGGACGTCGTGAGTTTAAATGTATGGTGAAAACTTTGCCGATACCGCAGATAAAGACGGTGATGGTGCCGGCACCGGATTTGACGGTGCGGATGCCGTTGCAGGTGACGATGTCGCGAGCTATGGTAGATGTCAAGATTCCGGATATTGGCGTTGACACTGTGGATATAACGGCTCCGATGGCTCATGTATGTACCGACATTGGGGCTGGAATAAAGATACGAACTTTTAGCCCTATTGGGCTGAAAACAATCGGACGTGCGTTTGGCAGATTGTACAACAGAATAATTAAACATAACAAAATAACTAACAATGAGTAACGAAGAGCAAGAAGCTATCTTTGATAGTTCCAAAGAAATTAAATGGGGCGGCTGGCTCAACGAGTTTCTGTGGGTCTGCGCCGGTGTCAATCGAAAGGTTCTGCGCCAATGCCCTACAGACTATGCCAAGTACGCAGGCATAGGCGGCACGATTCTTTTTACGGCACTGATGGCGTGTCTGTCGGGCGGCTATGCGCTGTCCTTTGTGTTTGATAATGATGCTGTCGGTGTCGCTTTCGGCATATTCTGGGGTATGCTTATTTTCAACCTTGACCGCTTTATCGTCAATACGATGTACTCCGATGGCAAGGTAACCATCAGCGCTCGCGAACTTAAGGCCGGACTCCCTCGTATCATCATGGCCATATTCTTGGGTATCGTAATATCTTACCCCCTGGAGCTTAGATTGTTCGATGACGAAATTAAAATCGAGATTTCGGACATGAAGGAACAGCTGCTAAATGATAGGGTAGCAGTAGATAATGCAAAAATAGATTCACTGAAACAGTTAGCTCAAAAAAAAGGGACAATCCGATCACATTAAATGATAATGACATTGTTTTGGAAAACGAACAGCTGGTAAAGCTCAGTAAGAGGCTGGCAGATGAAACAACACATCTCAATCAAGTCCAACAGCGTGTGAATGCATTGGTCGTTTCGATACATACATTGGAATCAAACAATAATGATGGGAAAAACAATAAACAGCTTACCTCCAAGGGAAATGAACTGACGCAATGTGCTATAGAACGAGATCGTTGCCGGAATAACGTTAATGATATCCAACTTCAGATGAGACGTCTGAGCCCTCAAGTTGATGCCAAAATCAAGGAAAGACAGACAAAAATAGATGGTGAGATTAACCGTGTAATGGCGGAGTGTAATACATTAGAGTTGAAGACTAAGAATGCTGAAGCCTATTATAAAGAAGAACTTAAGAAATTCAAAGGTCTTCAAGCGCAAATGTTGGCGTTCAGCGAGATAAAGGACAAACATATATCCACTCAAATAGCATCCATCTTGATAATGTTGTTGTTTATTATCATCGAAACGGCGCCGACATTCTTCAAGATGATGATAGCGCCCGGACCATATGACGACCTACTGAGAGCGGAGATGCATCGTGTGCGCGTGCTGTCTGACAAGCGAATATCGGACATCAACGACGAAGTGAATACGTCTGTCGAAATTTCTGTAGCGAAGAACAAGGAACGCCTTGAAGCCGAGATGGCCGCGAATAAGGAGGTGCTCACACAAGTAGCCGTAGCCCAAGCTCGTTTGATTGAATATGCTATCAAGGAGTGGGAAAAAGTGGAGCGAACCAAAATAGGAAAGGATCCCTCGGCCTATATTCGAGGCTTCGAGCCAACGGTAGAGGTATCTTCCAACAGAGCAAAGAAAGGTAAAAAGCACAGAGGCCGCAAGGTCGAACAGAGTGTGCCTACAGAAATCCAGCGCCAAGGACCGGAAACATCGTCAGAGCCGGAAGCTAAGGCCGAATCAGAGAATACGACAGAGCCGCAACCGGGCAATGAGTAAGACGCGGAAGCAATGAAAGATAGAAGGGAGGATGTGCCAATGCGTGTCCTCCTTTGTTTTTTGCATTAAGAAAAGATGAATGTCGGGTGTACTGCTGTGGTATTTCGCGGAAAATGAGTAATTTTGTGGATGAAGCGGAATTGCGGCGGCATCGATGTGGGCAGGCCGGTTCGCGAAATGATAGACGAATTAAGAGAAGTATTAAAACCCTGAAAACGATATAAAAAACGAAAAATATGGGAATAAAGGCATCTTTTGGCGGCGGAATTGTGGCCGCAGTGATGGCGGCAACGGCGCTATCGTCAACGGTGTGTGCCGATGCACAGACTACCGAATTGAAGTATGACTGGGGCGTGTGCGACACGCTGGCGATGTATAACGTCGGCCCCGGTATCACGTATTCTAAGCTGGTGTACCATGACAAGCCGCTGATAATATGGCTTGTGGAGGTTGACCTGACCAATCAGTACAATAGCGTGGAGCAGGCGCCGAGCCGTATGGCGGTGCCGGATACGAAGCGTTGGACGGTGCCAACGTTTCAGACGGAGTTGTCTAAGCCCGGACATAATGTGCGCGTGGCTTGGAACCATGATTTCTTTTCGTACGACGATGGCATTGCCATTGGCCTGAATATCCATAACGGCCAGCCTAATTACACGAAATTCAGCCGCTCGACGCTGGCTTTCGATGACAAGAAACATGCCGAGGTGTTCCGCGCTAACATCAGTCCTTATATTGTGATTGGCGATGAACGGGCGTATATCGATTTCTTCAATCGCGCGGCTGTGTCTTACAGGGGCAGTTGTGTGCTGTATAATATGTTCAATGCTTCGACGCTGACCGAGGCCGGTCGCTATATCGCCTTGCAACCCATCGATAAATGGGCTGTAAATCGTCCTGAGGGTACGCGATGCCGCGTGACGGCGATTTCGGACGAGCCGATACAGACGAGTGCGGACACGTATGTGCTGTATCTCCGCAACGAAAAACTGCACGCGCTGGACAACGCTGCTGTGGGCGATATCGCCACTGTGTACCAGACTTTTGATGCCCCGCTGTGGGGCGTCATCCCCGAGAATATCATGGAAGGATTTCACGGCTACGTGAGCATAGTTCATGACGGAGTGCTGCATAAGGGCGAGTATGACGATTTTGAGAACGGGAGCGGCTACCCCAACGGCCGCTCTTACGAGCTGTCGTCGCGCACCATGGCCGGCATCAATAAGGAAGGCAATCGTCTGTATGTGGCTGTCAACGAGGCCGGTTCGGGCAAAAGCGAAGCTATAAACTGCATCGAGATGGCCGCATTCCTCGTGGAGCATGGAGCTAACGACGTGGTCAATTTTGACAGCGGTGGCAGCGCCGCCATCTCGCTGGATGGCGAGATGCTCAATTACCCGATGCGCGGCGGGTCGATACGTCCTGTGGCCGATGCCATGCTGGCTGTGTCTACGGCGCCCGAGGATGACGTTGCAGCGTCTATAGGTTTCACCAATCGTCGCCGCCGTATGCCCATGCTTGGCGCAACGCCCTTAGGGGTAATGGCTTACAATATGTATGGCGACATCGTGTCCAAGGACGTCACCAAGGATTGTTCTTTCGAGTGTGTCCCTGCCGAACTGGGCTACGTGGATGCCGATGGCGTGCTGCATGCGTCCGATAATGCCGTTTCGGGCAAGATTGTGGCCACATACAACGCCTCCGGCAAGACCTTGACGGCCGAGATGCCTGTGTTTTTGGCTCAAATAGACGGTGTGAAGCCCGCCAAAAGCGCTTTGCTTATAGACAAGTATCGTCGTCAGATTTTGGGCTTGCGAGGCGTCTGCGGCGGCATCAATATCGATGTAGATCCATCGGCTTTCGAGTGGACGGCATCGCCCGAGGGTGTTGTCGAAATCGATGACAAGGGATACGTCACCGGTAAAGCCAATGGTACGACAACTATCACCGGAAGATACAATGGTTTGGAAGTCAATGTGGAAGTGACTGTCGAAATCCCCGAAAGCGATATAGATATCACGCGTTTCGATGACGGCACTGTCTTCGGGATGAAGTATGCGTCGACGCTAATCAAGAATTTTTCTGCCGTTACCACCGACCTCCCCGAGGGCTGGGATCGAGGCGTTTCACTCTCTTTTGATCTCAAGAGCAATCGCAATCCTCTGGTGACTTTCAATCCCGGAGCTTCGATACGACTGTATTCGCTGCCTAATAGCCTGACGCTTACGATGAATGACCGCGACAATATCGTGAAAGAAATCAAGATGGATTTCGTAGACGCCGAGGGCACACGCTTCAACCTCACCAATGCCGTAGTTTCGGGACAGCAAGATTATGTATTCAAATTTGAGGAAAGCGATGGAACCGAGATGTTGACGCCCCGTTATCCGCTGACTTTCGAGAAGATGTACTTCACTATGGTCAAGAAAATCGTCACCGGCGCACGCCTGGACTTGCGCTCGATTACCGCCAATTATCCGGGTATGGGTGCCGTGGACGACATCGCAACCGACGCTCGTGATGGCGGCGCAATGGTTGTCCGCCGACAGGGCGACAATATTGCGATAGAACTTGAAGGTGCGAATGTAGGCATGTCCAAGGTTCGTGTGTCCACCATCTCCGGTGCCATTGCGCTGTCGGCCGATGCCGATTTCTCGTCCGGTACGGCGGGCGTCTATGCACCCGCACTCGCCCCGGGCATCTATCTCGTCACGGTATATTCGGATGCTTTGGCGCGTCCGCTGACAGCCAAGCTTATTGTTCGCTAAAGACCAATCTGATATAACTGATGCCCGTGGGCGAACGATGTAACGTTTCCCTCGGGCATCGACATTTCCAAATATTTGCCGCCTATGCCAGCCAATAAGAACGCGATGACCCGATACAAGTTGCTTGACGACCTGTTGAGCAACCGCTATCACGATTACTCGATTGCCGATATGACCGAGTACGTCAACGAACGCCTTGCCGAGTATGGCGATGGGTACAGCGTCAGCCGTCGTGCCATCGAAAAGGACATCAAGTACTTGGAGGAAGGACCTTTCGGTGCAGACATTGAGCGCTATACTGTCGATGCTGTCAGCCGCGATGGTCGGACGACGGTCAAGAAACGATGCCTACGATATAGCGAAGAGGGATTTTCGATATTCAAGCAGGAGATGAGCGCTGATGAGAAGTTGATTCTTCGTGATACTTTGCGTGTCATAGGACAGTTTGACGGACTCCCCAATTTCGACAAACTGGAAGGACTGCGCCGGCGACTTAATGCCACCGGTGATGACCGCGAAATTATATCCTTTACGCGCAATCCGTTGGATGCCTCAAATATACTCGGTGTACTGTTCACGGCTATATCACAGCAAGTTGTCGTCGAATTCAAGCACTATCAATTTGACCATCCGGATGACAAGCGGACATTTCGCGTCAACCCAATTTTGCTCAAGGAATACAATTGCCGGTGGTTTCTTGTGGGATCAATCGTCGACAAAGGCAATCTGTATACTTTTGCCCTTGACCGAATCTTGGACTTGAAAATGCTTCCCGAGGCGCAATATCAGCCCTACGACGGCGACCTGAGCGAGCGTTTCGATGACATCATCGGAATGACGGACTATAAGCGTAATCCGGTACTGGATATTGTTTTCTGGGCAAATAATATCGCCACTGAATATATCCGCAGCAAGCCTATGCACATCTCGCAGAAGATGCTATGCGGCGAAAGAGATGCCGAATTGCGCCGCCGCTATCCGACACTCGTCGGCGGGCGGTTTTTCAGCATCAGGTGCAAGAAAAACTACGAGCTTATACGCGAGCTTATGTCCTTCAAGTATGACCTTATTGTGCTTAGCCCCAATGAAATACAAGATGAAATTGTTCAGACACTCGACAAGATGGTAGCGCGGTATAAAGATCTGTAAAGCATGCGAACATAGAGTTCGCGGCCACTCCATAACTTTGCGTCGTCATCGGGACGTTCCCGGTGGCGATGTTTCTTTTGTCTAACCAAATAACCAAAAAATTATATGAGCAAGATCAAGGAATATACGCAATACAAAAATGTCACTGTGGTAGAGCTGTGTAACGGTGAATGGGGCGTCGTTGATGTAGCCAAAAGGCAGGTTATCGTACCATTCGGCAAGTACGATTGGATAAGCGAATTTGACTACGGCCTCGCCCGTGTCCGAAAAGGGAAAAATAATTATTGGGATACTCCTAATGGCAACAAATGGGGCATCATCAATATGGAAGGCGAGGAAGTTGTCCCTGTCGAATATGACAAAATCTGGAATTTCGCGGGAAAGCGACGTTGGAGCACCAATGCCGAGAAGGACGGCGTAATAACAGATCTGAAATTGTGGCCGTTCAGCGAGGAACTCAACGAAATAGCCGAAGAATATTCGCGACGTATAGCCGAAATGGAAGAACGTGAATACGATAGAGCCTTATTGGACGACTTCTCGAACTATACGGTGGGCGACTACAGCGGCATTTATGATGATTGGGGTGATGACCGATGGGCTGAAAGCCAATAACGCCTACATGGATGGCGAATATGTGCCGGACGATTAGTAATAACTCAAAAGTCCATTTACACTTTGCACCCCAAAGGTATATAAAGGCAGAACATCAAAGATTACGTAAACAAAAACTGAACTGAAATAACGATATGAAAGTTAAGACAATTTTTGACCTCAGTGCAGACGAAGCCCTCGATTTCCTGATGCAGAACGACAGGTATGTCACGACCGAGATGCCGGAGTATCTCAATTTTGACCCCGTACTGGCGTTTGCACGCGAGCATATTGCCGATACCTCCATCGACAAATGTTTGAAGGACATCAACCCCGAGATTATGTCCGATGCCAATTATGACATTATGCTCAATAAGGACGGCCGTTATGCAGTGCGCGTGCTGTCGCTGTCCAATCCGTTCCTGTATTATTTGCTGGCACGCGAGATTTGCACCCCGGAGCACTGGGCTGCGATACTTGACGACTTCAAGGTCTTTGGCTCCGCGCCGCATATTCAAGCCGTAGGCATCCCCGTCATCCCGGCCGATAAGGAGAATTTCCATAAGGCCACAACCATTCTGAACTGGTGGAATCGCTTCGAACAGATGGCCGTCAAGCTGTCGCTGGACTATCGCTATATGTTTGTCACGGATATTACCAATTGCTACGGCACTATCGAATTGCAGACGGTCGAAAAAGCTCTTAGCCGCAAGGGCACGGCATCCGAAGTCGACGTCAAGACGGACATTGTGCGTATCCTGACCATGCTTCGCCAAGGTCGCAACATCGGACTGCCGCAAGGCAGCACCTTGTACGACATCGTTGCCGAGATTGTCCTGGGTTACGCGGACATGCTGCTGCGCGAGGCTTTGGAACGTGACGGTATTACCGAAGGCTACGAAATCCTGCGCTATCGTGACGACTACAAGGTTTTTGCAAACGACAAAGACTTGCTGGAACGCATATCGTACAAGCTGCAACACGTGCTCGAAGGCCTCAATCTGCGTCTCAATAGCGCCAAGACCCGCATTTCCGACTCGATAATCACCGACTCGATAAAGCCCGACAAGCTGGCGTATATCTACAACACCCCGATATACAACAACAAAAAGCAATGCGACTTCGATGGTATACAGAAACAGCTGCTTTTCATCCTACAATTCGGTCGCCAATACCCCAACTGCGGCCAAATGCGAATGTTGCTGTCGAAACTCTCCCAATGGATTGAGGAGTATATCGAGAATGTGGCGAAGAATCAAAAATCCAAAGCCAAGCCGAAAGTTGAAGCCAAGCCCGGAGAGGAAGATGCCGAGGACAAGAAGACACAGAAGCGTCCGGGCACTATCATCGAGGACATTATGGTCATGTCGGCCATAGCCGCGCAGATTGCCGCCGAGAACCTCAATAGTGCACACTACGCATTGAAAATCATCAGCCAAATGCTTTCGACCATCAGCGCCGAGCAAGTCGAGAACGGCAAGCAGGCGTCCAAAGACGAGATTGTCACCAAGGTGCTCAACCGCCTCGGCTCGATGCAAAACAGCGATTACCTCAAAATTTGGTTGCAGAACCTTGCCGTCAAAGCCGAATACAAGGGCGATTACAGCTTCGCCGATGGGAAAGGCAACGGCCTGTGCCACCTTGTCTGCGGCGCTGATGCCAACCTATGGAACAACAGCTTCCTCGCTCCCGCATACCTCGAAGGCTTCGATGCCACCGCCGTAGTCGATGACGCCGTCATGCACAACGACATCCCCGTGATGCAGTTCAAGCACCGCTCCCCATACGACGACTCTACACCCGACGAGGAAGATGACATTGCAGCCTGCGCCGACACGCCCGATGAAGAAGATTTTACCGGAGGCGCTGAAGACATAGACGAAGACGGTCCCCGAGTAGTCATGACATTCTGACATAGTAGTATCTCCTCGGTGTCTTGCCCGGATTGACGCACAGGGCCTTTACTCAAACCTTATCAATCACTATCCCTCTCTCCGGCAAGACACCCGTACGGGCGCGTTTCCGCGCCCGTACGTTGTTTATATGATGCCGTGTATCGGTATCTTTTTCAATACAAGCTGTTTCATTAGCCAAAATTCGCTCGAAGAATGTTGTTGTAGAATAAAATAAGTTGTAATTTTGCGTCGGACAAGGAGAACCTTGTCGCGACATATTGATATAAAAGAAGCGTTATGTCTCTTTCTTGGAAGTGAAAAGCCTAGAAAACTTAATCACGAGAACAAGATTTGGCAGAACGGTCTCTATGCATAGCGTGGGGCTGGTATTTCCACATTTGTTCTCAAAGGTTTTTCCTAGCACCTTCACTTAGGGATGTGGCGTATAGTCCTACGCTTCTGTTTTCTTTTAACGGTTCGTTGGGGCTGAGAACCACAAAAATCTATTATTACAGTATGAATAGATACTTGTATTGTAAGTATTGTGGTAAGCCTATAGATGCGGATTCTGTGTTTTGTAGTTATTGCGGAATGCCTCTGCACGAAAAAGATAATTATTCCAAAATTACTGAAGGCGATGTTTTAGGTTCTAAAACCCAGATTAAAGAGGGCCCTAATAGTGTTTCTAATAATACTAGGCGAAAGACTAAATACGTCATACCTATCCTTGTTCTGTTATGCTTTGTGATAGTTGCACTTTGTTTGTGGAAAGTATTTAGTAAAAAGGACATTGCCGATATCTCAATCAATAAGGTCACCCAGGAATTAGCAGCAGCAGTTAAGAGATATGACCAACTATATGGGTTCCACGAAGGACTCGCTCGAGTTTGTAAAGACAAAAAGTATGGATTCATTGATAAATTGGGCAACGAGATTATTCCGTGCAAATATGATGATGCAGAGAATTATGATAAAGGAATCTCTATAGTAACGATTGGGAAGAAAAAAGGTGCTATCAATCGGTATGGACATATGGTTATACCATGTAAGTATGATGATATAAATATATGCGAAGAGGATAGTCTGGCAGCTGCATTTATTGATGGAACATCAGGATTTATTGATTTAGAAGGTAATGTGGTAGTTCCTTTTGATTATGACTATTGTTTCTCTTTTCATGAGGGTATGGCGGCTGTCCGTAAAAATGGGTTAATCGGATTTGTTGACAAAAGTGGCCAGCTCATAATTCCATGTAAATATGAAGAACATGATGCTTGGGGGTTTAGCGAAGGTCTAGTCGGCGTTCGTATTGATGGTGGCAAAGACGGAGTTTTCGATGACAAATGGGGCTATATTGACAAGACTGGCAAAGTCGTAATTCCTTTCCAACCTGGTATAACTGGTATACCATTCTCATCGGGGTTATCGGTGAAATATAGGTGTGATGAAACGGGAAATATTATTGTGTATGGGCCGAGGTCGATGCCTGAAAGGCGTTTCGTAGAGGGAGCGTTTATCAATAAGAATGGGAATTTTGCTTCTATGTATTTTGAAGTGCAAAGTATATTGGGATTTAGAAACGGCTATTGTGTTGTAATGAAAAATAATAGATATGGATTGGTAAATATAAATGGAGAATTTACAATTCCATGCGAATACACTCTTATTGGAAATGGGCGCGATAAGAAATATGCACTGATTGAAATTAATGGTAAAGCAGGTTTTGCTGACAAAGCCACGGGACAAATAGTAATACCTCCTATTTATGAAACTAATCTGGACTGGTCTTTTAATGAGGGTTTAATCCCTGTAAAAAAGGATGGAAAGTTTGGGTTTATCAATGAGCATAACCAAATAGTTATTCCGTTTATTTACGATGATGCGTCTGCGTTTTCTGAAGGCTTTGCCGTTGTAGAGCGCTATGGTAAAGATGGATATGTCGATAGATTTGGACATGACACTTTTAATTTATATTGAAATATAGCATTATTGCTCAAACGTGAGCAGCAAGCCACGATAAGGGCGAATTCTAATAATAGACGATTTATATAAGTATGCTTTATACAAGGATTGCTCTTTTGAAAATGAATACTTTTGACAAGTGCAGAACACCAATGGAACGCTATATGCACAAGTTTGTATATGAGCGTAAAAGCATAAAACGTCTTAAATGGCATGAAAAGGATTTTCTGTTTAACAATATGAGAATATTACGTGATAGCCATAACAAGAGAGCGTACGATATATTTAGTATAGAAGAAGCACGAGATTACGCATTTAATCTGTTAATCTTAATATACACTGCGGAGAAAAGAGCGGTTATTGATTTTTCAAGAAACGCATACGATTATGATGGCTTCTGTATTTCTGATAAAGAGAGAAAACGACATAAGACACTCTTTGATGGCTTTATGCGAGATTGGAGCCGGCTGTTAGATAAAGGGAACGGACCATACCTAATGGTACTGACGCCATTGTTTAATCGCAAGCAGAAGGAACTTAAAGACGTACTAAAGGACTCTAATCCTACCGCTTTTAGTGAAAAAGAGGCTCTTATGAAAGCGCTATTTTTTCACATTATGTATAAGGTGCGATTATACTTTGATGAAAAGCCTCAAAGTGAGAAATACGATAGAATAACAATTAACGACATAGACGTTTATGCCGACATCTATACATATTGTCACGTACTTACGAGGCACTATTATCCCGGCATGAATAATATCATTGGAGGGTCTTTGAATGAAGACATTTCTATTATTGATTTGAACAATCTCCCTATGACATTGCTGTCTTTAGTGTTGATGTATAATAATATTAA
>ERZ1031954.1044-NODE-1044-length-11285-cov-6.921549_pt1 | contig 11285 bp, 8 predicted proteins | sample MGYA00516701_ERZ1031954 | MGnify/ENA primary metagenome ERZ1031954 (study PRJEB33719, sample SAMN04261284) | wastewater metagenome | biome: rural village; feature: human; material: feces | host: Homo sapiens | place: El Salvador | collected 2013-01-07 ...
TTCCGCATAGAAAAAGCCGCCACCGACGAATACATTCCCGAAAGCACCGTTTGTTCCAGTGCATACGAATCCATCTTTTTAGCAGGAACAGAAGCAACGGCTTCATCAAGTGAAGCTCCTGCCGCAGAAACAAGAAGATCAGTTCTGGAAGAAAGCTGTTCCGCAAGAGGCACCCTGTCGTCCAAAACAGTAAAAGCATAATGTACAATCTTACCGTTTTTGTCAGTAACAGAAGCCAATTCAGCCTCAAATGCCTTGACTTGAACTTCATTCAGTCCGTAAAATGCGACCTGTGTTTTATGCCGCAAACTGTCAAAATTGGCAATAATTACCAGAGCCGCAATAAAAATCACGAAGACTGCCGAAATACCTGCAATGACAAAACTTTTTCTTATTCTCATACTTTTACTCTAGCATAATTGCATTGAAATCTTCAATAACTCATGCTATTATTGGTAAATTGATTTTTTTACATTTTTTCGGAGTTTTATATGTGCGGAATTGTAGGTTATATCGGAAGCAAAAAAGCCACACCTGTTTTGATTAATGCCCTTAAAAAACTGGAATACAGAGGTTACGACAGTGCTGGAATCGCCGTTTTTGACGGAGAAGACATTGTTGTACGCAAAGTAAAGGGTGCACTTAAGGCTCTTGAAGAACGCATTTCAAAAGAAGTTATAAACGGCTCACTCGGAATAGGACACACAAGATGGGCAACCCACGGTGAACCAAGCGACGTAAATGCACACCCGCACACAAACCTCAGCGGAACAATTGCAGTCGTTCACAACGGAATTATCGAAAACTATGCCAAACTCAAAGCCTGGCTTCAGGGAGAAGGAGTTGTATTCCGCAGTGAAACAGATACAGAAGTTATTGCACACCTTATAAACTACTATTACGAAATGGACGGTGATATTTTCCATTCAGTTATAGAAGCAACCCACCGTCTTGAAGGAAGTTACGCGCTCGGCGTTATATGCAGCGATTATCCCGACAGACTCATTGCCGCAAGAAAGGAAAGCCCGCTTATTGTAGGACTCGGCAAAGGTGAAAACTTTATTGCAAGCGATGTTCCGGCAGTGCTTGAATACACACGCGACGTTTATTTCCTTGACCAGAAAGAAATTGCGGTTTTATACAGCGACCACGTTGATCTTTTTGACGAAGACGGAAACAAAGTAATAAAACAGCCTTACCACGTAGACTGGGATCTTTCTTCTGCAGAAAAGAACGGCTATGCACACTTCATGCTCAAAGAAATCCACGAACAGCCCAAAGCACTTACAGACACAATGCGCCCGCGTCTTGTTTACGAAAACAAAAAGCCTGTAGACATAAACTTTGACGAGCTTACCGTTGCAGAACATTTCAAAAATGCAAAAAGAATCGTAATTACAGCCTGCGGAACAGCGTACCATGCCGGAGTAGTGGCGGCGTATGCATTTGAAAAGTTTGCACGCATTCCGGTTGTAGTAACTGTCGCAAGTGAGTTCCGCTACATGAACCCAATTCTGAACAAAGATGACATCTTTATCGTAATAAGCCAGTCAGGAGAAACTGCAGACACACTGGCCGCCATGAGACTTGCCAAAGAAGCCGGAATCCACGTAATTGCAATAACAAACTGCGTAGGTTCAACCGTAAGCCGCGAAGCAAACGACGTAATTTACACATGGGCAGGTCCCGAAATTGCAGTTGCGTCAACAAAAGCATATACCACACAGCTCATGTGCCTTTATCTTCTTGCCTTAAAGTGTGCATTCCTGCGCGAGAAGTTTTCCCGTGCTGAATACACCCGCCTTCTCTCAGAGCTTGAACAGATTCCGTCAAAAGTACAGGAAATTCTTGATGACAAAACCGGAATCCAGAAATTCGTGTCAAAAAACTTCAACAAAGAAAAAGTATTCTTTATAGGAAGACAGTTCGACAGCGCAACAAGCCTTGAATGTGCTCTTAAACTCAAGGAAGTAAGCTACATGCACAGCGAGGCCTTTGCCGCAGGAGAATTAAAGCATGGACCGATTGCCCTGGTAGACAAAAATACGCTTGTTGTTGCCATAGCCACCGATCCGGAACTTTACGAAAAAATTGCCAGCAACATTGTAGAAGTAAGAACACGAGGAGCCACAACTTTTGTCATTACACAGGACAAAGACGGAGCTTTTGCACAGGCAGCAGATGAAATTGTAAGCATTCCGCATACAGAAAGTGCATTTGCTTCAATGCTTTCTATAATACCGGCACAGCTTTTTGCCTACTATTGCGCAATTCACCGAGGAACAGATCCTGACAAACCAAGAAATCTGGCAAAATCAGTTACAGTAGAATAAGTTAAACAGGGGTTACAAATGGATTACAAGAAAAACGAAGTACTTCAGTACGTTGCCGAAAACGACGTTAAGTTCATAAAACTGTTCTTTACAGATATTTTTGGTTCGCTCAAAAGCCTTACCATACAGCCGTCACTTCTCCAGAAAGCATTTGAAGAAGGTGTTTCCTTTGACGGAAGTTCTGTACGGGGTCTGCTTAATATAGAAAAGAGCGATTTTTTTCTGGTTCCTGATCCCACAACTCTTTCTGTTCTGCCCTGGAGACCCCAGCACGGACGCGTGGCAAGACTTTACTGCGATATTCTCTACCCCGACGGAACACCTTTTGAAGGAGACAGCCGCCTTATTCTGCAGCGCGTTGTAGAAAAAGCAGAAAAGCTGGGCTTTAACGTAAATATCGGAACAGAATGCGAGTTTTATCTCTTTAATCTGGACGAAAGCGGTCACCCTACAAACATTCCGCATGATACCGCCGGATACTGCGACCTTGCACCGCTGGACAAAGGCGAAAACATACGCCGCGATATTATACTTAACCTTGAGCAGATGGGAATTGAACCGCTTACAAGTCACCACGAGTCAGGTCCGGGTCAGAACGAAATAGACTTCAAACACAACACTGCAATAAAAGCTGCCGACAACTTTGCAACATTCAAAACAACAGTAAAAACAATTGCCTCAAAATCAGGTCTTTTTGCAACATTCATGCCCAAGCCACTCGACAACGAAGCCGGAAGCGGTCTTCACATAAATATTTCGCTCATCAAAAACGGCGACAATATTTTTGAAAAAGATTCACCCGAGTCAAAAGCCTTTATGGCGGGTATACTAAAGCGAATCCGCGAAATTACGGCTTTCCTTAACCCCATGCGCCAGTCCTACAAAAGACTTGGTTCCTTCGAAGCACCGCGTTACGTAAGCTGGTCTTCACAAAACAGAAGTCAGCTTATACGCGTTCCTGCAGCAAGCGGAGACTCTGTCAGAATAGAACTGCGCTCGCCCGATCCTTCCTGCAACCAGTACACAGCTCTTGCTCTCATCATTGCAGCCGGACTCGAAGGCATAGAACAAAAGCTTGAACTCTGCCCGCCAAAAGACGTAGATCTCTTCAAAGCTTCAGCCACAGACATAACAGGGCTTGAATCACTGCCGCTTTCACTCGATGAAGCATTGATTCTGGCTTCTTCAAGTGCATTTGTGCGCCGTTATATTCCTGAATGTGCCCTCAATTCATTTGTTTCTGTCAAAACTCAGGAAAACGATCCTTTATTCGGAGAATTTTAACAAAAGATGGAAAATGTTTTAATCGTCAGTAACACAAATACGACGATGGGCATAATTTCTGATCTTCTGCGGACCGAAACCTTCAACAGGATTATAACCACGCAGAACGGAGCTCAGGCCCGCCGTTATATTAACGAACTTGACTTTGACCTGATTATAATTGACACACCGCTTCCCGACGAAATGGGAGATGATCTTTCCATGACTGCGGCAGAAAAATCTTCAGCCGGAATAATACTCATTATTGACCAGCAGAATGTTCTGGAAATAGGGGCAGAAGTAGAAGACTACGGTGTTTTTGCACTGCCAAAACCAATCAGTTCTGAGTTTTTCTACCAGTCAGTAAAATTACTTACGGCAAGCCGCAAGCGTGTTATGAATCTGGAAAATGAAAACCAGAAACTCCAGAAAAAAATAGAAGAAATACGCATTGTAGACAGAGCCAAACTTATTCTCATCCAAGTACTAAAGATGACAGAACCACAGGCTCAGCGCTATATAGAAAAACAAAGCATGGACTTGCGCCAGACACGTCTTACCACAGCAGAAAACATTCTGCGCACCTACGAACACTGATTTTTTTACTTACAGAAATCCCTAAAATTCACTCTTCCTGGAGATTCACTTATTTTCATTAACAGACAAAAAAAAGGCTGCCCGTTCGGACAGCCTTTTTTCTTATTCAAGATTCAACTGGTTTTCACCAATTATTTCTTTGCCGGTTTTCTTCCGGGAGTCTTTTTTGCAGTAGTTTTCTTTCCTGCTGTTGCCTTTTTTGCAGTAGCCTTCTTGGCTGTTGTTTTCTTTGCAGCGGCAGTTGTCTTCTTTGCGACAGGCTTTCTAGCCTTTACTTCCTTCTTTGCAGTTGCAGCTTTCTTTGCTGTAGTTGCCTTTTTTGCAGTAGCAGCAGTCTTCTTTGCAGGAGCCTTCTTTACTGTAGCAGCCTTTGCAGCATTGTTAGCGTTAATTACAGCCTGAGCACCGGCAAGGCGGGCAGCAGGTACGCGGAATGTAGAGCAAGAAACGTAGTTAAGACCAATCTTGTAGCAGAGTGCGATAGAAGCAGGGTTTCCACCGTGCTCACCGCAGATTCCAAGGTGAAGATCAGACTTTACAGAGCGACCCTTCTCTTCAGCAATTTCCATGAGAGCTCCAGGACCGTCCTCATCGAGTACGTTGAATGGATCTTCGTCAAGAATCTGCTGCTTGAGGTAAGAGTTAATGAACTTACCATAGTCATCGCGGCTGAATCCGAATGATGTCTGTGTAAGGTCGTTTGTTCCGAAGCTGAAGAAGTCTGCATATTCAGCAAGCTTGTTTGCAGAAAGAGCTGCTCTCGGGAACTCAACCATTGTTCCGATTTCGAATGAAAGGTTTGTACCCTTTTCTTCGTTAACCTTGGCAATAACAGCCTCGGCCTGAGCACGAATCTGCTTAACTTCTTTAGATGTAACAACGTTAGGAATCATGATGCGAACATCGTGTGCAATTCCCTTCTTCTCGCATGCAGCTGTAGCCAAAGCGATTGCTTCAACCTGCATCTCGTAAATCTCAGGATATGTGATTGCGAGACGGCATCCGCGGTGTCCGAGCATTGGGTTGTGTTCCTGAAGTCCGTTGATCTTAAGAGTAAGTTCGTTGACATCCATTCCAATCTGGCGTGCGAGAGCTTCAATTTCTGCCTTTGCAGTTGGCTGTGGTACGAACTCGTTGAGTGGCGGGTCAAGAAGACGGATAGTAACAGGGTTACCGTTCATTGCTTCGATGATTCCGTAGAAATCCTTCTCCTGAAGAGGAAGAATCTTTGCAAGTGCCTTCTTGCGTTCGTCTGTATTGTCTGCAAGAATCATGTTGCGGAATGAAGGAAGTTTTGCCGGGTCAAAGAACATGTGCTCTGTGCGGCAAAGACCAATTCCCTTTGCACCAAAGCTGAATGCTTTCTGTGCTTCACCAGGCTGATCAGCGTTGGCAAGAACATCAAATCCGCGTACCTTCTTTCCAGAAGCTGTAGTGCGTACTGACTTTCCACGAATCTCGTCTGCCCAAGAAAGAAGTGTATCAAGCTCGTCAGAAAGTTTGGCTTCGTTTACAGGAAGAAGTCCTGCATAAACTCTACCGGTTGTTCCGTCGATTGTGATATTGTCACCCTTTTTGAATGTCTTTTCACCAATCTGTACTGTGTCTTCGCTTGGGAAAGTAACTGCTTCGCATCCGCAAACACAAGGTGTTCCCATTCCGCGTGCAACAACAGCAGCGTGTGATGTACGTCCACCAGTAGAAGTAAGAATACCCTTTGCTGCTACCATTCCGGCGATATCTTCAGGAGATGTTTCCTTGCGAACAAGAATAACCTGCTTTCCTTCTTCTTTCCATGCTTCTGCTTCTGCAGCTGTGAATACAATCTGTCCCTGTCCAGCTCCAGGAGAAGCATTGAGTCCTTCTGCAAGAACTTCTGCTGCCTTTTCTGCCTTTTTGTCAAGTTCAGGGTGAAGAAGCTGGTCAAGCTGGCTTGGCTCTACGCGAAGAAGAGCCTGTTCCTTTGTGATGAGCTTTTCTGCAACCATGTCTACAGCCATCTTAACAGCTGCGGCACCTGTGCGTTTTCCGTTGCGGCACTGGAGCATAAAGAGCTTTCCTTCCTCAACGGTGAATTCCATATCCTGCATGTCGTGATAGTGCTTTTCGAGTCTGTCACGAATCTTGCAGAGCTGCTTGTAAATAGCAGGATTTTCTTCATCAAGCTGTGAGAGTTTTTCAGGTGTGCGGATACCGGCAACAACGTCTTCTCCCTGAGCATTCATAAGGTATTCACCCATGAATACGTTTTCTCCGGTAGAAGGATCGCGGCTGAAACATACACCTGTTCCTGAAGTGTTTCCCTTGTTTCCGAAAACCATAGCCATAACAGTAACGGCTGTTCCCTTAAGGGCACCTTCTTTAATGTTATTGAGTTCGCGGTACTTGATAGCGCGCGGGTTCATCCAAGAACCGAATACAGCGTTGATAGCTGCCCACATCTGCTTTTTTGGATCCTGAGGGAAATCTTCTCCAACAGCAGCCTTGTAAATTGCCTTGTATTTTCCGACCAGTGTCTGAAGGTCAGAAGTGTCCATCTCTGTATCCTGAGTAATTCCCTTTGCGGCCTTTACTTCAGAAATAGCTTCCTCAAACTTTTCGTGGGGAACGCCCATTGCTACATCGCCGAACATCTGGATAAAGCGGCGGTATGCATCCCAAGCAAATCTCGGGTTGTTTGTCTTTTCTGCAAGACCAAGAACTGACTTGTCGTTAAGTCCAAGGTTAAGAATTGTGTCCATCATTCCAGGCATAGAAATAGCTGCACCGGAACGTACTGAAACAAGAAGAGGATCCTTTTCGTCACCAAGCTTCTTCTTCATTGATCTTTCAAGCTTTGAAAGATACTTGTCAACATCTGCATTAAGTGTTTCTGGATAGTTCTTTTCGTGCTTGTAATAGTAATCACAAACATCTGTAGAAATTGTAAATCCTGATGGAACAGGAAGACTCAGCGGAGCCTTTGCCATCTGAGCAAGGTTTGCACCTTTTCCACCAAGTTCGGCGCGCATTGATTCATCGCCTTCTGCGTCACCGTCACCAAAGAAATAAACATATTTGGTCTTAGCCATTAATGTCCTCCGTATACGTAAGTAAAATTCAGTATACCGCTAATTTATTTTAACGTCAACGATTATTAATGTTGTGCACTTATTTTTCAACATGTTTTTCAACAAGAATGAGCACGTTTTCAACAAGTTATGCACAACTGTTCCACAACTGTGTATAAGTATCAGTCTTCCATTTTTTTGTAGGCATCAAATTCTGCGAGCATCTCGGGATCCTTGTTTTTGTCAAGAAGAGATACAACAACAGTAACCAACATACAGATAATAAATGCAGGAAGAATTTCATACAGCCCGAAAATCGGATTTACCGAAGCCGGAATATTGTGCCATGCAATAACTGTAATTCCACCTGTGATAAGTCCTGCTATTGCACCCTTTGATGTTGTTCCCTTCCAGTAAAGTGCAAGAAGTACAAGGGGACCGAATGTTCCGCCAAAGCCGGCCCATGCATAACTTACAAGACCAAAGATTGAACTGTTTGGATTGCGTGCAAGCAGAAGTCCGACAACGGCAACCGCAAATACAGAAATACGGCTTACGTTAAGAACTGTTTTTTCTGATGCATCTTTTTTGATAAGTCCTTTGAAGATGTCCTGTCCGATTGCAGATGAAGCAGAAAGAAGCTGACTGTCTGCTGTTGACATTGCAGCCGCAAGAATTGCACAGAGGAAAATTCCCGCAATGAAAGCAGGATACATTCTTATCATTGACTCACTGAATACAGTTTCACTGCTGCCGAGTACCTTTATTCCTTCAAGTGATATTTCCGATGGATTTGCTCCAAGAAGAATTCCTTTGTTAAGAAGATAAGCAGTTCCCAAAGTTCCGATTATAAAAGTACCGATGTAGGAAATTATCATCCATGTAATTCCGACGCGGCGTGCAGTTTTTATTTCCTTGTTGGAACGTATTCCCATAAAGCGTACGATTATATGCGGCATTCCGAAGTAACCAAGACACCAGGCAAAAGCAGAAACTGCAGACATGGGACTGAATGTTTTGTTTGCAGTAAATGTAACAAGCATATTCTTGCCGAACTCGCCGCTCATAGCCCTTGAACTAAAGTCCCGGACCTGGTCTACAGCATTTCCGATTCCGCCGAGGGAAATTATGGTAATTACAGAAGATATTACGAATGCAACAAAAATGAGCGCACCCTGAATAAAGTCCGTTGTACAGACTGCACGGTAACCGCCCATGATTGTATAGGAAAGAATAATTATAAATCCTATAAAAAGACTGATGTTCCAGTTGAGTCCGAACACAGAGCCGAACAGTTTTGCACAGGCAACAAATCCCGAAGCAGTATAAATTGTAAAGAACACAACAATGAAAATTACAGAAATTACTGAAAGAACATGTGACTTGTCCTTGAATCTGTTTGTGAAAAATTCAGGAATAGTTATTGAATCACCGAAAGCAATTGAACATTTGCGCAAAGGTTTTGCAATAAAAAGCCACGCAAGATATGTTCCTACGATAAGACCAATTGCTGTCCAGAACGTTTCCTTGAAACCGCCCAAATAGCAGAGCCCCGGAAGTCCCATCAAAAGCCACGCCGAAGAATCAGAAGCTTCAGCACTCAAGGCCGTAACCCACGGACCTACCTTACGTCCTCCAAGAAAAAAATCAGAGGCACTGTTGTTTCCCTTTGCTGAACAGAGTCCAACCAAGACCATAAGTCCCAGATAAAGGACAAAAGCCGCCAAAAGGGCAAAAAGAGTTGCAGTCATAATAACTACCTGCCATAATTTAAAGATGTTATATCTTACAAAAAATGTACGTTCCTTACAACCTCAACAAAAGAAGCCGTTGCAAAAAACTGAATAAAAAAAAGGCTGCCCTTAAGATTCTGTGTCTTCATAACCAAAATCTTTCGGACAGCCGTTTTATATTTTTACCTGAATGAAGTTTATTTCAGAATGCGCTTACAACTTCTCCATTAGGGAAGTTCTTCTGGATGTACTCACGGATCTTTTCGCTCTGAAGTGCCTTTACAAGAGCAACAACACGCGGGTCCTTTTCGTTTCCTGCCTTGACAGCGATGATGTTTACATAAGGAGAGTCTTTTCCTTCTATAAAGAGTCCGTCCTTTGCAGCGCTCAGTCCAGCCGGAATCGCGTAGTTTCCGTTGATTACTGCTGCATCTACATCCTTAAGTGTAAGAGGAAGCGAAGCTGCATCAATTTCTGTAATCTTAATCTTGCGCGGATTCTTTAAGATATCAAGTGTTGTAGCGGTGATTCCTGAACCTTCACGAAGGGTAATGAGTCCTGCAGACTGAAGAAGAAGAAGTGCACGTCCGCCGTTTGTCGGATCATTCGGAATTGCAATTCTTGCCTTTTTCCTAAGGTCTTCGAGCTTTGAAACTTTCTTTGAATAAAGTGCAATCGGTTCAATGTGAATTCCGCCGGCATTAACAAGATGGTATCCCTTTTCCTTGTTTGTTGATTCCATGTAAGGAATGTGCTGGTCAAAGTTTGCATCCAGTTCACCACTTTCGAGTGCGTCGTTAAGAATAACGTAATCTGTCATTTCTATTACGTTAATGTCTACACCCTGTGCTGCAAGATCATCCTTGACAAGATTGAGCATTTCTGCATGTGGAACAGGTGTTGCTCCGATTTTAAGAGCCTTTCCGTTCTGGGCAAAAACTGCGGCCGAAACTGCTGCCGCTGCAACAAAAGCAATAATTTTTTTCATAATTAGATCTCCTTAATATATTAGATTAACTACCTATAACCTACTGGAATAGTATGTTTATATTTATACTGACATGCACAGACTTTGTCAATCTATAAAAAGCAGGTTTATTGTTTTTTTAGAAATGCCTTCAACATATTTTAAAATTAATTTCAAAACGCTGTCGAAATTTCCGTGTACAGGCACCGCTATTGGAGTTAGTACACTACACATGTCGGGTAGAAACTTGACGGATTTACATTCCTATGTTATTCTTAATAGTAGCAAATCAAAGTAAAAATGTAATTGAGACATACTCTCAGTCTCCCCATCATTATTTTAAGGAAGAAAAGCCATGCAGTTTTTTGATACTCACGCCCACATAGGGTTGATCTATGACGACCCTATAGAACAGTTTCGTGTTATTCAACAGGCAAAACAGGCAGGAGTAACACGCATTGTAAGCATTAACAACAGCCTTCACGACTTCAAAAAGGAATACAAAATTCTCTCTTCAAAAAAGGAAATTTATCATGCCGTAGGAGTTGCCCCGTCAGAAGTGACATCTCCCGGTGCTGACTGGATTCATACAATAGAAGAAAGTGCAAAACTTCCCAACGTTGTCGCCATTGGAGAAACCGGACTGGACTATTACAAACAATACGGTGACAAGCGCAGCCAGATTGAACTTTTTATAACACAGCTTGAACTCGCACAGAAATTTGAACTGCCGGTTATTATTCACAACAGGGACGCAGGAAAAGATATTTTTGAAATTCTTCAGGACAGACTTCCCGAGAAGGGCGCAATCTTTCACTGTTACAGCGAAGATGCCGACTATGCAAAAAAATGTCTCGACGCCGGAATGAACGTATACTTCTCTTTCGCTGGAAACCTGACTTACCGCAACGCACGCAACCTGCACGAAACGGTTCTTAATGTTCCGCTCGACAGAATTCTTATAGAAACAGAAAGTCCGTTTATGATTCCCGCTGAATTCCGTGACAAAAAACGCACTATGCCGGCTTACCTTACATCAACGGCAAAGTTTCTTTCGGAAATTCTCGAAATGGATCAGGAAGCACTGGCAAAACAGCTCTGGACCAACAGTTGCAAAATTTTTAATCTCCCGGAATAATCGGTTTGTAAAATGGGTTTTTATCATTCGGTTAAGATTGGTAATGTTGAACTTGACGGCAATCTCTTTCTTGCGCCTATTGCAGGCTACAGTGACAGGGCGTTCCGTTCGCTTTGTGTTGAATGCGGCGCTGCAATGTGCACGACAGAGATGGTTTCTGCAGAAGCGCTTACCCGCGGTTCCCTCAAGACAGAAAAACTTATG
>ERZ1031954.1048-NODE-1048-length-11254-cov-6.800250_pt1 | contig 11254 bp, 8 predicted proteins | sample MGYA00516701_ERZ1031954 | MGnify/ENA primary metagenome ERZ1031954 (study PRJEB33719, sample SAMN04261284) | wastewater metagenome | biome: rural village; feature: human; material: feces | host: Homo sapiens | place: El Salvador | collected 2013-01-07 ...
CTTTCGCATCTTTCGCAACATGGTTTCGCCTACACCATGCACGAACTGCCTGTTCAGATACACCACATTCTGCTGCAATTTCAGTTATCACACCCGCCATATATCATCACCACTCTTTCATCTGGAACGATTCTCAAAACAAATCGCTATGAGAACCCGTCCTAATCAATTTCAAAATCAATGTCTCTCTGACAACCTTGTAAACAAGCAACCAATCCGGCTCAATGTGGCACTCTCTCATATCCTTATAGTTTCTGGAATTAGTGAGAGCGTGATCTCGATACGCCTCCGGCAACGGTTGCTCATTGCATAGCAACGTAATGACTTCTTCCAGTTTCTTCGGATTGCAACCCCGTTTTACCGCAAGCTTATAATCTCGTTTGAACTGCCCCGTAAACTCCGGCTTAAGCATTAAGTGCCTCCATCAGATCGCCAACGCTGTCAAACGGTCCAAACATATCCTCTCCCTTTTCTGCCGCTTCCATCGCCGCATAGGTAACAGCGTTCGGCTCGTCTACCTTGACCTCAAAGGGAAGTCCATGACACCTAAGTGCCTGTCGATAAAAAATGCCCGTTGCCGTACTCAAATCCATTCCGAGGGACTTAAAGAGAGCTGCCGCCTGTGCTTTCAGCTCCGGCTCCATTCTTATCGTCATATTTCCTTTAGCCATAATAGCACTCCTTTCCTCTCATTTTTAGCTTGCACTAATATTATACTCAATATTCGTGACATTTGCAAGTGCATTGCAAATGTTTTTTGCAACTTTTCTATGAACAGTGCTTTCTATATGGTAACACCGCAGCGTGTACATTTAGGGGGTGAAAAAGCCTTATTTCGCGCGGTTTTCAAGCCTCGTTTTCGGTGGGGTAATATAAAACCCTTACCCGCCCCGAAAACGCCTTGCAGGGCGTTTCTGGGGCGTTTACAGCCCTTTCTTAAATTCCTCCACCAACAGATCGCTCAAAGCCTGTGATGGGCGTATTTTGACCGTTATATGCCCCTCCGGTACGGTGTCCCACCATTTGCGGATCGTTTTCGGATCAAGTCCGGTGTCCCTATGACAATCGGCCTTGCGTCCCTCTGGATGCTCCTGCCGCCACGCATAGACTTGCGCTTTCTTTTCTTCTGCCCCTTTTTTTCTCCATGTACCGCCAGGATAATCCACTTCCTGCACCGCCCGTGCTCTTTTCAAATGCTCTTTCTGTGATCTACCATTCCTCTTGTTGCGCTCGATGCGAACATCGGTCAGAGCTTCAATATCGGAAATCGTGAAATTGTAATACTCCTTGTCGTAGGCTTCCAGCGCACTCCGTATATCTTCCTCGGTCAATGCGTTCTCATGCTTCACCATCTGCAGATCATCAAAAGCCTCTTTCATATCCTGCCGGAGCTGCTGCTTCGACACACCGCATTTGTAAGCATAGATAGCAAGGCACATCAAAAAGAAATACCGATGCCCGCCCTTTATCTCTCCGATCTGCCGCAGCCACCAATGGTAGAGCGCATACGGATCATCACCATGCACCTTTCCGGCAATGTCCCACTTCTTACGTCCTTTCTCACCTCTCACAACAACACGCTCATACCACTCCGGATATGCCTCCCTCGCCTCAGCTCGTGTCATTTTGGATGGGCTGAAAGGCTTATTGACATCCACCCTGTTTTCTGGCTTTGCGTAGGAGTTCAGATAATCCAGCGTTACCCGTTCTCCGGTCCGAAAAGCGACCAGCTCCGTCCCATGCTTGTCATTGATGCTGCCCACCATGCGGAAGCTCTGATTGATGGATTGATACTGGATCGCCTTGACCTGCGAAGTGCTGCCATACTCCCATATCCGGAAAGTGAGGTCATATTTCAGACTCTTGAGCTGAATTTTTATATTCGGGTATAGGTCAATCGGCTGCTGGAAAACATAGTAGATATGCAGCCCTGTCCCCGACAGAACAAGGAAAGTCGGCATCGGCAACCGGCGCACTCGCTCCGGATCGCCGCCAAAGCGCAGAAAGAGGTTGCGCAGCTCAGCAAGACCTACGCCGTCCAGATCGAAGATCAGAGCATACATCCGCTGGGCGTTCTCCAGCCTGTTCTCCTTTCTGCGATATGCAAGACCGCTGCACAAAGTAAGGCTGTTCCCCTCGACAAACTCCATGTAATCCTGTTCCCATGTGTCGTTATACATCTTCCTGCGCCGGAGCTTCTTATCCTCGCTCTGTTCGTCCCGATACAGATACACAGCGTTCGGATGGGAAAAATCCGTGTGCCGTTCTCCGGAGTTCTCATTGTCCGGAAACAGCTCTTTATAAAACTCATAGCCTCCGACCTCCGGATATTGTGCGCTCAAATACTCGTAGCAGCCTCGATAATTCTCGGTCATATTACCACCTCACAAAAGAAAAAGTACCAAAAAGAAAATCCGCTGCGGCGGGGATCGCCTACGGGCGGGAAGGGGGAAAAGGGGGAGCAAAAGAGCGGCGGCTACGCCGCCTTAAAGAGAAAGTCACCTCCCCCTTTTCCCCCTCGCTGCGGGGCATTGAAAGTGCCGCCACTATGGAAAACCCGATGGGTTTACCACAGTGGCTTGGAAAACCTCTGACGAGGTTTACCACACTTCCAACACCCCTCCGCTCACCCCCTTTTTCCCCTCCGACTTTCTCCCTTTCAGAGAGAGAAAATATATTTTGGGAGTACCCTTACAGGGGGCTTAGATTATCAATACAGCAATTCCCTATTTTCAGTTGTTATTATAGCCTGTCCGAAAGAGATTTTCAAGCCCTCCGGACAGGCTTCTTTTACAGCTCCATGCCGCCCATTCCTCGCTGGTGCTGCTGTTGCTCCTGCTGCTGTCCAATCTCCGGATCGGGCAGCAGCTCCCTCGCCTTTTCAAGCAGAGGACGCAGACGCTCCGGCAAGTGTTCTTCCAAGAAGTCCAGCATCCGACCGATGCCGTCCGTCAGACGCTCGGTGAAGCTGCGTTCCTCCTGCAGCTCGGATTGCAGATAATAGTTTTCATCGCGCAGCCTCCGGTTTTCCTGTTCAAGCCTCTGCTGCCGCTGCGCTTCTTCCAGCCGCTTCTTCATGGACGGCACCTGTGACCGCAGACGGGTGTTTTCCTCCGTCAGCTCCTGTACCTTGTGCCGATCCGTCACGCTGCGCAGTGCCATTTTCTTTAGCTGCTCGACCTGGTCCACCGTCACGCCCTTTACTGCCCCTGTGAGCGTCTTTTCCGGCTGAATATCATGCAGGGGTGCATTTACCCTGTCAGCCTCCTTTAAGAGCCGCACAGTGCCTTTCAGAGCGTCCCGCTGCCGTTCCAGCTCAGCAACCTCCCGCTCTACTGCCGCTGTCTGCTGCTGCACCGCTTCCAGCCTCGCAGCCGCTTCCTTGAACTGCGGCAAGTCCATGTGCGGTCTGTTCGTGCCGAGAGAGATAATTTCAAAATCGTGCCGCTGGGCGATCTCCGTCAGAGCTTCTTTCTCCCGTTCCATCCACACCGCCCATTCGGTCTGCTTTCTGCCGACACCGACAAACCCCTGCTGCTTCAATGCCTGTTTCATAGATACCCTTGTAGAAAGTCCTCTTGACTGCTCCGTTGCCACAGGGATAAAATCGACATGGAGATGGGGCGTTGCCTCGTCCATGTGCAGCACCATATTGAACACCCGCAGATGGGGGTTGCGTTCTGCAAAAGACTCCGCAAAATCTTTCAGAGCTGCCGCCGCCCGTTCTCCGTCCGGCGTACCGCACCCACAGTCGCTCATGTTGCCGATCTGGAAGATCGCTTCATGGAACAGCTTTTCCTGTTTACTCTGCCGGATATGCTCATAGTAGTCCGGTATCTTATCTCTCGTTTTGGTTTTCTTTGCGTTGTAGGCTGCGAGAGCTTCATCAAAGACCATATGATAGACCTGCTTCAGATCCTCGTTGCAGAAAACAATGTTCTGCTCCGTCCGGCTCCGGTCTACATTCGCCGCTGAGAAGCTGCGGTTGTTGTGCCGGATGCTCCCTGCACCTGTCATACCCGAAATCGTAACTCCCATAAAATCGCCCCCTTTCCGCTTATTCTTCCGTCCTCTATTTTATCATAAATTTCCGCTAAAAACAACCTCTTTGTTACTTTCTGGTGAGAAAGTAACGCAAAAGCACTTTCACACCGCCACCCCATCGGTGCAGCGGTGTGAAAGTGCTTTGCGCCCCTAAAGGGGAGGGGTTGCCGGAGCTGCTTCACTGCCGGCTCGTGCCTGCTGCTCTGCCAGCTCCGGAGGGGCGCTGCCCCTGCCGTCTGCGGACGGCTCCCCGAACTTCATCCCACCGATAAACTTGAATTTGTAATTAGAGCTTTTTGCGATGTACTGATTTTCTAGATTTTTAGACATCTAAATCTAGGTACTAAAACAATTCATCCAGTAAAATATAATATTTTATTTTCTCCCAATCAGGCTTGATCCCCAGTAAGTCAAAAAATAGCTCGACATACTGTTCTTCCCCGATATCCTCCCTGATCGACCGGACGCAGAAGGCAATGTCATACCACTTGTCCGCCCTGCCGCTTCTCCCAAGATCAATAAAGCCACTTACTTTGCCATCTTTCACAAAGATGTTGCTGTCTCCCAGGTCGCCGTGGGAAAAGACAAGTTCCTCTTCGGGCTTTTCCGTCTTTAAAAAATCATACAGCTCGCGCGGATCTTTAAATGGAGTGTCTTCTTCCCAGTTTTCGCAATCCACATCGGCCAGATCGTTATTCAGTAAGTAATCCAATTCGGCTAAGCGGCTGTCTAAGCTATTCGTATAGGGACAATCCGATATGTCGATGGAGTGAAAGAGCCTGATGCACTCCGCATACAGCTCGATAATCTTTTCAGGGCTTTGTTCATCTTCATACTCTTCCGAGCAAAGGACGCCATCGGCCTCACTCATGAGCAGATTGCTCCAGCCATCATGCCGTTCAAAGTGCAGGACCTTTGGAACAGGCAGCTTTCCTTCCAGCCATAGCATCATGTCCTTTTCCCGTTCCACATCATAGGTGGTCCCTTTATACCGGCTGTCCGTCATTTTTAAATATAGGTTTTCATTTTCTCCCACCAGCTTATATACCTTAGCAGGAGACATTCCTTCCGTATCTTTTACGCAGCGGTATTTTTCGATCAGTTTTTTCAATTCCGGTGATATTCTCATTTTAGCCATTTATTATTTCCTTCCTCTTTTCTACAGTATTTAAAGATACCCCAAGAAGCTAATTATAACAAGACGAACTCCAATTCACTGTTCCTTCCTTGGAAATTCCTCGTAACCCAAGTCCAACATGCTCTGTTTTATATCCACAACCATTTGCTTTTCGTTCTTTTGTATGTACATCGACAGTAGTAATTCTGGTTTCTAAGATATCTCCATTTGCTTTATAAATACATGCATTTTCCCCTTCTCTGCACATCCCTGTTAATATGTTTCCTGTGGCAACTGTTCCAACTCCCATAATTGTAAATATATCATCAATAATCAATTCAAAATCTTCTTTTAAACACGATGGAACATCTAATCTGCTCATGTATTCTGTTTCTCGTTCTTTTTTGCTTTTACCAAATAATCCCATGGTATTCCTCCTTTAAAACTTCCGATTTGTCGTTCTGTTTAGTCCCCAAAGAACCTACTAAACCAGCTACGCTTTTGAACCGGTTCTGTCTCACGCTCCGGCTGATCGGCTCCGGCCTTTCCGGAAAGAAGCTGCTGATGCATCGTCCCAGCATGGAGCGCCTGGGCCGCTGCCGCTGTCTGCTGTGCCGTCACCAACGCCGAGCTGACCTCCGCCAGCCTTGCATTCAATTCCTCGATCTGCTTATCCTTTACAGCAAGCTGCTCACTTTTCCGGTCTAATTCTCCCTGCAACATGGCGATTAAAGCGGTTTCGCAAGTTTCGCAACTTGCTTTCGCAGGTTGCGAAACTTGCTTTCGTTCAACGCCCAAATAATGCTGATATATAGCGGATTTTTGACTTTCGCTGATTGCGAAACTTCCTTTCGCATCTTTCGCAACATGGTTTCGCCTACACCATGCACGAACTGCCTGTTCAGATACACCACATTCTGCTGCAATTTCAGTTATCACACCCGCCATATATCATCACCACTCTTTCATCTGGAACGATTCTCAAAACAAATCGCTATGAGAACCCGTCCTAATCAATTTCAAAATCAATGTCTCTCTGACAACCTTGTAAACAAGCAACCAATCCGGCTCAATGTGGCACTCTCTCATATCCTTATAGTTTCTGGAATTAGTGAGAGCGTGATCTCGATACGCCTCCGGCAACGGTTGCTCATTGCATAGCAACGTAATGACTTCTTCCAGTTTCTTCGGATTGCAACCCCGTTTTACCGCAAGCTTATAATCTCGTTTGAACTGCCCCGTAAACTCCGGCTTAAGCATTAAGTGCCTCCATCAGATCGCCAACGCTGTCAAACGGTCCAAACATATCCTCTCCCTTTTCTGCCGCTTCCATCGCCGCATAGGTAACAGCGTTCGGCTCGTCTACCTTGACCTCAAAGGGAAGTCCATGACACCTAAGTGCCTGTCGATAAAAAATGCCCGTTGCCGTACTCAAATCCATTCCGAGGGACTTAAAGAGAGCTGCCGCCTGTGCTTTCAGCTCCGGCTCCATTCTTATCGTCATATTTCCTTTAGCCATAATAGCACTCCTTTCCTCTCATTTTTAGCTTGCACTAATATTATACTCAATATTCGTGACATTTGCAAGTGCATTGCAAATGTTTTTTGCAACTTTTCTATGAACAGTGCTTTCTATATGGTAACACCGCAGCGTGTACATTTAGGGGGTGAAAAAGCCTTATTTCGCGCGGTTTTCAAGCCTCGTTTTCGGTGGGGTAATATAAAACCCTTACCCGCCCCGAAAACGCCTTGCAGGGCGTTTCTGGGGCGTTTACAGCCCTTTCTTAAATTCCTCCACCAACAGATCGCTCAAAGCCTGTGATGGGCGTATTTTGACCGTTATATGCCCCTCCGGTACGGTGTCCCACCATTTGCGGATCGTTTTCGGATCAAGTCCGGTGTCCCTATGACAATCGGCCTTGCGTCCCTCTGGATGCTCCTGCCGCCACGCATAGACTTGCGCTTTCTTTTCTTCTGCCCCTTTTTTTCTCCATGTACCGCCAGGATAATCCACTTCCTGCACCGCCCGTGCTCTTTTCAAATGCTCTTTCTGTGATCTACCATTCCTCTTGTTGCGCTCGATGCGAACATCGGTCAGAGCTTCAATATCGGAAATCGTGAAATTGTAATACTCCTTGTCGTAGGCTTCCAGCGCACTCCGTATATCTTCCTCGGTCAATGCGTTCTCATGCTTCACCATCTGCAGATCATCAAAAGCCTCTTTCATATCCTGCCGGAGCTGCTGCTTCGACACACCGCATTTGTAAGCATAGATAGCAAGGCACATCAAAAAGAAATACCGATGCCCGCCCTTTATCTCTCCGATCTGCCGCAGCCACCAATGGTAGAGCGCATACGGATCATCACCATGCACCTTTCCGGCAATGTCCCACTTCTTACGTCCTTTCTCACCTCTCACAACAACACGCTCATACCACTCCGGATATGCCTCCCTCGCCTCAGCTCGTGTCATTTTGGATGGGCTGAAAGGCTTATTGACATCCACCCTGTTTTCTGGCTTTGCGTAGGAGTTCAGATAATCCAGCGTTACCCGTTCTCCGGTCCGAAAAGCGACCAGCTCCGTCCCATGCTTGTCATTGATGCTGCCCACCATGCGGAAGCTCTGATTGATGGATTGATACTGGATCGCCTTGACCTGCGAAGTGCTGCCATACTCCCATATCCGGAAAGTGAGGTCATATTTCAGACTCTTGAGCTGAATTTTTATATTCGGGTATAGGTCAATCGGCTGCTGGAAAACATAGTAGATATGCAGCCCTGTCCCCGACAGAACAAGGAAAGTCGGCATCGGCAACCGGCGCACTCGCTCCGGATCGCCGCCAAAGCGCAGAAAGAGGTTGCGCAGCTCAGCAAGACCTACGCCGTCCAGATCGAAGATCAGAGCATACATCCGCTGGGCGTTCTCCAGCCTGTTCTCCTTTCTGCGATATGCAAGACCGCTGCACAAAGTAAGGCTGTTCCCCTCGACAAACTCCATGTAATCCTGTTCCCATGTGTCGTTATACATCTTCCTGCGCCGGAGCTTCTTATCCTCGCTCTGTTCGTCCCGATACAGATACACAGCGTTCGGATGGGAAAAATCCGTGTGCCGTTCTCCGGAGTTCTCATTGTCCGGAAACAGCTCTTTATAAAACTCATAGCCTCCGACCTCCGGATATTGTGCGCTCAAATACTCGTAGCAGCCTCGATAATTCTCGGTCATATTACCACCTCACAAAAGAAAAAGTACCAAAAAGAAAATCCGCTGCGGCGGGGATCGCCTACGGGCGGGAAGGGGGAAAAGGGGGAGCAAAAGAGCGGCGGCTACGCCGCCTTAAAGAGAAAGTCACCTCCCCCTTTTCCCCCTCGCTGCGGGGCATTGAAAGTGCCGCCACTATGGAAAACCCGATGGGTTTACCACAGTGGCTTGGAAAACCTCTGACGAGGTTTACCACACTTCCAACACCCCTCCGCTCACCCCCTTTTTCCCCTCCGACTTTCTCCCTTTCAGAGAGAGAAAATATATTTTGGGAGTACCCTTACAGGGGGCTTAGATTATCAATACAGCAATTCCCTATTTTCAGTTGTTATTATAGCCTGTCCGAAAGAGATTTTCAAGCCCTCCGGACAGGCTTCTTTTACAGCTCCATGCCGCCCATTCCTCGCTGGTGCTGCTGTTGCTCCTGCTGCTGTCCAATCTCCGGATCGGGCAGCAGCTCCCTCGCCTTTTCAAGCAGAGGACGCAGACGCTCCGGCAAGTGTTCTTCCAAGAAGTCCAGCATCCGACCGATGCCGTCCGTCAGACGCTCGGTGAAGCTGCGTTCCTCCTGCAGCTCGGATTGCAGATAATAGTTTTCATCGCGCAGCCTCCGGTTTTCCTGTTCAAGCCTCTGCTGCCGCTGCGCTTCTTCCAGCCGCTTCTTCATGGACGGCACCTGTGACCGCAGACGGGTGTTTTCCTCCGTCAGCTTTTTATGATCTTCGTGTACCAGAAGTTCGTGAGGAGCAGGCTCAATTGGCTAAAGATGCCGGAGTTGAAGGATTTATGTATTGGCATTATTGGTTTGGAAATGGAAAACGATTGTTAGAGAGACCATTTGATGAAGTTTTAATGTCAGGAAAACCTGATTTTCCTTTTTGTTTAGGATGGGCGAATCATCATTGGAAAACAAGTACATGGACAACTCTGAAGAACTTTAGAAAGGACGGTATGATATGTGAGCAGACATATCCTGGTGACGAAGATTATATTGCTCACTTTAACTATTGTTTGAAAGCATTTAAAGACCATCGTTATATTAAAGTAGATGGTAAACCTTTTTTCTTGGTATATAATGCCAAAGACATTCCTGATTGTAAGCATTTCTTTGATTTATGGAACAAACTTGCTAGGGAAAATGGTTTCCCAGGAATGCATTTTGTAGGTTTGTCTGATAGTTGGGAAAATGCAATTGATGGCGAATTTAAATTGGGATATAATGCGGTTGCGCATAGTGGAAAGTGGGTTGCTGAAACTAAAGCGAAAGGAAAGTATACTAAGCTTATAGAGCATAAAATCCGAAGAAAATTGGATATAGTTCCTTTGGATAAGTATGATTATCAGAAGTTGTACAAAGACCTTATAACAGAGAGAGATAAAGAGGAGTTTATTTATCCTTGTATTATTCCTGGATGGGATCGTAGTCCTCGTTCTGGCAGAAGAGCTGTTATATGGTATAATAATACACCAGAATATTGGAAAAAACATGTTCAAATGGCTGTTGATGCTGTCCAAAATAAAGAAGATGAGCACAAAATCATTATTCTTCGTTCTTGGAATGAGTGGGGTGAGGGTAATTTTGTTGAGCCTGATAAACTTTGGGGGCATGCTTTCTTGGATAGTTTAAAAGAGGTGCTATTTGGAAAAGACTAGTTGTTTGATATATAATAGACATACATTATATGAAAACTCCTAATATTACCTATACTGTACACCATGATTTGTGTACTGGGTGTGGAATATGTGAGGGAATGTGCCCGAGTAATGCAATATCTTTTATTGTAACTGAGGGTACATTTCGTCCAGTTGTTAATAATTCTTTATGCAAAAATGAGAATGGATGCCACAGATGTTTTGATTCTTGTCCTGGTGTTGGTATTGATCTAAAAAGTGAACTTTTTAAAAATACAGAACACAAAGATGATAAATATGTGGGACCTTATTTGGAATCATATGTTGGTTATAGTCTAGATACTGAAATTCGTTATCATTCTGCTTCAGGCGGAATGATAACTCAATTTCTTGTTTGGCTATTGGATAAAAAATACATAGATGGAGCTGTTGTTACAAAGTTTGACAAAAAATCTCCTTTGAAAGTAAAGTCTTTTATTGCAACAACAAGGGAGGAAATTCTGCAGGCAAAAAGTTCAAAATACTCTCCGGTTGTATTAAATGATGCTGTCATTGAACTAAAAAAAGCCCAAGGGACAAGATATATAGTAGTTGGTCTTCCTTGTCATATACAAGGCTTTCGCAAAGCAGAGTCTCTTGATAAAAGACTGAGAAATAAAATTGTAGGACATTTTGCCATATATTGTTCTTCTAGCAGAACTTTTAAGTTTACTGACTATGTCTTACGTGAAAGAGGTATCAGTATAAAAAATATTAATTATCTTTCTTATCGTGATAGGGGTAATCAGGGTGGACTAGTTGCATCAGGTATTGATGACAATGGTCATGCTTTTGATTACTATCAGGATTATCGTAAATATTGCCATCCTTTACGTTCTATATTTGTTCCTCGGAGATGTCTTCTTTGTATTGATCATTATGGCGAACTTTCGGATATTTCTTTTGGCGATATAAATGTAAAACCATATAATAAGGATAAGATTGGTATTAACTCAATTATAGTGAGAAATCTTTCTTGGAATAAATTGTTAAAAGAATGCATGGAAGATAATATCATTTATTTGGATAAGGTTGATATAAATATAATTAAATTTTTAGGAGGTATATCATGAAACGTACAGTATGCTTTATCATGGCGTTGGCATTGGCTTTTACCATGCTTATCTCATCGGCATACGCAAAAACAGTAACGGACACATTAT
>ERZ1031954.1060-NODE-1060-length-11188-cov-63.232193_pt1 | contig 11188 bp, 4 predicted proteins | sample MGYA00516701_ERZ1031954 | MGnify/ENA primary metagenome ERZ1031954 (study PRJEB33719, sample SAMN04261284) | wastewater metagenome | biome: rural village; feature: human; material: feces | host: Homo sapiens | place: El Salvador | collected 2013-01-07 ...
CAATGTTAGGAATCGGAGCGGGTGTCCTCAATGCTCAGACGGTTAAGGGTACTGTCATCTCTGGCAGTGACAATGAACCATTGATTGGTGCAAGTGTCATGGTGCAGGGTACAAAGACAGGTGCCGTAACTGACCTGGATGGTAACTTTACCATTGAAGCAAAGAACGGACAAACACTCGAAGTTTCGTATCTGGGCTTTATCACCCAAAAGATTAAAGTTACAGGTTCGACAATCAACGTAACCTTAAATGAAGACAAGCAGTCACTTGATGAAGTTGTCGTAGTAGGTTACGGTGTTCAGAAGAAAAAGCTGGTGACGGGTGCTACCGTTCAGTTGAAGGGTGACGACATTGCCAAGCTTAACACCACCAACCCTCTTTCTGCCATGCAGGGACAGACACCTGGTGTTAACATCGTTTCTACTTCTGGTCAGCCAGGTGCTGCCATGAGTGTTACCATTCGTGGTTTGGGTACCGTAGGAAACTCTCAGCCTCTTTACTTGATTGATGGTGTGGGTGGTGATATCACAACCTTGAACCCAGCCGACATCGAGAGTATCGATGTATTGAAGGATGCCGCTTCTGCTGCTATCTATGGTGCGCAGGCTGCCAATGGTGTAGTCCTCGTTACAACCAAGAGCGGTAAGGAAGGTTCTTCCAAAATTACATACGATGGATATGTAGGTTGGCAGACTCTGGGGCGCAAGTTTGAAATGCTCAATTCCAACCAGTATATGCAGATTATGGATGAGGCTTTGCTGAATTCAAATAATATGTCGCCTATCGACTGGACTTCTCTCAGTGCTATCCGGGATGCAAATGGTAATGTTTATAATACAGACTGGATTGACCAGGCTGTAGACAATGGTGCCTTGACCACTAGCCATAGTCTGGCTTTTACCGGTGGTAGTAAGACTTCTACTTATTCTATTTCTGGTGGTTATACCGGACAGGACGGTCTTATTGGCGGTTCTGACGTTTCTTATTATAAAAGGTATAACCTTCGTGTCAATTCTGAACATAAGATGTGGAATGGATTGGTAACTATTGGTGAGCACGTAGGTTTTGTTTATAAGGATAGCCGTGGCATGGGTACCGGCAATATCTATAACAACAACCTCCGCAGTGCATTCTCAACTTCTCCTCTGGTTCCTGTTTATGACGCAGACGGTAACTATTATTCTACCGTTGATTCTGACTGGAACAAGAATGATGGTAACCCTTATGGTACTATGATGATGAATCGCTACAACCAGAGTAAGAGTACTTCGGTTGATGCGAATGTTTATGTACAGATTGAACCTATCAAGAACCTGAAGTTCAAGACCGTATTCGGTTTGAACTATGGTGGCTCTAACTATCGTTCATTTACTCCTATTTATAAGTTTACTCCGCAGAGTGGTAATGGTATCACCAAGGTGAACCAGAGCAATGGCAATGGTACTTCTCTGGTTTGGACCAATACCCTGACCTACGATTTCAATATCAAGGAGCACCATATCAGTGCTTTGTTGGGTAGTGAGACTACTAAGTATGATGGTGAATCAACAGGTAGTTATGGTGTGAACCTGACTGCAGGCTTTGATGACTGGGAGCATGCCTATGTAGAGAATACTGAGAAGGGACATGCTGACCGTAAGGTTAGTGGTGGTCCTTACGATGCTACCCGTGGTCAGTCTTTCTTTGCCCGTTTGGGTTGGTCTTGGAAGGATCGCTACATGGTGAATGCTACCATGCGTGCCGATGGTTCTTCTAAGTTTGCCAAGGGACATCGTTGGGGTTATTTCCCATCTGTTTCTGCCGGTTGGACTTTGACTGAGGAAGATTTCATGAAGTCAGCTGCTTCCTGGTTGGATTTCTTGAAACTCCGTCTCTCTTGGGGTCAGGTTGGTAATGCTAATATCAACTGCTATCAGTATCTGGCTCCTGTTACAACATCCAATACCAACTACAACTTTGGTGCTACTGGTGGTACCGATGCTTGGGTGATGGGTGCTTATACAGAGCGTTTGGCTAATGAGAAGGTGAAGTGGGAGACTTCAGAGCAGTATAACGTTGGTTTGGATGCCCGTTTCCTCCGTCAGCGTCTTTCCTTGACTCTCGATGGTTATATCAAGAGCACTAAGGATTGGTTGGTTCAGGCTCCTATCCTGGCTACAGCTGGTACCGGTGGTCCTGTCATCAATGGTGGTGATGTGAAGAACAAGGGTATCGAGGTTGGACTTTCATGGAATGACCAGATTGGCAAGGACTTAGTTTATAGTGTAGGTGCCAACTTCGCTTATAACCACAATGAAGTAGGTAATATTCCTACATTGGATGGTATCATCCATGGTGCTACCAACCAGATTTATCAGAATGCTGAGGAATTCTATCGTGCGGAGAATGGTCATGCAATCGGTTACTTCTGGGGTTACAAGACTGCGGGACTCTTCCAGAACCAGAAGGAAATCAACGAATGGATAGCTGCCGGTAACGGTATTTATCAGGCAGATGTAAAGCCTGGTGATGTAAAGTATGTTGATGTGAATCATGATGGCGTTATCAATGCCAGCGATAAGGTTGACTTGGGTAATGGTCTTCCTAAGTATACTTTCGGTTTCAATTTCAGCCTGGCATGGAAGGGCTTTGACCTGAGTGCTAACTTCACAGGTGCAGCCGGTTTCCAGATTGCACAGTCTTACCGTGATCCTAGCTCATCTCAGGCTAACTACAGCCGCAGAATCTTGAAGCGCTGGACAGGTGAGGGTACAAGCAATGAGATTCCTCGTGTTACCTACGGAGATGTTGGTAACTGGTTGTTCTCAGACCTCTATTTGCAGGATGGTGACTACATCCGCTTGCAGAACCTTACCATGGGCTACGATTTCAAGAAGCTCATCTCTTGGAAGGGACTCTCTAAGATGCGCCTCTATTTCCAGGTGCAGAATCTCTTTACTTTGACCAAGTATGATGGTATGGATCCGGAAATCGGTTCATTCAACGGTACAGATGGTAACAGCAGTGATTCCTGGGTATCAGGAGTTGATATGGGTTACTATCCACATCCTCGTACTTTCATCGTTGGTTTAAATCTTGCATTCTAACTCTTAAACAGAAAGTAATATGAATAAGAAACATATATTGATGAGTGCCCTGATTCTCTCTTCCATGGCTTTGACGTCATGCGATGACTTCCTGGACACTTCATCTAAGACAAAGATGAATTCCGAGACTGCTTACAGCACACCGGCTGCAGCAGACATGGATCTTGTAGGCTGCTACGATGGATGGCAGCGTACATTGAGCGATGAAGGTGTCGGCATGTACCTGACGGCTGAGTTTGCCTCCGAGCAGGCTTTCGCAGGCTTGGGTCTTTCTGATGCCAAGAACAATAATGCCATCGACCAGTTTGATTTGACAATTGCTCCATCATATACAGATCTCTATAATACGGATTGGAAGAATTATTATCAGGCTATCTACCGTTGCAATCAGCTGATTCAGGCTGATGCTACCATCAAGTGGAATGGTGATACCAAGGCAGAAGGCCGTATCATGGGCGAGGCTCGTGCCCTTCGTGGCATCCTCTATTTCGATCTCGCCCGTTTGTTTGGTGATGTGCCTTTGTTGCTCGAACCTTCTGAGGCTAACATACCGCGTACTCCGGTGAAGGAAGTATATCAGGCTATCTTCGATGACTTGAAGTATGCCGCAGCCAATATTCCTGCCGATGCTTATCCTTTGAAGGACCGTGATTCCAATGATGGCCGCATCACCAAGTATGCTGCTGAGGCTTTGCTGGCTCGCGCATACCTTTATTATACGGGATATTACGGCGAGGAGCATCCTGCATGTTCCAAGGCTGAGGCTACTGCTGCCATCAATGATGTGGTAGAAAACGGTGGCTATGAGTTGGAGAAGAACTATGCCGATTTCTGGATGCCTTCCTGTACCAAGGATGCTTCTTCAACGGGTAACTATGCCTGGGAAACAACCTATGCCGGCAAGTGGTATGACGGAAAGACCTGGAAGGCAGGACAGGGTAGTCTCTCTAAGGAGATTGTCTTGAACCTGAAGCTGAACTCTACCCACGATTACAATGGCAATGGTGATGGTAATACCTTCTCGGTATATTTGGGTCCTCGCAACCGTTGTGCTACTGATATATGCATCGCCAGTGGTTGGGGAGCTTGCCCGGTTACTCCTTATTTCGTAGAGCAGTTTAGAAACGATCCTCGTTTCAATGCCTGTGTCTGGAGCTGCAAGGATGCCGGTTTTACAGCAGATGAGTCTGACTCTTATGAGTATACGGGTTATTATACCCGCAAGTATGCTCCAATGTGTTTTGCCGATGGTACTCGACAGGAAGTGGGCTTCCAGTTGGGTGAGCAGCATCAGAACATCACTTACTATCAGGATTATACCATCATGCGTTATGCTGATGTGCTCTTGATGCACTCTGAGCTGAATGGCACTGCCGATGGTCTGAACAAGGTACGTGCCCGTGTGGGTCTTGAACCAGAAGACTACAGTATTGAGAATATTCGCAAGGAGCGCGCCATCGAGTTGGCTTTCGAAGGTGTTCACTTCTGGGATTTGATGCGTTACGGCAAGGATGGTTCTTATGCAGCACAGGAAATTGCCAAGGCTCAGAATGGTGCCAAGGTAAAGAATGGTGGAGTGGAGGCAGCTACCAAGTTTGCTGTTGACAACTTTACCAGCAAGAAGGGTCTGATGCAGATTCCTAATACTCAGATTACGCTTTCCGGTAACGTTCTGACTCAGAATGCCGGATGGTAAAGTTGGGTAGGTAATATAATAAACATTTAATAATAAGAAGATATGAAAATACATAATCTTATATATACGCTTCTTGTTGCCATGGCAGTCTTCTTGTTGGCATCTTGCTCACCAGAAGATTTCGGATTTGGCAAGAATACATACTCTCCAGAAGATTTGGTGGAGGGTAAGGCTTATACGGTTACCATAGATGGTAACATCGTGAAGCTGCAATCCAAGATTCCTGATGCCACTCCGCTTTGGATAACTCCTGTGGGACGTAAGTCCCAGCAGGCTTTGGATGTTGAGTTGCCTTTTGCCGGTGATTATGAGGTAACCTTCGGCGTGGAAACTCCGGGTGGTATCGTTTATGGTGAACCTTATCAGCTCAATCTGGCAAAGAACGACTTCTCTCTCCTGAGCGATGACAAGTGGTTCCTCCTGGCTGACAAGGATTATAAGACGGGCGAGGCTTTCCCATCTGCCGAGACGCTCGCTGCAGGTGTCAGCAAGAAATGGTATCCTTGCGATGGCAATTACAACATCGGTCGCTGTACGGGTCCTGTAATGTATTGCTCTCCTTACGATCCTGATGGTGACGGTAAGGGATATACTGCTGACGACGAGGCTAATGCCGTTTATAAGGATATCCTCTTCGGTTCTGACAACTGGAAACCAAACTGGGATCCTGGCTTCCAGAGCTGGCTGATTCCAGAAACTGATCCTTACATGGATTCTTACATGACATTCAGCATGGATGCTAAGAATGGTTGTGTGGCTACCATGTATCGTGGTGAGTCGGGTGAGAAGGGTGCCAGCACAGGTAGCAACATGGTGGGCAAGTTCAATCTGGGATTGGGCGACAAGACCAAGCCTACCATCACTTTCAACGACTGCTATGCGATGCATAATATAGGTTTTGATGCAGTTTGCTCCAACTATACTCAGGACATTCAGATTGTTGAGTTGACTCCATACCTCCTTCAGTTGGTGACAAAACGTACCAATTCAGAGGGCAACTGGTATCTTGTATGGAACTTCGTTTCAGAGGATGTGATTGCTACCAAGGGTGCTTGCATTCCTAAGGCAGACCAGAATCTGATTGAGACAGTGAAGCCAATTCTTCCAACTTTCGAGAATATCCATACCGACTTATTCACTGCTGATATCAATGGTGACAAGTATGTTGGTAGCAAGATGACTTTCAATTTGGATTCTGAGACTCCTTATGATTTCTTGTGGTGGAATGGTTCTCCTAATGTGAAGGCGTGGGAGAGCGTAATCGGAGGTAAGTACAATACTACATGGGCTCCTGCTCTTGGCGACAAGGCAATCGATAACTTCGAGTTGACTATCAGTAAGGCTTCTGATGGCTCTTACAATTATGAATGTGGTGAGGTAGATGGTAAGGTGAAAATCACCGAGAATACCATGACCTTCGATAAGGAAATCTCTGTATTTGCTGTGGCAGGCGATAAGCGCACCATCGAATTGAAGGGCAAGAAGTTCTATATCCTTGGCAACTCTACCGATGATCAGTATCTTACTATCGGTATTCCTGAGACAAAGGATGAGAATGGATTGGTTAACTCTTATCTCGTAGCTAAGTTGGCTTACAAGAAGATTGCTACCGGTCCTGTTGGTCCTACCAAGGTAGCTATCGACAATTCCATCATCCATAACGAGGGTATCATTTGGGTTGAGAATGGTTGCCTCCGCATCGGCTTCCATCATTATGGTGAAACAGGCGTGGGACTTTTCAAGGATGTGAAGTCTGTGAAGCTGAAGAAGAACCAGACCATCACCGTTACCTTTAAGATTAAGGGTGGCGTGACATGGAGCAAGACTCCTAAGTGTGCCTTGATTGATAACAATATCAAGCAGACATGGGAACCAGGTGCATACGATCTTCCTGATGCTGTTGTAGTAGATACCAATGGCGGTGAGACTACGGTTTCACTTACCAATACCACCGGTTCTACACAGACCTTCACGGCAACATGTCTCGACCTGTCAATTCAGTTGGATGGTTTTGGCGACTACGGTGGCTCAACCGACAACATCGACATTGAGATTGTTTCCTGCACAATTCAATAACTTTAATAGCGCAAACTTATGAAGAATAAAATATTATACGGAATTATGGCCTTTGTCATGGGTATCTTCATGACAGGCTGTAGCGATGATGATTATTCTATCAGCAATACTCCACTGCTCACCGATGAGTCGGTGACCACAGGTTCTGCTGATGTGACCGTGACATCCGCTACATTCCATGGCACGGTAAAGGGACTCGAAGAGCAGAATGCCAGTGCCTATGCATTAGGCTTCTACTATGGTAAGAGCGAAGATAACTTGAGTGAGAAGGTAGCTGCTTCAGGAAGCAGTGAGTTCCAGGCTACTGTTTCCGGTATGCCAGGTGATGTAGTCTACTATCAGGCTTATGTTACCTTGCAGGGTAGGGTAACCTACAAGGGTTCTGTACAGAGTGCCATCATGACCGATGCCAAGGCTATCACTGGCGATCCGAAGGATTTGACAGCCAATTCTGTTATCCTGACCGGTAAGTTGGAGAAGGCTCCTCAGGAGGCTACCAGCGGTATCGTGATTTCTGGTGTCGAGGGTTCTGAGAATGTTCGTGCCGGTGTTCGCATCGTTGCTGCCGGCATCAATGACAATTACGAAATCAAGGCAGAGGGTTTGTTGCCTAATACAACTTACCACTATACTGCCTATCTCGACCTCGGCAATGGTACAGTGTATGGTGAAGACCGTACCTTTACAACTGCTCCTGCTGACTTCAATCCTGATACTGACCTCGTTGACTTAGGTCTTTCTACCAAGTGGGCTAAGTATAATGTAGGTGCTTCTGATGAGAAGCAGTTGGGTGGTCTCTTTGGATTTGGTGATATGACCGGTTTCCAGACATCTATCAATCTGGAAGATTATGCTTCAGCTGATATCTATAAGACCGATCGCGATGTTGCCAACAAGGTATATGGTTCATGGGTTACCATGCCAACCATCGATGAGTTTGAGGAACTCTTCACAGAGTGTAAGAAAGAATGGGTAGAGGATACCGAGAATCATGTAGCTGGTTACAAGTTTACCGGTCCTAATGGTAACTCTATCTTCTTGCCTGCAGCCGGTACCCGTACTCAGGGCAATGTTTCCGGCGAGGGTTTGAACGGTTACTATCTCTCTGGTTCAATCAATGCCACCGACAACCGTTTTGCCATGGCATACAACTTCGACCAGAACTCTTCACGCCGTACTACCACTCCTGTTTATCAGGCATTGGCTATCCGCCCGGTTTCAGTGGCTAAGAATGTGAAGTTTGACAAGACTAAGCTTTATAATACTTGGGAGTTTGACTTGAAGCCAGATGGATCTCATTATAAGTTTGTTGGTCCTGTCTTCTTCTATGGCAAGGATGCATGTTGGGCTTCTTATACCAATAATCAGCCGGTTGTGGGTGAAACCACAGGCTGGGATGCCGATTTCGCTTCAATTTCCTGGGCTATCAGTAGTGCAGACCACTGTCAGGGAACCATGACATTCTATCAGGATGAAGATGGCAATGATAAGGTAAAGGTTCATCAGGTTCAGGCTGATGGTTCTTATAAGGATTCTGAAGGTACATTTACCGTTGATGAGAAGAATAAGACAATCACAATGACCATTGACCCTCTGAATGCTGTAGAGTATATTGGTGGTATCACTCGTACTGATGAAACAAAGATTAAGGTGATGTCTCTTTCTGACGAGGCGCTTCAGTTGGGTGTAATCCGTTCTAGTGATGGTCAGCTGATGATTTATAACTATGTAACCTCTGATGTCAAGAATGGCTATGTTGCCAAGTTGACTGCTTGGGGTGATGGTGGCAACTGGGATGGCGCTTCAACTGTCGTTTCTGGTGGCTCAAAGGCTGTTGGTCAATATACTGTTAAACTTGAAACAACAGAAGCCCGTACCAATGGTAAGGTTTACGTCCTTGATCTGGAAGGCTTTGCTGCAAAATATCCTAAAGCGTTGGTTCGTATTGATGCCATCAAGGCTGATGGACAGGATTTGAAGTTTGATGCCAACAAGTTCCATTATGGTGCTCTCGAGCCTAACGGCAACTATCGTATAGAGTTGTTCAATATTTGGGGTACTGGCACAGCTCTGAATTCCCCATTCCGTGCTAGTGGCGGTCCTGGTGAAGCAGGCGAGCCTGCTCTTGCCTTCAATAAAACCTTGGAGGTGACATTCACTGTAGTTTCTACAACTAGTGATGGTACTGGTGTTTATACTCCTACATTCAATGCCGTTCGTGGCTGGGGTGAAGGTGAGGCTCAGTTGTGGGGATATAACGATGGTTCTACTTTGAAAGTTGTTAAGAGTGACAAGGGTCAATACTCTCTCGAGAACAATCAGTTCGATATGACTTATGAAGGTTCTGGCTTTGAAGGTGGTACTATCATGACCTTTATCGAGTTTGCTGACCTTTATGGTTTCTTCCCAGGCACACACAGTACTTTGGATGAGTTCTATCTTGACGGTCAGGCTGTTTCTTACGATAAGTCTAAGGTGGTTGACGCCAATGAGAATCCTAAGTATCGTTTGGAATTGTTTAATTGCTATGGTTCTACAAAGGATAATTGTGCATTTGGTGTCAAGGATGGTGATTTGATGCGAGAGCTGGGCTTTAATAAGTCTATGCGCGCTAAGTTCACTGTTCATAGCCTCTTCCCTGTTCCTGAGTGGTAATATTTGATAAATATTAATAAGGAGAATCCGATAGTTCTCAGAACTTATCGGGTTTTCTATAAAACAGAAAGAATATGAAGAAATTCAAATATCTATATTTGTTGCTCTTGGGCATAGTCTGCGGATTGGCTTTCTCGGCTTGCTCTTACGAAGACGATGATTATGATGAGCCTAGCTTCAAGGTTCTCAACCCAGAGCTTTCATTTGACGGTACTGGCGGAGTGCAGACCATCAATGTTCAGGCAGATGCTCAGCCTACAGCTTCCGTGATAGAAGGTGCCGACTGGTGCTCTGTTACTTATAAGGATCAGGCTGCCGGCACATACAATTTCGATGTAACCGTAGCCGCTTCTCAGGAAGATGAAGCAACTACTGCTACCGTTCGCATCATTCAGGGCTATAGCCGTAAGGATGTTACGATTACCCGTGCCAAGAAGGGGGCTGTTGTTACTCCTGATGTACCACCTGCTGATATGAACAAGACTGCCATGGAGGTGGCTCAGTTGATGTATCCAGGTTGGAACCTCGGTAACACCCTGGAAGGTGGCGACAGCAAGAATCTCTGGAAGAATGCTGGTATCGAAACAGAGACAGTCTGGCAGAATGCCAAGACCACTCAGGCTTTGATTGATGCAGTGAAGGCTGCTGGTTTCAAGAGTGTCCGTATTCCTTGTTCTTGGGTGATGGGACATATTACTGATGCTGAAAAATGCACCATCGACCCTGCTTGGATGAAGCGAGTAAAAGAGGTGGTTGATTACTGTATCAAGGATGGTCTCTATGTTATCATCAACCAGCATTGGGATGGTGGATGGATAGAGCACAATGGTATGACAGCCAATGCAGACATCAAGACTACCAAGGCTCAGCTCACTAAAATATGGACTCAGATTGCCGATAATTTCAAGACATATGATGAGCATCTTCTCTTTGCCGGCATGAATGAGCCAGGTGTAGGAGCAGGTGAAGGTGATATCATTGGTGTGGCTGATATGAGTAACCGTATTGCTGAGTATGAGCAGACTTTCATTGAGGCGGTTCGTGCCACAGGTGGCAACAATGCCAAGCGAGTTCTGATAGTTCAGGGTCCTAATACCGATATCGATAAATTCGTAGCCAACAACTACATGTCTAAGATTAAGGATTCTGCTACCGACCGATTGATGGTAGAGGTTCACTTCTATGATCCATATCAGTTTACTGATTTGAGTGAAGACAAGGATTGGGGCAAGTACTATCTCTATTGGGGCAAGAACAATACCAATGGTTCTGAGGCTGATCGTACAGCTGATGCTAAATACAACGAGGATTATGTTGAGGCTCAGATGAAGAAGATGAAGACCAACTTCTTCGACAAGGGTTATCCAGTGTTGATTGGTGAGTTTGGTGCCAACCAGCGTTTGGCCATCGGTAAGGATGCTGTTCATGATGCATCAGTTAAGGACTATTACAAGGCTGTTGTAACTAGTGCTATCAATAATGGTTGTGTGCCAATGGCATGGGATACCAATGGCGGTCTTCCTAGCATGACCATCTTCAACCGTGCTGGTGCAAGTGTTAGCAATACTAATATGCTTGAGAGTATTACAGCCGGAGTTGCAGCAGCAAAGTGGCCTGCTAAATAAAAAACGAGATATTAAGTCTTTAGGTTTGATATAAAGTAGGTGTGGGCGCA
>ERZ1031954.1067-NODE-1067-length-11149-cov-3.629620_pt1 | contig 11149 bp, 7 predicted proteins | sample MGYA00516701_ERZ1031954 | MGnify/ENA primary metagenome ERZ1031954 (study PRJEB33719, sample SAMN04261284) | wastewater metagenome | biome: rural village; feature: human; material: feces | host: Homo sapiens | place: El Salvador | collected 2013-01-07 ...
GCTGCTTTTGTTGTAACATTTGCGCTTCTCTTTGTATTTTTACTTCTGTTTTTCGGTGTAGGCTTTTCATCATTGGGTGAGCTTGTTTCAGGCGCAATCACAGGCTTAAAAGAGAAAATTGATGAAAATAGTGAGCAACGACGTGAAAAACGTCGTGAGCGCGCGGAGCAAAAAAGGCTTGCGAGAATCAATGAGGAAGAACAGCGCAAAGCTATTGAGGAGGAACAGCAGTCCGACAATGAAGAAAACGATGCGTTTGACTTCTCAAAAACACCGATTGAGCTTGATGATGATTTAACTGTCAGGCGCAGAAAGCGTTCGCCGCGTCCATATAATCCGCAGGAAAGACTTTTCACGTTTACCGATAAGCAATTTGAGCGACCTTCCAAAGCGGAAAAAGCAGAGAAAACAGTTATTGTTGAAGATAGCGATGTTGAGCCTGTTTCTGAGGACGACAGCAATATAAATGCTGCAATCAATGCTGCCGGAGGAAATCCTTCGGAACAGATACTTCCGGAAGACTACGAAGAAATTAATACCGAAGTTCAAGATGGGGAAGGTGAACTTGACAGAGACGCGCAAAGTATTGTAGAAAATGCAATTACAAGTGCTGACCGGAATGCAAAGAGGAACATCGCAGAGGTTCAGGGGTACACAGATGAAGCCGGATCTCAAAAAGAATATAGTCTTCCTCCTATTGACTGCCTTAATGAGCCTGATTTCAGCCGCGCTGATGACTATGCAACAGAAATGAAAACAACCGCTAAAAAGCTTGTTGATACCCTCAAGAGCTTCGGCGTTGAAACAACACTTATCGGTGTTAGCCGCGGCCCGTCCGTAACACGTTATGAGCTGCAGCCGGCGCCGGGTGTTAAAATCAACAAAATCACAAATCTTGCAGACGATATTGCGCTGAACCTTGCTTCGGCAGGTGTAAGAATTGAAGCGCCGATACCAAACAAATCGGCTGTCGGAATTGAGATACCGAACCAGCATAAATCGCTTGTAACCTTGCGTGAGATCATATCTTCCTCGGTTTTTAAAAATGCAAAGAGCAAGCTCAATGTTGCGCTCGGAAAAGACATTGCCGGTAATGCAACTTGCACAGATATTGCAAAAATGCCGCATTTGCTTATCGCAGGAACAACAGGCTCCGGTAAATCGGTCTGCCTTAACTGCATGATCGTCAGTATTCTTTATTCTGCTTTACCGTCAGAGGTCAAGCTTCTCATGATTGACCCGAAGCAGGTTGAATTCTCGGTTTACAACGGAATACCGCACCTTTTGGTTCCGGTTATTTCCGATGTCAGAAAAGCAGCCGGCTCGCTTGCTTGGGCTGTCAGTGAAATGGAAAACAGATACAAGCTGTTTTCAGCCTGCGGCGTCAGAGACATCAAGGGCTTCAATAAATATGCCGCAGAACACCCGGAATACAGCTATATGCCGCAGATTGTAATATTCATCGATGAGCTTAACGATCTTATGATGGTGTCTCCGAAAGAGGTTGAAGATTCAATCTGCCGCCTTGCGCAGAAAGCCAGAGCCGCCGGTATGCACCTTGTTGTTGCAACGCAGCGCCCATCGGTCGATGTCATCACCGGAATAATCAAGGCAAACATTCCGAGCCGTCTTTCGCTTTTTGTTTCATCACAGGTTGACTCAAGAACAATTCTTGACACCGTTGGCGCAGAAAAGCTTCTCGGAAACGGTGATATGCTCTTTAACCCGGTCGGAATTTCAAAGCCTCTCAGAATTCAGGGTGCCTTTCTTTCAGACGAGGAGATTGAAAAGGTTGTCAGCTTTATCAAATCTCAGGAAGAGGTTGAGTATGACAGTGAGGTCATGGACGAAATCGCGAGAAATGCGGCAGCTGACAACAAAAAGAAATCTGCTCAGGCTTCGGCAGGCGATGAAGCGGGCTATGCGGACGAAAAGCTTGCCGCTGCGATTGATGTTGTTGTTGAATGCCAGGCTGCTTCAACAACCTTGCTTCAGCGCAAGCTTGGGCTTGGTTATGCAAGAGCAGCAAGAATAATGGATGAGCTTGAACAGCGCGGAATAGTTGGCCCTTCAGAAGGTAGTAAGCCGCGTAAGGTTTTGATTTCTGCCTTGCAGCTTATGGAGATGAAAGCCTCCCGTGGCAACAAGGGCGAGGATGATTTTGATATTCTTTCAGATTAACGAGGTAATTTGTTTTGTTCTTACCAATCACCATTGAAGAAGTAAAGGAGCGCGGATGGGATACCGTTGACTTTGTTTATGTCAACGGTGATGCTTATGTTGACCATCCAAGCTTCGGCGCGGCGATTATTACCCGTGTTCTTGAAGCTAAGGGCTTCAAGGTCGGATTTCTCGCTCAGCCTGATTGGCGAAGCAAGAGTGACTTTATGCGCTTTGGACGCCCTAAATATGGCTTTTTTGTTTCCTCGGGAAACATTGATTCAATGGTTGCTCATTATACCGCTGCAAAAAAACGCAGACATGACGATGCTTATTCTCCCGGAGGAAAACTCGGTCTGCGTCCCGACAGAGCAGTAATTGTCTATTGCAACAGAATAAGAGAAGCCTATGGCGACATACCTATCATAATCGGTGGGCTCGAAGCATCACTTCGCCGTTTTGCCCATTATGATTACTGGGACGATAGAATTCGCAGATCGATTCTTTTTGACTCTCAGGCCGACCTGATTTCATACGGCATGGGTGAGAATCAGACGATTGAGATTGCCGAACGTCTCAGAAACGGAGAATCTATTAAATCTCTTACCGACATACGCGGCACATGCTATGCCTGTGATGTTGTCGATACTCCGCTTTATGGGGCAGAGTGTCCGTCATTTGAGAATGTTTGTGCAAGCAAGCGCGAATATGCAGTTTCCTGCCGTATTGAGCAGGATGAACAGGATCATATTCGCGGCAGGCTTTTAAAACAGCGCCATGGGAAAAAGATGCTCGTCCAAAACCCTCCGATGCCTCCGCTTACGACTGAAGAGCTTGACTGGGTGTACTCATTGCCATATATGCGAGATTATCACCCTTCATACGAAAAAGAAGGCGGAGTTCCCGGAATTGCCGAGGTTCGGTTCTCAATTGCACATAACCGCGGCTGTTTCGGAGCATGTAATTTCTGCTCAATTGCCTTCCACCAGGGTCGTTTTGTAACAAGCAGGAGCCACGAATCGGTTATTGAAGAGGCAAAAAAACTGACAAGGCTGCCCGGTTTTAAAGGCTATATTCATGATATTGGCGGACCGACAGCGAACTTCAGATTTCCTTCCTGCGAAAAGCAACTGAAAGCCGGCCTTTGCAAAGGTAAAAAATGCCTTGCGCCGAAGCCGTGTCCTGTGCTTGTTGCCGATCATAGCGATTATCTTTCCCTTTTACGTAAGGTCAGAAGCTTGCCGGAAATCAAAAAGGTATTCATACGCTCCGGCATCAGATATGACTATATACTAAAAGACAAGGACGATTCTTTTCTTCGCGAGCTTGTAAAATATCACGTCAGCGGTCAGCTCAAGGTTGCTCCTGAACACTGCTCAGCCGCTGTTCTTGACAAGATGGGCAAGCCCCACATTGAAGCATATATTGAGTTTTCAAAGAAATATTTTGAACTTTCTAAAGGAGCACACAAGGAACAGTTTCTTGTTCCTTATCTGATGTCCTCCCATCCCGGTTCAACTCTTAATGATGCGATTGAACTTGCGCTTTTCCTGAAAAAACGCGGAATACGTCCCGAACAGGTTCAGGACTTTTACCCGACTCCGGGAACAATTTCAACGTGTATGTTTTATACCGGGATCGACCCGTACACAATGAAAGAGGTCTATGTCGCTAAAACAGCGAAAGAAAAGGCAATGCAGCGCGCGTTGCTTCAGTACTACGATTTCTCGAAGCACGAGCTTATCGAAAAAGCGCTTAAAATAGCTGCGCGCTATGATCTTATCGGTTTTGCACCGTCGTGCCTGATAAGACCCGGACATGAAAGAACTGGGCCGCAAAAAAGCGACATGAAACCCAGCAATAAAAACAGAAAGGGCACTTATAGCGATGGCGGGCAAACAAGGAAAAAGAAGTAGAAGATCTTCAACTATAACGACTGTTATCTTTGTTATTGCTGTTATTGCCGCAATACTCGGCAGATTTAACAGTAACTTTGAAATTGACCCGGCTTCAACGACCGCAAAAATTACTGCCGCTTCAAATGACGTTTGTGCCGTTCATTTCATTGATGTTGGCCAAGGCTCAAGCGTGCTCCTTCAATCAGGCTCAAATGGTATTCTTATTGATGCAGGAGAAAAAGAATATGGTGATGATGTTGTGAATTATCTTAAAAGTCACGGTGTCACTCAGCTTGATTATGTCGTTGCAACTCATCCTCACACCGATCATATCGGCGGTTTGCTGACTGTTTTAAATGATATAAACGTCAAAAACGTCATTATACCGAAGCTGACATCTTCAAATGCACCGACAACCAAAACATATGAGAGCTTTTTGCAGCTGATTTATGATAAAAATATAAATGCTGTTGCCGCAAAGTATGGAAAAATGTATAACGTTGGAAAAATCAATCTGACCGTTCTCGGTCCTGTTGAGCAGAATAAAGATTTGAACAATATGTCGGTTATATGCATGGCTGATGCTGATTCAACAACATTTTTGCTTTCCGGGGATGCCGAAACACCGGAAATGAGAAGCGTTTTGAAGAAATCTCCGAACCTTTCGTGTGACGTTATGCTTATGGGTCACCACGGCAGCAGAACTTCACTTGAAGAGGAATATTTGCAGCTTGCAGACCCTTCGGCGGCAGTCATTCAATGCGGACTCAACAATTCTTATGGACATCCGCACGAGGAAACAATTGACTATCTTAAGAAAAACTCAATAAAATACTACCGAACCGACCTTTCCGGCAGCATTGTTTTTACTTGCTCGGCAAAGGGATACCGAGTGACGACTTCTAAATAATTTCGAGGTAATTTATGTATATCAGTATTGACCGAATTGTTAACGGAATTGCCGTGTGTGAACGAGAGGATCTTTTAACTTTTGAAGTGCCGGTTGCCGAACTTCCGAACGAAGCAAAAGAGGGAAGCGTTCTCATTATTGATGAAAGCGGCAACTATGTAATCGATGATGAAGAAACGAACAGACGCAGGCAGCATATCATTGACTTGCAATCACGACTTTTCGCAGATAAATAACAAAGACCCGGAGACATTCATTTAGACTTGCCTCCGGGTTCGTAATATAAATTAAAACCAAAAATCATGCATTTCTTTAAGTAGTTCGTCGGTAATTTTAAACCCGTGTCCTTCTCCGAGCACAGAATCTATCGAGCAATATGGACAAACGGCAGTGTCGCAGTCCTCGTCTGTAATATACTGCTCGATTTCGTCAGATTCAAAAATCCGACAGCAATAAAAGCAGCCACATTTTTTATTTTCATCAAATTCGTCCATGTTTCCGCTGCTGAATTCATGAATCCTGAGCATCTCATTTTCAGAAAGCATATCTTCTTTCCTTTCAAAACAGCCGTATCTGTTTTCAGATACGGCTGAAGTTTTTTGTGTCAGCTTCTCAACTCAACGCCCATATCGGCAAGAGCCTTGATAGCTCTCTTCATTGCACCGTCAGCTTCCTCATCGGTGAGAGTACGGTCCGCAGCTCGCATCTTGATGCTGAAAGCAACGCTCTTCATCTTGTCGGGAATCTGAGAGCCGACATAAACGTCAAACAGCGTAATTCCTTCAAGAATCTGACCGACAGCCTTTGAAATTGTCTTTTCAAGCGTCATGACCGGAAGGTCAATATCGCAGACAAAAGCAAGGTCACGGCTTGAAGCCGGGAAACGCGGAAGCGGCTTATATACGCGCTTGAGATTACCGTATTTAAGAAGCGAAGCAAAGTCAACCTGTCCGATGTAGGCCTTGGTTCCAATGCTGTAGTTTGCAAGAACAGCAGGATGAACCTCACCGAGATAAGCAATTCGTACACCGTTTACTGTAATCTCAGCTGTTCTTCCCGGATGGAAGGTCGGATCATCAGTAACGGGAGCAACATCATAATTCGAAACGCCAGCAACATACAAAAGCTCTTCAATAACAGCCTTGAGCTTGAAGAAATCACAATCGCTTCCATACATACCGAGCGTAACCTTGACATTTTCATCCGGAAGCTTTTCGGTACCGTTCCAAATATATTCATTTGAAATCTCAAAAAGCGAAGCAGCGTCATTTCTGTTGTTGTAGTTCCTTGAAAGAACGTCAAGCATTGAGGGGACAACAGTTGTTCTCATAACGCTTGTGTCTTCGCCAAGGGGATTTGTAATCGTTACGCTTGTTCTTCTCGGGTCATCCTTTGGAAGCCTGATCTTATCATAGTGTTTCGGGCTGATGAAGGAGAAGGTTGCAATTTCAGAAAGTCCGCAGCCGAGAAGCGTTGAGGAAACAAGTCTTTCCATGTTCTGCTCGGGAGTACGCTTTGCGTTTGCAACACCGCCGAGCTTTCTGTCAGGAATGTTCTGATAGCCGTAAAAACGCGCAATTTCCTCGGAAATATCAGCCTGGTGTTCAATATCGTTTCTGAAGGAAGGAACGATTATAACACCGTTTTCAACCTTAAAATCAATAGCTTCGAGAATTCTCTTCTGTTCTTCGGCAGAAACATCAATACCGATGAAGTCATTGACCCACTTCGGCTCGAAGGGGAGAGTTCTTTCCCATTTCTTAGATTTGTCGCAATCAATGATTCCGCTTACAACATCACCTGCGTCAAGCTCTTCAACAAGCTCAAGCGCACGAAGAAGAGCCGGCATACAATTGTTCGGGTCAAGCTCTTTTTCATATCTTCCGCTGGCTTCGGTCCTCATTCCAAGCTTCTTTGCGGTGATTCTTGTTGTCGGTCCGTTGAAGCAAGCACTTTCAAATACAATCGTATTAGTGTCGTCCATTATTCCGCTGAACTCGCCGCCCATAACGCCGGCAACAGCAACAGGCTTGTTTTTGTCTGCGATAACAAGCATATCCTCGGTCAGGTCGCGTTCAATTCCATCGAGCGTTGTAATTTTTTCGCCGTTTTTGGCTGTTCTGACTATAACGCTGTTTCCCTCAAGAAATCGAAGGTCAAAAGCGTGCATAGGCTGACCGTATTCAAGCATAACATAGTTTGTAATGTCAACAATGTTGTTAATAGGTCTGACTCCGCAAGCGCGCAGTCTTTCTCTCATCCAACGCGGTGACGGTTTTACTCGGACATTCTGAACAACGGCTCCGCAATAACGGTAGCACCTTTCGGGATTCAGAATTTCAACGGAAAGATGTTCGTTTACATCTCCGCCACAGCCCTTTACCTTCGGCTCGTGTGCTTTGAAGGGTACGCCGAAAGTTGCTGACGCTTCGCGTGCAAGGCCGATAATTGAGAGGCAGTCGGGTCTGTTTGAAGTAATCTCAAACTCAGTCACAGTGTCATTAAGGCCGATAGCTTCACAAATATCAATGCCGAGAGTTTTGTCGCAGTCATCACCGAGAACAAAAATTCCATCCTCGATAGCGTACGGAAAGTCATGAGAGGTAAGGCCGAGCTCGCCAAGTGAGCAAAGCATACCGTTGCTTTCAACGCCACGCAGCTTTCCCCTTACAATATGCTTTCCGCCATGAACAACGGAATCATCCAGCGCAACAGGAACAACATCGCCGGCTTTAAGATTCTGTGCTCCGGTAACAATTTGAAGCGGTTCGTCTTTTCCGATGTTGACCATACAGATCCACATATGATCTGAGTCCGGATGGCGTTCAAGCGAGTCGATTCTGCCGGTAACAATATTTGCAAGTTCATGGCCTTCAACCTCAAAAGCTTCAACCTTTGAGCCGGAAAGGGTCATTTCATCGGCAAACTTCTTGTCCGATACATCAAGGTCCACAAAGTCACGCAGCCATTTTTTTGAAAGATTCATCCTGAAGCACCTCCTTAAAACTGGTTGAGGAATCTGACATCGTTTTCATAAAGAAGACGCATATCATCAATATTGAAACGGAACATAACAAGCCTTTCAAGGCCGATACCGAAAGCAAAACCGCTGTAAACATCGGGGTCCACGCCGCAGTTTTTGAGTACCTTCGGATGAACCATTCCGCCACCGAGAATTTCGATCCAGCCTTCACCCTTGCACATCGGGCAGCCCTTGCCGCCGCAGTTGAAGCAGGAAACGTCAATTTCGCATGAAGGCTCGGTGAACGGAAAGTGATGCGGTCTGAGCCGGATTTTCGTGTCTTCGCCGTAAAGGCTCTTTGCAAAATCTTCAAGGCAACCTTTAAGGTCGGACATCGTAATTCCCTTGTCAACAACAAGACCTTCGATCTGGTGGAAAATAGGGGAGTGAGTTGCATCAACTGCATCGGAACGGTAAACGCGGCCGGGTGCAATTACGCGAATCGGCGGAGCCTGCTTTTCCATAACACGAATCTGGCAAGGCGAGGTCTGCGTTCTCAGGAGCATATTTTCAGTGATATAGAACGTATCCTGCGTATCTCTTGCGGGGTGGTTTTTTGGAATATTAAGCGCTTCAAAGTTATAGTAATCCCATTCAACCTCGGGTCCGGAGGCAACGTTGAAGCCCATGCCGAAGAAAATATCCTTAACTTCGTCAAGTACAATTGAAAGCGGATGCTTGTGACCGATGGGAACACGTCCGGAGGGGAGAGTAACGTCAATTTTTTCTTTCTTCAGCTTTTCTTCAAGCATTTTTTCTTTGATTGAGTCAACACTTTCAGAAATTTTTTCCTCCAAATCTGACCTGATTTCGTTTGCAAGCTGCCCAATTACAGGTCTTTCTTCTGGTGAAAGCTTGCCCATCTGCTTGAGAATTGCCGTCAGCTCGCCTTTTTTGCCGAGAAACTTGATTCTGACCGAATCAAGGTCCTGCAAAGCGGCGGCCTTTTGCAGCTGTTCGATTGCGCTTTTGCGAATCGCTTCAAGTTGTTCCTTCATTTGAATCATTCCTTTCGCCGTAAAAAACTATGGTTTAGAGACAAAACAAAAAGCTTCATCCCAAACAAGGGACGAAGCCAAAAACTCCGCGGTACCACCCTAATTTTTGCACGAAGCAAACACTCCTTGTATCCTTTAACGGAGATAAACCGTTGTGGCCTACTGTTATTTTCAGCCGCACCGCTCCAAAGTGAACTTCGGCGAATTTCCGATAAAGCAACTTACACCGCTGTTGCTTCTCTCTGAAACGAAAATCAATCGCTTACTCTCTTTTTCATCGCGTTATCACAATGTACTTTATCACAAATTTGTTTTTTTTTCAAGTCTTATCAAAAAAATATTTAATTTTTAGGCAAAGTGTGATAGAATTAACTGACACAAAGGGAAAGGTGGTTAACATATGCGTCTTCTCAACTGTGAAGAAATGAAACAGGTTGAAAAATATACGGCTAAGTATGGTCTGAGCTATCAGAGAATGATGGAAAACGCCGGCGCGGCCTGTACCAGAAATATAAGGAATGTTATTGAGCTTGACAAAACAAGGCGGCGCAATATTGCCGTAGTCTGCGGCAAAGGCAACAATGGCGGCGACGGCTTTGTTGTTGCGCGTAAGTTTGCCGAAAACGGATATAATGTCTGCATCGTTCTTGCCTCAGGCTATCCTGCGACACCCGAGGCTGAATATATGTACAAAATGGCAGTCGATATCGCAATTCCGACCGTCTGGTATGATGCCGACAGACAAAAGGCGATCCAGACCGTCAGAAATGCCGATGTCGTTGTTGACGCGATTTTCGGTTTCAGTTTTTACGGCTCAATTGCCGAGGATATGAAGACGCTCATAGCCGAAATGTCGTCGGCTCACGGTCTAAAATTTGCAATTGATGTTCCGAGTGGAATTTACTGCGACAGCGGATACAGAGACGAAGGCTGCTTTGTTGCCGATTACACAATTGCGATTTCGGCTCTCAAGCCGGCACACATTGTTCACCCGGCTTCTGACTGCTGCGGCGATATAATTATTGCTAATATAGGCATACCCGAAGAAAGTTATAATTTCATCAATTGCTCAATGTACACCTACAACAAAACCGAGGTCGGAAATTTACTGCCTGCTCGTGATCCCTGTGCTCATAAAGGCACTTTCGGCCATCTGCTTTCAATCTGCGGCAGCCGTAATATGCCCGGGGCGGCTGTACTCGCGGCAAGTGCAGCCCTTCGCAGCGGCGTCGGTCTTGTTTCCTGCGCATTCCCGGAGGGTCTCTATCAGACTATGACATCGAAACTTACGGAAACGCTTTTCATGCCGCTTGCCGAAACGGCTGACGGTACTCTTTCAGCCTCCTGCACAGAAAAACTTGTTTCTTCTCTTGAAAAGTATGATGCTGTTCTCATAGGCTGCGGACTCGGTGTAAATGACGACACTGCTGCTGTTTTAAAGGCTGTTCTTGAGAATGCAAAAGTGCCCGTTATAGTCGATGCTGACGGACTCAATATTATCTCAAAGCACCCGGAATTGCTTGAAAATCACTCTGAACCTGTCATTCTGACACCGCATCCGGGAGAAATGTCACGCCTTACCGGAGTACAGACCGAGCTGCTTCAGACGGACCGCGTTTCTTGTGCGAAGAACTATGCCCATGAGCATGGTGTATATGTTGTTCTGAAAGGTTCGAACACAGTTGTCGCTTCTCCGGAATCTGACAGAGTATATGTCAATGCATCCGGAAACAACGGCCTTTCAAAAGGCGGAAGCGGCGACGTCCTCGCAGGAATGATCGCCTCGCTTTGCGCTCAAGGAATCAATCCCGTCAACAGTGCGGATGCCGGGGTTTACATTCACGGTTACTGCGCGGATGTTCTTGCAGACAGGGAATCAAAAACAGGGATGCTGCCGACCGATATTATCAAAGAGCTTGCGTCGGTTTACGCTGAATTTGAAAACTGATATTTTAAGCTGCGCTTTTTGCGCAGCTTTTTTTCATATAGACACGCGACAAGATAATATAATGGTAACAGAGTTTTTTTGAAGGGACTGGTGAGCTTTGAAAAATGCGTTATCTATTGTGCTCATTTTGACTTTGTTATTTGTTTTTTCCGGATGCTCAGAAAGGGATTCGATGTCCGAAAAACTGTGCCTTGAAAATTTTGTGTCTACCGT
>ERZ1031954.1071-NODE-1071-length-11127-cov-12.086434_pt1 | contig 11127 bp, 27 predicted proteins | sample MGYA00516701_ERZ1031954 | MGnify/ENA primary metagenome ERZ1031954 (study PRJEB33719, sample SAMN04261284) | wastewater metagenome | biome: rural village; feature: human; material: feces | host: Homo sapiens | place: El Salvador | collected 2013-01-07 ...
GATATACAGGAGCTACCTTGCAAGTTGAACCAATTAAAATTATAAAGATTATGAATAATTCAGTCGAGACAAAGAAGGAAGAGGTTAGAAAGAACATTAAGAATGCGTTCGAGTCAGCCACAAAGAAGATAAAGGACATCATTTCTGTTTGTCCTGATTGGGAGGTAGAGGGTATTGACGTAGGCTACAAGTCACTTATCGCTCATTTGAATTTGAAAGGAGTAGGAAGAGACATGATGGTGATTCGCTACCAAGCAAAGGTAGGTAACTTCCAGGAAGAGTCATTTAACACAAATGTAGCAAGCTTCGGCAGCTTTGATCTTCTGGAAACAAACGAAAACCTTAAGTACTACACTGCAGTTGGCGATATCCTCAATCATAAAGACATGCTTTCGCTTTTGAAAGAGACAATGGTTTTCTTTGCAAATAAAATTGCAGAGCTACGTAAGGAGTACGATAAGTTAGATAAGGAGGATTAGTTATGACTAAGCAAGAAGAAATCGATATTCTACAGTCCTTGAAAGGCGATACCTATTTCGCTCAGTTCTTCGGTAGCAAGGACATTGACCAGATGTGTCAGAACATCAATAACGACTTCGCCATTGAGGGAGGATGCGGATTTAGTCAGAAAGCAGAAGCTTTAGAGCGAATCAACGCAGACCTTAAAAAGGAGTTTCAGCAGAAAATCCATGATTTGGGAATGGAGCTTATCAAGGTTCTAGACAAGGGATTTGATGAGGATGCCATCTACCAGTTGGTTGAAGGCGAGGTCGGAATTGATGCTATCATCAAGTTCAAGCGTAAGAACAATCTGGATATTACAGATAAGGAGTTAGATTATATGATATCAAAACTTCCATGATTATGAAGCATATATGTAGTAATTGTATAGCTTCCGAGATATGCTATAGTGAAGGCAAGAAGCCTAATGACACTTGCCTTCATTGGGAATGGAGATATGCAGGTTTATGGTTTGACAATTAAAAGTAAGACAATGGGAAAAGAGAAAGTTACAGTAAACGATTTGAAGGTTACACTCTCAGAGCTTGGTGTAACATCAGGCTTGAAGCAGGAAAAAATTATCCAACGCCTGCAGGTCAATGGCTGCTTGATTGCAATGGTAACAGATGTATTGGATCAGCTTATCAAGGATGAACAGGGCATGTTTAGGCTGTTAAGCGTTCGCTACAAGCAAGAGCAGAAGATGCACTACACTCAAATGCAGGATGCAGCCAAAAAGTACTACTTCCATTTGAAACCCTTTAATAAGAGTTTCTTCGGTGATGAGAATATTTGCGCCAACCTGGAGGATAACGCAAATGACATCTATGAAATCATCAAGCTTCTTGCGGACCACACTAACGACCACAAGGATATGGAAGTGATTAAGAGAAACCTCAGAAAGAGAAAGTTGAACCATCATATTTTCGATTAAGATTATGGCAAATTATACAGTAGAAGTAAATTTATCAGAATTATACAACAAAATGCTTATCCATGAACGGAAGAGTTTCTTAGTTGATAAGTTTTGTTCTTTACCTATAGACGAGATGGTAGAGACAGTTAGCGAATTAATGGAGATTCTGAATGGGCAGCAGGTAGTCAAAGTTATAGAAGATGCTTTTGACAACTTGAACATGTACGATCAAGAGCAAGTCATTAATCATGTAAATGAATAGGCTATGATGTCGGATAAACAATATAAAGTTGCTCGCAAGGGTATTGTCTAGCAACTTAAATTAGCTCAGAGACTTCATTGCAAGCACATGGAGCAGAAGTATAAAGAGGCTTTGGAGAAGTTAGAGAAACGCTTCTTAAAGCCGGATGCCGTGGGATGCTTCGATTTGGGCGCAAGGGTATCAAATAGTTATTATCATCTTTGAATGGTAAAGGTTATGGGAACAAAGGTAGAAGTAAGAACTATTCCTTTGCATGGATTGTTCATCCATCGTAAGCAGGTTTGGCGGTCACTCGGTAAGCTTAGAGCTGAAAGCCATTCTACGACAGCGCAAAAGGTGTTTATGAATGAGCATAATACCGAGGTATCAACTGAGAATGCTGATTTCATTGATGGCTTGAAAGTCACTCCTTATGATGGTGAGCTGCCCAAAATATCAAAATACGTTGGTAGTATGAGTTACTACCAGTATTGTTTAACGCAAAAATTGGTTTAAATATGGAAGAAAAGATTAACATAGCGGAGATACTAAAGAATAAGCCGCAAGGAACTATTTTATATTCTCCCATCTGTGGAGAATGTAAATTATCATATATAGAATCCGAAAAATCAGAACCACAAATAAGTACAGAATCTGACGCTTTTGGTGCTTTTTATTTTTGGGATGATGGTAAGGCTTATGTAGAAGGAGAATGTCTATTATTTCCTTCTGATAAAATGAGAGACTGGGCTAAGTTCTCCTGGAAGAAAGGCGATGTCCTAAAGAATACTGCTTACGAGGAAAGAGTAATTTTCGATGGATTCCTTAATGATGATTATACTTATTTCAAAGGTAAGCATCCCTTGGGTTGCTCTGATAAATTTAATATTACATATCACGAAGAATGCAATTGCTTCACAGGTAATTATCGCCTTGAATCCACGGATGCTGCCCAGACCTACATCAATACTCTAGAGAAGAAATTGGGTGGCAAGCTCAATCGTGAGACCTTGGAGATAGAGAAGGCTCAGCCTGAGTTCAAGGATGGGGATATTGTGTTTATGAAAGGAATTAAAGGTGGATATTATGCAAATTGTATTTTCATCTTAAGAAGTGAATATAAAGATGGAGACGAAAGAGCTTTTTACTATGCTTTCTATAATACTGACGATAAATTTACTATAGCTGAATATGGTAATACAAGAGTTCATTATAGTCTCCGCCCAGCAACTGACTCTGAGAAACAGCAGCTCTTTGACGCTCTCGAAAAGGAAGGCAAGGCTTGGGATGCTGAGAAGAAACAGATTGTGGATATTAAAAAAGAACACCAATTCAAACCTTTTGAGAAAGTATTAGTTAGAGATAGTTATAATGATATGTGGAGAGCAAGTTTCTTTAGTCATATTAAAGAAGATGATGGAAGATATGTAACTACATGTCTTACTTGGAAATTCTGTATTCCTTACATCGGCAATGAATCTTTGGTAGGTACAACTAAAGATGTGGAGGGCTAGATATGGACGAATCTTTTAAGGAAGAACTTATAGAGCATTGTAAAAGGCAAATGCAACGCTTTGAGAGAATGGGAAGAACTGATTCTTTCGCATATAAAGAACATGCTGTTTTACTTAGTTTTCTTGAACGTTAATATTTACATTTTTAATACAACAATAGTTATGATAGACGATAAGAAAATAGAAGAAGCTGCACAAGGAGCAGCAGACTTGTATGAGCAAGACTTGCCTATAATGTCTTATAATGAAGACACAGAGGTTGACGGTCAGCATCACTTCTGCCAAGAATTTGGCGCTGAGTTGTTTAAAGATGGTGCTAAGTGGGCTATCAATGAGTTCTTGAAGAACTTGTGGCATCCTGCTAGCGAAAAGCCAAAACGTAGATGCAACTATTTATTGCTTCATTACAAAGACGAAGAAGAAGAATGTTTTGAAGCTGATGTCGTCGATACAAAGGCTTGGGATTGTTACATTAAAGGCTCATTAGCAGAATATATCAATATTGATGATTTGTTCCCAAAGGAAGGAGGTGAGCAATGAAAAATATAAAAGTTGGAGAAAAAATCATTATTGAATGTATAGAAACAAACGAAGATAAACCATTTGTTTGTGAAAAGTGTTTCTTCTGTAACATATTACTACATTGCTCTTATATGTGTAGTGCAGCTATCCGTAAAGATGGAAAAAATGTTATATTTAGAAGAGTTAAGGAGTAAAGCGTATGAGCTACGAATCAAGAAGCAGATGTAAGGAAAGGCAGATTACACCTTGTGGAATTTGTCCTTTGATGTTCAAGTGTCCTTATGATGAAGATGAGGATAAGTTTAATCTTCGTAAAAAGTAAAACGTATGATAGTATATGAATACAGAATCGTAAAGATTGAGAAAGGTCTTTTTCTCATCGAGTATAAGACCGCTCCTTATGGAGTTTGGCATGAAGTAAAAGATAAGAAGTTCAAGACTAAGCCAAAGGCTAAAGCTTGGGCTAGAAAGAACTTTATTTAATAAAGTAAAGCGTATGGATAAATTAGAATATATTCCAGGAGATATAGTAAAAATTGAATATGGAGAAGCTACTGGAAAAATAGGTTTCGTAACAAATACTTTTTTAAGAAGAAAAGGTTGCTATAGTCTTGTCGTATTTATTGGTAAAGGGTTTCAAGGTTCTTCTAAAGACGATTGAATTCAAACTTATAATGATGAGGTATCTCCGATTCCTCTCACTCCTGAGATTTTAAAGAAGAATGGATGGGAGAAATTATATGAGAAATTCTTTGAGAAAAACGTTAACAATATTCGCTTAACAATAGAGCTTAGCGAAAATATATACGTTGCTATTAACAGAATCTTTATAATGGAGATACATTATATCCACGAACTCCAGCACCTTCTCTTCGGTTTTGGTATTAATCACGAAATGGAGGTGTAGGTATGGAAGTAGTAAAAATAACTAAGAAAGTCTACAAAGCTGTAGGGTGTGAAGAAGGACACTTCTTTGGAACGTTTGCTCATTTTAAAGAGTTGAGAGAGAGTTCTAATCTGCCAGTACAAAAGACTTGCTTTTGCTGTGGGCATAAATTCCAACCAGAAGATTTTATTTCTTTAGCGTGTTTTGACAAAGGCATGGGAAACAAATTTCTTTGTCAAAAGTGTAAGGATATAGCATTAAAAGATTTAGGTGATAAAAATATTTTTTTACATTAGTTTATAACGCCTTCGGGCATAAGAAGCAAAGCGTATGAATACAAACAGCTATTTACGAATAGAAAATGGATTTGATATATCTAAGATAACTGGGGCTATTCCTCAGAATATTGGAGAAGGATTTCAGTTTAATCTCTCTGGTAAAACATATACAACTATGGGTAGCTATACTAAAGACAAAAAAAGACTCATGAATATCGAAATTAGTTCTTTTTGTGGTCTTTGTGGTGGAGCAATACATTATTACGCAACATTGTATATTAATGTAAGCAATGTGTGTGATAACAGCTCGGTAAGTGGATATTTGGGAGGAATTGAAATTCCAAATGAATATCAAACCATCAAAGGGGAGTTTGTTAGACCACTCACTCAGAAGGAGAAAGACGAACAACCAGACAGATGGGATTATTGGTATCAAGTAGGAGATTTAGTTAATGCCTTCGAATCTCTTGAAGAGATAGAGAGTTTAATTAAAAACCTCAAAAAGAAGTTCTCTTCTAAGGAGTGGAAAGTTGAGATAAGACGCAATTATTAACCGCCTTCGGGCATAAATAGAAGTAATATGGAACAAATTTTATTAGAAGACAAAGTTAATAATACTTTGAAATGGCTCGCAAATCAAATTGCGTGTACTCAAGTATATAAAAAGTGGGACGAAGAATTTAAAAAGGAAAGTCTCAATGCTGCTTGGCAAAAAGTTCAAGAACAGTTTAAGAAAGATATTGATTGGAATACTCTTACGGAAAGCCAGTGTAAGGCTTTGCATTTTGGAAGTTGGCAATCCGAAGAAGATGTTGAGGAAGAAATTTCTTGTTTACAATCTGAATTAGACAAGGGACATCTTACAAAAGAGGAATTTGATAAGAAGGTTGCCAACGAGAAAAATACTCTTGGACTTCGTTTGATTCCGCTATATCTCTATCCTTCATTGCCTATAGGTATTACCCTAACGTCTATTGGAGGAGAAGAGAGAGTTTTTAATGGCTCAAACATTAGTACTGATGTTAGATTTGGATGCCTTGCATGGGGTATTAAACCGAAAAAAGAATAACTAACCATCCCTTATGGGATATAAATATAAGTAACATGACAAATATAGAATTATACAACGAATTACAGAATGTAGAAGGTTGTTTAAAGATGGCGGATTCGCAGATATTAGAGATTCGCAAAAAGAAGAATGATATAATGAACGACTTTCTAAGTCAATTACCTTTTCAGAAAGGTGACAAGGTGAAAGATAAAGATGGCAATATCTTTATCATAGAACGTCTAAAAGATGCAATGTCTCTTGGCAAGAATGAAATCAAGGTTCATTTTCTTATCCGAAAAATAAAGAAAAACGGAGAACCTTACAAAGACGTAAATGAAGCTTGGGGAATTGATTATTTTTCCTTAGAGAAAGTAACAGAGTAACTAACCACCCTCTCCTGCAACAGGGAGAGGGTAAAAAGAAGAGAATATGGCAGGTATAGAATTTGGAAAATGTGATATATGTGGCAAAGAAGCTACTTTATCACGTACATATTTTAAATACAGAATAGGTAGTTGTGTGTGTTGTGGAAGCAAATTGCGTGATGGCTCAAATGGTCATTTTGAGGTTGTGCATCATTGCAATAAATGCGTTCCTCATTTACCTACAGTTATTCATCCTTTATTTAAGGCTTTAGATGGTAAAGTTTACAGAGCAAATATTACTAATGTTTTACCATTTGAAATCGAAGGTAAATACATTATTGAAGAACCAGTAATTAAGGAGAATAAGTAATGAGTATAATAATACCAATGTGGCTATTGTATATCATAGGTGGTATCTTAGCGATTATATTACTATTCTGCCTATATGTCGGAATAATTGTTCTGCATGATTTTTATGACCCATTTAAAAGATTTAGAAGATAAATAATATGAGCGTATATGCAACAATAGACTTGGATAGCTTAATGTGCAAGCTATCAAATAAAGAACTATATAACTTTATGTTAGAAACATTTCGTGATAGAGTAGGTGATGAATCTCATATAAGCCTTATAACAGAAATGTTTAAGGTTATGTATGATACAGATCAAGAAGATGCACTTGCCAAAATGGTTGCTAACATACAAGAAAGAAGACCAAAGCAAGTTTCACCTATATGGGTATCTGTCAATGATAGACTTCCACCAGTAGATAAAGAAGCTATTGTCCTAACTAAAGATGGCAGAATATGCTTCGGACATATAGTAGATAAAAAGATAGCCAAAGACTACAATGGATGGAATATTCCTGATGTAGAGTACTGGCTACCATTCGTTGACCCAAAAGATAAATGATTATGGATTGGATAGATTCAGAGCGCAAGGCACGTAAGCCACACAGATGTTATATGTGTGGTTGTACGATAGAGATAGGAACCAAATATGTCAGGCAGTTTACTCCCGAATATAGGTCAGCCATCTGTATGCACAAGGAATGCCAAGAACTCCTAAGTCACGAAGGCTTTTATAATGAAGACGACTATGGAACAGATGATGACTTCTTTCACAATGCTATCTTTGATTATGTCAATGAGCACCATTTGTCCGATAATGGCGAAGCATTTGATGAAGGTTGGGATGGTGATAATTATCACTTGGTAAAAAAGATTTTAAAAGAATTAGAAGTATGACAAAATTTAAGGTAGTTAGATATTGGGACACATATCCCGATGGAGTTGTTGCAACTTGCGATACAGAGGAAGAGGCAGAAAAGATACGTAAAGAATATCTTAGAAAACGCAAGCCTATGTATGACTATTTAGTCAGAGAGGAGGACTAGTAATGACTAGAGAAGAGTTGAAATATAAGTTTGAAAAAGAAATCTGTGAGTTATGCTGCCGAGAGTATTATACTAGCAGAGTACTCCCAGAATCACTTTGCGAAGGTCAGTTTTGCGAAGAGGCAGAAGATTATTTCGCAGATGAACATAATATAAAATTGGAGGATTGAGTATGATTCAAATACACAAACACGACAAGGGTGAATTGTATTCTATATACGGTTTCTTTATTGACCCAAATAAAGATGTATGGGTTAACAAGAAACAACTTATGGAATTATACAATGAGATTAAGAAAATAAAAGTAGAGGAATAGTTATGGCATGGGTATGTGTTAATAGTTTTGGCACAGAACTTATATTTGAAACAGAGCCTCACAAAGCTGTATATAGCTGGAGAGACGATTATGGTTCTTGCAAATGTATAGAAATACCACAAGGTAGTATCAAGAAGCTCATCGGAAGAAAACTTACTTGGAATGATGAGCCAGTAGAACTTAAAGAAGAATAGCTTATGTATAGACCGATTACAATGTATCAGATTGTTTGCGATAGATGCGGAGAAGAATTTGGCGGTACAGATACTTGCTCTGCACTATTCAGTAACAAAGAAGTTGATATTAGTGACTACTCTGATTGGGAAATGATAGATGGTAAGCATTATTGTCCCGATTGCTACGAGGTGGAGGTCATTGATGGAGTGTATAATGTTAAAGCAAAATAGATATGAAGATAGAAAGCATCAAATTCAAGGCTAAACGTCTTGACGGAAAAGGATGGGTTTGCGGATATTTCTACGAAGAGAATGGTAATACATACATCATTGAGAATCGTCAGAAAGAAAGCAAGTTAAACAGAAATCTCACTTATCAGGTTGACCCTTCTACCGTCTGCCAGTTCACAGGACTGAAAGATTGTGAGGGAAAGGAGATTTGGGAAGGTGATACAGTTCATGACAGCTATGACCTTTTGTGTATAGACAATCTCTATGAGGTAGTTTATATTGAAGAAGAAGGAGAGTTTGCCTTCAAGAGTTTAGATAAAGTTGACAATTACGAGCCATTTGTTAATTTATTTGAAGTTTATGTTGTTGGCAATAAATTCGATAAGGAGGACTAACGTATGAAGAATAAGATTTTAGACTTAGCCAAGTCATACGGTATGCTCGTTTTGATTTTCATTATAGGCGTAATAGGTTTTAGAGTTTCTTTCAGCTTAGGAACTCCACACGAAAAAGAAGAGTTTAATATAAAAATATTCACCAAGAAAGGGCATGACTACCTGTTTGTGGGCAGGGAACATGGAGCTTGCGTTATTATTCACGCTAGTAGTTGTCCTTGTAATAAAAAGAAGTAACATATGAAAGTTAGATTGGCAAAGAAGATAATGAAACGTAGCTACGGAAGTCCTCGCTATATAAGTATGATATAGCATGGATTGGACGTATCGAAAAACTGCCTAAGATTAAGCAATACTGGGAGCCTAGATGGGCTTTGTATTATGCCACTAAAGGTGGTTGTCATGGCAGAGTTGACCATCGTATCGTAAAGGCTGAAAAGATTACAGAAAGATATTCTCGTAAGCTTATGAATTGCCTTGTTAGGTTGGCTGGTAAAAATCCTTTCGATATTAGAGAGATATTAGGTAGTTCAAATAAACTAAAAAAATATGATTATGAAACAAGAAATGCAAAAATCAATCTTAAAGATTCAAACAGCAGTCGAAACTCTGACAAGACAGAAAGTTATCGATAAAAATGTGTATGACTTTATCCATGGAGAAATCAAATTTCTTTTGGAAAGTGCAGAGAATATAATGGAAGTAAATAACCCCGACGAAACTCTTCTTACCTTCACAGATAAGGAGAAGTATGTAAATCAGCATATCAATCTTGCTTGTACATCTGTTCTTTGCGAAGAGTTGAACAGAAGAAAAGAAATTGGTAACGATTTCTTAGTAAAATTAACTGAGGGAAAAATTGGTTAATTATGGAAAAGAAAGTATTGACCCTCACCGTCAGCAAGGAATGGTTCGATATGATAGTGTCGGGCGAAAAGAATGAAGAGTATCGGGTAATTAAAGACTTTTGGATGAGTCGCCTTCTCCTTATCAAGGATGAGGAATTCAAAGATTTCGATAAGTACGATAAGCTTCATATCGGTAAGACATTTGAGATGCTTATAGACATCAATACTATCAAGGAGAAACTGAATAATGGTACAATGAAGTTCGTACCATTCACTCACGTTCTCTTCAAGAACGGCTACTATGACGATAGCCCAAAGGTAGAGAAGGAGATTGAGAGTATCACCATCGGGAAACCTCAAAAAGGAATGTGCCCAGGCAAGTGGTTGGATCATGAGTTTTTCATCATTAAGTTTAAGTGATATGATTGCAATTAGAGTATCTTCCGAGAACATCCAAGAATTATGGGAATGCCCGGACGTTTCAGAGTTAGTAAAGACTATCAGCGGAGACCGCACGAAGCAGACGTTGATAGTTAGGTTGAAAAATCGAGAGTTCTATGTCCCTGATGGATTCTATCTCGTGAAAGACGAGAATGACCAATGGAGCACACTCAGCCCATCACTGTACGAACTTATAAAAGACAAGGTTCATGGCGAGAAGTGAGGAAGATATCCGGGAATACCATAAAAGGTACTACCAGGAGCATAAGGAACATTTATTGGCAAGAATGGAAGTCTATCGTAAAGAGAACGCTGAAAGGATTGCTGCAAACAGAAGATATAACAGAAAGAGAAAGAAAGCCTTGGGCGGCTTAACGAACCCAAATATTAAATAATGAGTAGAGGAAAACATTTTAGTGCAGAAGAGATTGAGTTCATCAAGGTTAACGCTTTGGTGATGACGACAACGGAGATTGCAAAGCAGCTCAATCGTAATTATTGGGCCATCCATCGTAAGATGAAGGAAATGGGTATCAGCAAGAGCCACGTGTTTACTGCTGACGAGGATTTCATCATTCGCAGAATGTATGGCAAGTACCCGGTAAAAGCCATCGCTACCAAGATTGGCGTGGACGAGAACGCTATTTACAACCGTTGCAAGAAGCTTAAGCTAACGAAAGGAGGTGCGCAATGATTGTCATAGTTACCGCTATGGATAAGGAATACGACCTTATCAGCGAATGGATTGCAAAGAATTGGCTTGACTACAAAAATGTTCAAAACATAGCTTTAATCAAGTCTGGTATTGGCAAGGTTAATGCGGCATCTTGCTTGACAGAATTTCTTTCGTCGAATACGTCCAGCAAAGTTACAAGAGTTATCTCGGTAGGATGTGCCGGTGCTGCTGTTGCAGGATTGAAACCTGGTAATGTCGTGATTGGCAATTCATACTGTTACCACGATGTATATTGCGGCGAACCGAATGCCAATGGACAAGTTCAAGGTATGCCGGCAGTCTTTCCTTCTGATTTCTCCTGGATTGATATGG
>ERZ1031954.1074-NODE-1074-length-11108-cov-4.093278_pt1 | contig 11108 bp, 9 predicted proteins | sample MGYA00516701_ERZ1031954 | MGnify/ENA primary metagenome ERZ1031954 (study PRJEB33719, sample SAMN04261284) | wastewater metagenome | biome: rural village; feature: human; material: feces | host: Homo sapiens | place: El Salvador | collected 2013-01-07 ...
GAATTGACGTTTCGGCTTCCCTCGCGTTCTCAGAGCCCGTCTGCAAGGAATGGAAGGGCTCATATATGCACAAGGTGACGGTTTCGGGCCTTGAAAGCGGAACAGAGTACACCTACACGGTCGGAAACGACAGCGTCCGTTCCGAAGCAGGCTCATTCAGAACCGATGACGGCGACAGCCGCCTGAGCTTCATTGCAATTGCAGACGTTCAGTCCTCCTCGCGTGAAAATTTTGAAGTCGGCGCGGCGGTGCTCAAAAAGGCTCTTGAGCAGAACGAAAACGCAGACTTCGTTGCCAACCTCGGCGACTTCACCAACGACAGCACCAACGAAGAATGGAATCTTTATGATGAGGTTTTTGCCCCGCTCAACCGCAATTATACAATCGCTCCCGTTGCCGGCAACCATGACGGCCTCGGCGTTTGGCATTGGTTTGACAATATGTTTAACCTTGACACCTGTGAAAGCGTTCAAACGCTCAACGGCGTGAACTATTCCTTCGATTACGGCAATGCTCATTTCTCCGTGCTCAACACCAACGACCTGCTTTCGCTCTCCCTTTCTCAGCTTGAGTGGCTCAAAAACGACCTTGCTTCAACCGACAGGGATTGGAAAATAGTTTTCATGCATAAATCACCCTATAGTCTCGGCAAGGACGGAAAATGGCCGGATGCGCTTTATCTTCAGCAGTCTCTTTCAAAAGTGCTTGACGAAGGAAACGCAGACATCGTTTTCTCCGGCCACGACCATATGTATCTGCGCACAAAAAAGCTCACGGCAAACAGCCTGAACGAAAACGGAACGACCTATGTCCTTTCCGGAACGGCCGGCGCAAAACGTTATCAGATCCGCCCGTTCCTTGCGGACTCCTTCCTCAGGACGGAATTCATTGATGCGCTCTGTGTTCAGAAGGACGGCTATGCAAACTATTGGAACGGCACCGACTGGAACAGCACGAGAAAAGAAAACATTGGCGGCTGCTTCAACAATATTTCAATTGACGGCGGCATCCTTACGCTTGATTCATATATCCTCGCAGACGAGAAGGACGAAAACGGAAACGACGTTGTGACAAAAATTGACTCTCTCACCCTTGAAAAGGAACCCGGACTTAACACCCCGGCTTTTGACGGAGAAAACAAGACCGGTGGCCTTGATTACGCGGTGAAGGCTGTTCCGTCCTTCCTGAAGCTTGCATATTATTCCGTTGTGCAGTGGCTTCCGACTTTCCTCAAGGCTCTGCCGGAAATTCTGATGTCATATTTTAAGGACGGAACGTTTTAAAATAAAATCGCTGCAAATTTGAAAGGAGAAAACCAATGAAATCATTCTTTTCCGGCGCATTTTTGAAAATCATTTCTGCGCTCTCGGCCTTTTTAATGCTCTTTCTCAGCCCCGGCGGTGCAATCCGTCAACCGCTGATTTCGCGCTTCTGCCCGGCATATTACGGACAGGCGGCACAGAGCAAGCCGCTGAGCAGCGTCAGCGTTCCGCAGCATCCGCTTCTTGCAAAAGAAGGCGGCAACGGAATGCACGGCAATTCGTATAACACCGGAACATATGACTATTCCGGCCCGCTCGGCATTGACCCGGTTGTAAAATCGCGTTCAATGAACGTTTTCGGCGGCCTTGTTGCAACGCTTATGTTTGACAGCAAGGGCAGGATCATGTGCATCAGCGGCAACGTTGTCGGCTTCCGCCTTCTTCTCCTTGACGCCGATACACTTGAAATTCTGGCCGAAACAAGGCTTCCGCAGCGTGCGTCAACAAGAGAGTTTTTCAAAACGCTTAACTTTGACGTAATTTCAAACGACACCTCCGGCGGCGCATACTGCCACCTTCTTGACGGCGACAGGCCGATAATCGGCAATTCGGACAACGTTGTTCAAATCTTCCGCGTTGACGAGGCGGACGGAAAATGTGAATGGGTCGTTGAAGAGGAGTATGACCTCATGCCGTATCTTCCCGAAGGCTCGTTCATCACGGATGCAGTTCCCGACTGGGAGGGCAACATTTGGTTCGTTACCCGTCCCGGCGAGGTTGGAATAATTGACAAGGACACAAAGGAAGTCCGCATGACAAAGCTTGAAGGCGAAGAGATTCAGAACAGCTTTGCCGTTGCCGAGGACGGAATGTATATTGTTTCCGACACGGCGATGTATCGCTTTGACCTTGACGAAAACAAAACTCCGCGGTATACCTGGCGAACAGAGTATGACCGCGGAACGACGCTCAAGCCCGGCGCAATCAACCAGGGAAGCGGAACAACGCCCTCTCTCCTTGACGTTCCGTGCTCCGATGGTTCGGTAAGAAAGCTCTGCGCAATCACCGACAACGCCGACGGAAGAGTCAACGTTGTTGTCTATGACCGAGAAACCGGCAAAGCAATTGTTACTCAGCCTGTTTTTGACGAGGGATATTCCGTCAGCGAAAACAGCCTCATTGCACACGGACGTTCATTCATTGTTGAAAACAACTACACCGAAACCGGTTCAGGCTTTCTTGTCAAAGACCCGACGAGCTATCCGGGCGTGACAAGGATTGACATGAACGAAGACTGCACCGGCTGCGAAGTTGTTTGGGAGAGCAAAGAGGCCTCCTGCACCGTTGTTCCGAAGCTTTCCGCCGGAAACGGACTTGTCTATCTTTACACAAGAGAGCAGAACGACGATATTCCGAAGTCTGCCGTTGCCTGGTACTTCACCGCGATTGACTTTGAAACCGGCGAAACTGTCTATAAGGTTTTCACCGGAACGGGAAGGAACTGGAACAACAGCTACGGTCCGATTACGATCGGTCCGAACGGCAGCGCCTACGTTGGTGTTTTCAACGGTCTGATTTCAATTACGGACGCAAAATAAACCTATAAACATAAGAAAACAGGGTACCGGCGCGGTACCCTGTTTTTCTGTCTGCGTTTTCTCAGGCGGCTCAAAAGTTGCCGCCGTTCCAGCCCCAATCGGAAAAACCGGAGTATTTGACATAAACCCTGTCGGGCGAGAGCAAAAGCTCGTTTGAAAGCACCTCGCAGAGCTTAGCGGTCATTTTTTCCGAAGCCGAGGAAGAAACATCTCCCAAAAGATCGACGGAAACCATTGCGCAGTCGCGGCTGTTATCGCCCTTGAACCACATTTTTTTCTGATCCTCAATGTTCACCATGAGCCAGCTTTCGGTCTTTCCGGGGAAGCATTCAATAGCTTTTCCGAAGGCGGCCTTGAGAGACTGCGCCTTGTTTTCGGAAACGGCTACCGTTGTTTTAAGTTCAATATACGGCATTAAAAATCCTCCTTTAAGGTGTATTGAACACGGTTGATATTATAAATATTACGATTCGGGAAAAGATTGAATCTGCAAAGAAGAAATCTAAACATCTCGGTAAATACGACACACCGTAATACATCGGTGAAAAACGGCAAACGAACCTTCCTTATTTAGCATGAAGCGCCTGCAAAAGCGGAAAAAAGAGCCGCCGCAAAAACGGCAGCCCTTTTTCAGATTATTCATCTTTTTTTCCGGACTCAGTGTTATCATTTGATTTGAACATAGCAACGATCTTCAAAATGAAATCAATGAAGGCCTGGAGTGATTGCAAAAAACCTTCCATAAATAGTTTCCTCCTTCGCAGAAACAATTACACCGATACATCTTTACGTCAGTTATTATACACCGGGTCGCAACATTTGTCAACAATTTATTCAAAAAAAGTTAACCATTTGGAAAAGTTTGTAAAATGCTCCAAAAGCCATCTTTCTTCCGAAATTCATTTAACTGTTGCGTTGTCCTTCTGCTCGGAAGCGGCAGGCTCAGGTAAAATATCATTTTCGAAAAGCGGATTTTCGGGTGAACAAATTTCAATTGCCTTTGAAAGAACGTTGATCATAGCCATCTTGTGAGAACCGCCGTATTCGCCGTCAAGCGTCCACGGAACCTCCTCGGGCGAGGTCAGCTTAACCTTGCTCGTTTTGAGGAAGAGAATCTGTTCACCGTCATATTTCTGACGGATAACCTTTCCGAGAATGATCGGAGCGGTGATAGCCTTGACTTTGCGAACAAGAAGAATTTCAAACAGACCGTCGTTCAGCCTTACATCGTCCTTATTGAACTTGAATACTCCGGAAACTGAGGTTGAATTTGAAATTGCACCGAACGAGAAATCGTCCTCTATAACACCGCCGTCATACTCTATTTTCATGTGAACCGGCTTGATGTTTTTCCATTCTGCAAAGCCGCTCAGTATGTAAGCCAGGTGACCGATCTTGTTTTTGAGCTTCTGACTTGTTGCGTATGAGGCCCTCGTAAGTGCACCGAACGCCGCAACATAGGAAAAATAGCGGTTGTTCAAAAGGCCGACATCGTAGCTGTTGAGCTTTCCGGACATAATGAGGTCGGTAGCCTTGTCAATATCGGTTGAAATTCCGAGCGTTGTTGCAAGGTCGTTGGTCGAGCCGGTCGGAATGTATCCGATGGGCACGCGCGAGGGAACATCCATCACGCCGTTGATGGTTTCATTGAGGGTTCCGTCGCCGCCGCAGCAGACGATGAGATCCTTACCCTCATAGTTTTTCTTCACAATTTCCGTTGCGTCGCCGCGGCAGGTCGTTGTGTGAACGGCAAATTCATAGTCGTTTTTTGAAAACTTATCAACAATATCAAAGGTTGCGGCTCTCGACTTAGTCTTTCCGGCGCAGGGATTTACTATAAGCAGAACTTTCTTTTTCTCGTTATCCATATGGAAATGCCTCCGGCAGTGTTCTAAAATTTCAGACAAATGTATATCTTAAAATTATTTTAACAACTTGTTCTGAGCTTGTCAATCATTTGAACACATTTTTAAGGAAGAAATCGGTTTTGTAACCTTTTGAAATCAGAGAATTTTCTCCGTCTCACTTTTTCCGAGCCACATATCCTCAAACCTTACGCCGCTGATTTTTTCAAGCATCCTCTTTTCTTCCTCGGTCACATCGGCATAACCGTGTTCATGCTTTAAGGCAATTTTTTCTTTGATAAGAGAGTGCTTTTCGCGCGTAAGATTATATGTACAGATTACAATAAAAGCCAGAATAAGGAAGCAGACCGGAACAAGCGTATAGCAGATTGAAACGCCGAAAACCGCTCTTGCGCTCTGTTCTGTACCCTTGAGAGCGGTGTCATAGCCGAAGGCCGTGAGAATTTTTCCAACGCCAAAAGCGGCAAAACCGCTGACAAATTTTTTGACAAAGGTTGAAAACGTTGAAACAACGCCCTCTCTGCGCTGACCCGTGAGCATTTCGTCAACGTCGGTCACATCCGGAAGAATGTTGCTTTGAACGCTTGCCATTCCGGCAAGGCCGAGACCGTAGAGGAACTCAACAACAAAGATGATTGCCGGGTTGCCGAGACCCCGCGTGAACCACGCAAGCAAAAGCGAACCGGCCGCAACCGGAACAAATACCCTTGCAGGCAGCTGCTTGCTCTTTTTAATTGAAAGGAAGTACGCCGGAAAAAAGCCCGCCGCTTCGCCGATTCCGCTGATTATGACAAGCAGCGAATAGCTCTTCTGCTGGTCAATAACGGCTTTGAGATAGTAATAAAAGCACTGCGAAGCAAACGCCGAGGAAAGCAGGATAAAAAAGCCAAACACAAAGTATTTTCTGAAAACCCGGTTTTTGATCACCCACTTATACTGATAAACAAACGCGTGGAGGTCAAACGGTTCGTTGACCTGCTTTTCCGAGCTTTCCTCTTTTGTTGTCTTATATGTGATAAGCAGCGGCAGCGACGTCCACAAAGCAAGAACAAGACCCATGATCATGAACCTGCTGCGGTAGGCCGGAGAAAAGTCCGGTGTATTCATAAGACAGCTCAGTCCGCCGAGGATGACCGATGAAACAAAGAAAGAAGAATAGCTTGCAACCGCGTCAAGAATCGTTTTGACGGCGTTGAACTGCGTTCGCAGGTTATATGTCGGCGCAATTTGCGGCAGCATTGCGGTATACGGAACGGAAATGAACGTTGAAACCGTTTTATAGAACATATATGTAACGATATACCACACCATTGTTTTTGTGCTGTTTCCTGCGCCCGAAATTCCGAAGGAATTCCACATCAAAAAATACGCAATTATTGCCGGAATCACGCCCCAAAGAAGATACGGGCGGTGGCGTCCGAGCTTATGGCGCGTTCTGTCGGTGATTATGCCCATAAGCGGGTCGGTGATCGCATCGCAAATGCAGGAAAACATTGCGACCGTTCCGTACTGCGCGTGGGAAAGTCCCTCAACGTCCGTCAGAAACGGCATGAGGTAGGCTCCGAAAACATACGGACCGCCGCCGGTGAAAAAGATTGCCGAGTTATAGCCGAGCATCGGCGCAAGTTTTGTTCCCTCTTCAACACCGATGAGCCGCTTGACGGAATTCAGAAAGCTTTTGCTCTTTGCTTTTTCGCTCACCTTGCCGCCTCCTCTTCAAAGAGGTAGCCGACAATGAAGAACTTGTTTTTTGTCACGTCGTGGCGGCTGTCAACGAAGGCAGGCTCGGTGCGCTTGTTGGACTTGTTGAAAATGACAATTTTTCCGTCTATGTACTTCACCATAACGGTATGCAAAGAGGAGAAGATACGCCTGTGGTTCCAGAAGGAAAGGATTCCGCAGCGGCAGTGCGGCAGTTCATTGAAGAAGGTGTTGTAATCCCATGTTTTTGTGTAGGGTACTCCCCTTTCGTCAAAGAACTTTCCGAGCGCGCTGACGTTTGAACCGAAAAAGCCGGCCATGATTTCAGACTTCGGATACATCTCATAGCACACACGCGGAAGGGTCGTTTTGATTCCGAGGTCGCGCGCCGCATTATAGATGGCAATCATCTCGCAGCCGTTCCAGCCTACGCTGTAAAGACCGTATCTAAGCTTTGAAAGCTCGCCTGCGTCCTGTCCGTTGAGATAATCGTCCGGCAGGTCAATGAGCACGTTGTGATAATAGTTTTTTCTTTCAAGCATCGTTTTTCTCTCTTTCAAATCAGAATATATCAAAGACACATCAAAGCAAAAAGCTGCACAGCTATAAATACTGTGCAGCTTCTGAGAAAACTTGATTATTCTTCTTCGTCCTCGTCGCTGTCCTCGTCGTCCTCAATTTCAAACTCAAGAACTTCGCCGCAGCAGGGGCACTCAACGTGACCGTCGTCGTCAATGTCATTGATGTCAACGCAAATCTCTTCGTTGCAGGCCGGGCAGGTAACTTCGATGCAATCGTCGTCATCGTCGCAGCAGCAATCGCAATCGTCGTCATCGCAGCAATCGCAGTCATCGTCATAAACGTACTCTTCGAGGTCTGCAAGGTCCTCGTCAAGCTCTTCAACATAGTCGCCGAGGTCGCCGAGATCCTCGTCAAAATCGCTCAGTTCGGAAGCAATATCGTCAAGGGTATCAACGATAGCGTCAAAAAGCTTTGCTTCCTTGCTGTTTTCGTCAAGCTCAAGGCCTTCCATAAGTCCTCTGAGATATGCAACTTTTTCTGATACTGACATAATATTCATTCCTTTCGGTATTTAATTCATCCGGGGAAAGCTCCCGTCAAGTTACGCTCTGCCGAGATATTCACCGGTACGGGTGTCGATCTGGATCATTTCGCCCTCATCAATGAAGAGGGGAACCTTGACCTCGGCGCCCGTTTCAAGCGTTGCGGGCTTGGTGGTGTTGGTTGCGGTGTCGCCCTTGAAGCCGGGGTCGGTCTTTGTGACCTGAAGCTCAACAAAATTGGGAGCTTCAACGCCGAATACGTTGCCCTTATATGAAAGAATCTTGCAGGTCATGTTCTCCTTGACGAACTTGAAGCTGTCGGGGAGGTCGCTTTCATTGATGGGGATAAGCTCGTAGCTTTCCGGATCCATGAAGTAATAAAGACCGCCGTCGTTATAGGAATATTCCATGTCCTTTCTTTCAACAAAAGCGGTGGGGAACTTATCGTTCGGGTTGAAGGTACGTTCAACGACCGAGCCGGTGATTACGTTCCTGACCTTTGCGCGGACAAAGGCAGCACCCTTGCCGGGCTTTACGTGCTGAAATTCGATGATTTGAAGAACGTTGCCTTCCATTTCAAAAGTAACGCCGTTTCTGAAATCGCCTGCTGATACCATTTAGTATTCCTCCGAATATAAAAAATTACGCATATATTTTATAACAAAAGCTCTCGTTTTTCAAGTGTTTTTTGAAATTACTCGCTCTTTTAAAAAGAAAAGGGAGCTAAAGCTTAATTTAATCTTACATTTTCGTTATTTTAATTCTGTTTTACGTCTTTTTATGGTATACTTGCAAGAGACTTGCAAAATTCGACACAAACGGAGGTTCAATGTATGAAAAAAACAATCGCTTTTCTCCTTGCGGCACTGTTTGCGCTTTTCCTTTTCGGTTGCGGAGCAAAAAGCCCGGATAATTCCGGCAGCACCGGAGAAAAAACAACAGAAGAAACAAAGCCGCTGACCGTGACGGTCACCTTTCCCGAAGGATACACCGCGCTTGAAATTGCCGAAAGACTTGAAGAAAACGGAGTCTGCGCAAAAAAGGATTTTATGAAGGCTGTTCAAAGCAGCTCACTTGCGGAGGAATTCGGCTTATCGGACGGGATAAAAAACACGGACAAGCGTGCGTTTTTGCTTGAAGGCTATATTTTTCCCGACACCTATGAGTTTTACACCGACGAGAGCGCCCAAAGCGTACTGCGCCGCTTTTTGCGCAACACGCAAAGCAAGCTGACCGATGAGATGAAAAAGAAGGCCGAAAAGCTCGGCTATTCGATGGATGAGATCATTACCCTTGCATCGGTCATTCAGGCCGAGGCGGGAATTCAAAAGGAAATGAGCAAGGTTTCCTCCGTTCTCCACAACCGGCTTGAAAGCGCAGACTACGGTCTGCTTCAGTGCGACGTAACAATACATTATGTCAACGAGAACATCCTCACCTCACCGTACCTTGAGGGCGAAAAGTCACGCTTTGCGGAATATTATAATACATATAAACGCAAGGGGCTCCCCGTCGGAGCCATCTGCAATCCGGGTCTTGAAGCAATAAATGCCGCCCTTGAACCGGAAAAAACCGATTACTTCTACTTTGTGACAGACAAGGACTGGAATTATTACTACGCCTCAACCTATGAGGAACATCTTAAAAACTGTAAAAAATGCGGTATTAAGCTTTAAAAGCTTGAACAAACGTCGATTATATGCTAATATATCTGTGATAAAATATCCAAAAAGAGAGAGAAGACATGGATCTGTCAAAAATCATCAGCAAAAAGAACGAAGCCGCTTCCTACATGGTGGGAGAGATTACCCACATCATCAAGACCTTTGAAAAGCGCAGTCCCGGTTCAAGGGGTGAAGAACAGGCCTGCGAATACATGGCCAAGGTTCTCAAGGAGGACTGCGGCTGCGACAGAGCCGACGTTGAGTCGTTTAAAGAACACCCCGGTGCGTTTTACGGCTGGCTGTTCTTCACCTTGACCTTTGTTCTCGCCGCGGTTGCTCTGTTTTTCTTTTTGCCGCTCGCTTCAATCATTCTTATCGTTGTCGGTCTCGGCATTGCGCTGCTTGAGTTCGGAACCTACAAAAAGGTCGTTGACCCGTTCTTCAAGGAGAAGACCGGCCACAACGTGACCGCGATCAAAAAATGCACCGGCGAAACCAAGAGAAGAGTTATTTTCAACGGCCACCCGGACGCTGCGTGGGAATGGCCCGTCAACTACAAGCTCGGCGGCGTAGGTTTTGAAGGCCATGCAATCATCTGCGGCGTCGGCGCGCTCTATTACCTTGTTCTTTCAATCCTCTCCGTTGCAAAAAACGGAGCTGCCTTCGGCCAAATCAGCACAGCCGACCCGCTTGCAAAGGCCGCTCTTTGGGGACTTATCTTTGTTCCGTTCATCATCGGACTTTACTTCATGGTCAACTATCGCCGCGTTGTTGACGGCGCAAACGACAACCTTTCCGGCTGCTACATGGGAATCAGCGTTCTCAAGTTCCTCAAGGACGAAGGCATTGAGCTTGAAAACACCGAGCTTGGCGTTGTTCTCACCGGAAGTGAAGAAGCAGGCCTCAGAGGTGCAAAGGCATGGTGCGAAGCTCACAAGGGCGAATTTGATGATGTTCCGACCTTCATCTTCTCATACGACACCATCCACGACCCGAAGTTCCTCATGGTCAACTACCGCGACCTCAACGCAACCGTTGCCGCCGACAAGGACGTTTCGGACCTCTTTATGGAGGCTGCGGCCGAGCTTGGCGTTCCCTGCAAAAAGGGCATGGTTCCTCCCCTCGGCGGTGCAACCGATTCAGCCGCTTTCGCTCAGGCAGGCTTCCGCGCAACAGGCGTTACCGGACTCAACCATAAGCTTGAGGATTATTACCACACCCGCCGTGATACCTATGACAACATGGACGAAGAAGGTCTTGCAGGCTGCTTCGCAGCTTCGGTCAAGGCGCTCGAAATGTTTGACAACGGTGCAAAGCAGTAAGCTGACATAATTTTAAAGGACTGCCGAAGGAAATGCGGCAGTTCTTTTTGCGTAAAGGCCTGTCTTTTTACAAAAATTATGTTTACCTTTCAAAAAAGTATTTTCAAAGCGAAGAGTATCGTGTATAATACAGACATAAATCAACAAAAAAGCGCAAAGCGTTGATTTTTTCATTCCCGGCGTATTCTATATTTTTCCGAAAGGAGCTTATCTATTGATGAAAACACTGTTTAAAAACGGAACCGTTTTTGACGGCAGCGGCAGCGCACCGTTCACCGGCAACGTACTCATTGAAAATGACCGGATCCTCGCCGTCGGAAGCTGCGAAGAAGAAGCAGACGAAGTGGTTGACGCCACGGGTCTTTACGTCTGCCCGGGCTTCATTGACGCCCATTCACACAACGACTTTTTCTGCGACAGAGACGACAGCGAAAAGTTTTTCCGCCCCTTTATTGAGCAGGGAATCACAACGCAGATCACCGGAAACTGCAGCTTTTCCGCCTTTGGAACGGACGAGGACACAAAGTTCAGAGACAAGCTCGGCGGCGGCCTTTTTGAATCTCGCTACGCCGGAAGCCTTTCAGGCTTTGCAAAAAGCTTTCAGGAAAGCTTCACGTCAACATCGTTCCGCT
>ERZ1031954.1075-NODE-1075-length-11106-cov-8.563388_pt1 | contig 11106 bp, 7 predicted proteins | sample MGYA00516701_ERZ1031954 | MGnify/ENA primary metagenome ERZ1031954 (study PRJEB33719, sample SAMN04261284) | wastewater metagenome | biome: rural village; feature: human; material: feces | host: Homo sapiens | place: El Salvador | collected 2013-01-07 ...
CAACAGTTGAAGAAAAGAGTAATCCTGATAGAATAGAAACTTGCCTAAAACTGGAGGGAAGCATTAATGGAACTACGGAAACTCCTGCCAGTACTACGGAAATAACTACGGAAACTCCTGCAAATACTACGGAAACATCCTCTGTAGCTACGGAAACTCCTGCCGATACTACGGAAACTATTCTAAAAATAATCAGCAAAAATCCTAAGGTTACGGCAAAAGAGATAGCATCCGTATGCGGCATAACAGAAGATGGAGTTGCTTACCATATCAAGAAATTAAAACAAAGAGGACGGTTGATTCGAATCGGTGGTCCACGAAATGGAGGCGAGTGGAAGGTGGTTGAATGATTTTATTTCAATGCTTTTAGGCAAACTCAAATTTGAATTCATAATGTTATTAGGAAACAAAATAAAGTCTCTTAGAGACGAACAAGGAATACTGCAACGCCAAGTGGCGGCATACTTAGAAATTGATACTCCAATGTTCAGTAAGATAGAACGTGGGGATAGGCGAGCAAAGAGAAGCCAAGTACCTCAACTGGCTGAATACTTTCATGTGGATGAGAAAGAGCTGCTCACCTTGTGGCTGGCAGACAGAATATTGGATGCCATAGAAGGCGAAAAAGAATTGCAGTTTCGTGCTATTGAAGTAGCAAAACGCGAATTGACAAAGGCTGATCTATAAAGGTTATATCAGTTCTTATTAACAAGGCGATAGGTGTGTCCAGTTTGGATAATCCTATCGTCTTGTTATTTTGTAAGGTTTCAATGTTCTAAGCTCCTATAAGTCGTGAAGAATGAATCCGAGTAGATAAGTGAATCCAACTCTTGATAATCCTTCTTTCTCTTTTCATCCATGATAACCTTCTTGTAGAAAATTCGGTTAGTTCTGTCGAGATCCATAACCCAACTTTGATATAGGGATGAAAAGAGAACACAGGCGATAATGCCAAGAATGACAAGATACCATTGGAGCAATCCCCATTTGTCAGTCCTTTGTCTGAATCTGTTCCATCTGTAGAGCCACCACGATTTCAGTGTAGGTGGAGAAGAAGCCTTGTGGCTTGTGATGGTTTGCGGAGCATCGCCCCATATCTTCAAAATCGCATGTGCTTTTTCAATTGTTTGGACGCACTAACTTGTGTGCTTTGCGACATCATCCACATGGCCCCTTTGTCTCCTTTGACAGCGTGTATATCGGTTGGGTAGTACCGGTACCAACCAACCGATATGAGCGGTACCATTTGAGCGATATCTCATTTACTCAAATGGCCAAAAGCAAACACCCAATATACTAGCATAGCGGATACACTTACGGCAGTGAATTTGTATTCATCACAGAGAAGTCCCCAAAGTGAAGCCAAGCGATTCTGCCTTACTCTTTAAGGCTATTGCATTTTCTGCTTGATTTACTTTTTTAATCAATCGTCCATTCTCCTTTCGTTTTATATAGGTATCGTTGGTGTTTGGGTAGACCGCCACGGACTTTGTCGGGTGAGCCTATATCTTTTGAATCCTACATCAAACCACAACCCATTGGTGGTCGGGGAAGTGGCGGAAGAGGTTGTATATCCTTTGATTCCTACATCAAACCACAACTGGCCCCGTCGTGGAAATGGCTATAAATAGTTGTATATCTTTTGATTCCTACATCAAACCACAACCGGTTACGCAAGCTGTATGGAAAGATGATGTTGTATATCTTTTGATTCCTACATCAAACCACAACCAGTATTTCTTAATAACATAGTACATTAAGTTGTATATCTTTTGATTCCTACATCAAACCACAACTATAGGCTCTAACATTCAGACCCTTGCTACGTTGTATATCTTTTGATTCCTACATCAAACCACAACTGATACAGAGTATGTAAATGAACTAGATGTTGTATATCTTTTGATTCCTACATCAAACCACAACCTCTACCAAACGTTACACTCGCGATATGTCGTTGTATATCTTTTGATTCCTACATCAAACCACAACAAGAAAGCTGGCGCCAAATATGTATGTAAGTTGTATATCTTTTGATTCCTACATCAAACCACAACTTCACGGACACCGAACATTGGTTGTGGATGTTGTATATCTTTTGATTCCTACATCAAACCACAACTCTATCAGATTGATGTCGAGCGCAAGGACGTTGTATATCTTTTGATTCCTACATCAAACCACAACTATTGCGAAACCGTGTCCGCAAAATCCTCGGTTGTATATCTTTTGATTCCTACATCAAACCACAACGCTCATATATCTGACCTTTTGTACATGTTGTTGTATATCTTTTGATTCCTACATCAAACCACAACCTTTGGTATAAATAACACTCCCAAGTCCTAGTTGTATATCTTTTGATTCCTACATCAAACCACAACCTGCCGATAACTTTCTCGCTGCTCATCGTGTTGTATATCTTTTGATTCCTACATCAAACCACAACCGTTCGGCACGTACATTTGGCGCTGATTTCGTTGTATATCTTTTGATTCCTACATCAAACCACAACGAAAACTTGTACGGCATCAAGTCTGGCTTGTTGTATATCTTTTGATTCCTACATCAAACCACAACTGCTTTCTCAACAATGAGCTTTACATTGTGTTGTATATCTTTTGATTCCTACATCAAACCACAACATTCTCGCTTTCCTTACTGCTCCAGATGCTGTTGTATATCTTTTGATTCCTACATCAAACCACAACACAAAGGTCGGAAGGACTAAAGACAATAGGGTTGTATATCTTTTGATTCCTACATCAAACCACAACCTATTGTTGCGTTTTTCACGTCCTGCGCTGGTTGTATATCTTTTGATTCCTACATCAAACCACAACTGTTACATTCATTATATAACTATCGCAACAGTTGTATATCTTTTGATTCCTACATCAAACCACAACTTTTCGGTCCTTTAGTATGTTTATTTTTAGTTGTATATCTTTTGATTCCTACATCAAACCACAACTATAGGCTATGAATGAAAGAATAAACGTAGTTGTATATCTTTTGATTCCTACATCAAACCACAACTGCAAAGGTATGAAAATAATCTGACACCAGTTGTATATCTTTTGATTCCTACATCAAACCACAACTCCATCGACAAATTCTTCGATTGCTTTTTGTTGTATATCTTTTGATTCCTACATCAAACCACAACTATTAAAGTGCGTTCATCTCGTGAATTTGGTTGTATATCTTTTGATTCCTACATCAAACCACAACCTTTTCTATGATGAGGGAAAACCCTTTGACGTTGTATATCTTTTGATTCCTACATCAAACCACAACTCTTTGCATCGTGTTAATAAAATAAATGTGTTGTATATCTTTTGATTCCTACATCAAACCACAACGCTGCGGTGTTCTTAATGCCGATGATCGGCGTTGTATATCTTTTGATTCCTACATCAAACCACAACCTTTGGTTACGTGCTGACAGTGGAACGCTGTTGTATATCTTTTGATTCCTACATCAAACCACAACTGGCTCCTTCGTCACGCTCCAGATGCTCGGTTGTATATCTTTTGATTCCTACATCAAACCACAACACAAAGGTAGGCTATTTAATATAAATACAAGTTGTATATCTTTTGATTCCTACATCAAACCACAACTTAAAAATTTCGGTGTTATTACAAAATGTCGTTGTATATCTTTTGATTCCTACATCAAACCACAACGTTCGGTGTGTATTGGTTTCACCATAACAGTTGTATATCTTTTGATTCCTACATCAAACCACAACAGGTGTGTCGGCGGTGAGCACTACGGCGTGTTGTATATCTTTTGATTCCTACATCAAACCACAACTTATAACTTTTAAATATCAGATAATCAGTATATTATAGTTCTTGTTTTGTTATAAGAAATCGCCGTGTAAGAATTATAACGCTACAAAAGTACTAAAAAAATTCCAATTGAATTGGGGCACCTAAAACTTTCTGAGTGATTTTACTCTTTTTAATGCTCTTTGGTTTGCCCCAGAAATTATAGATGTCCCCATATTGCTTGTCTGTAACACTTAGTATGCTAACCTTTCCTGTTTCAGGCAATAAAGCCTTCACTCTTTTCACATGCACATCCAAACTTTCTCTTGATGCACAATGCCGTATATAAACAGAAAACTGCATCATGGAAAAGCCGTCTTTTTCCAAATTCTTACGAAAAAGTGCAGCTGCCTTCATTTCTTTTTTGGTAGAAACCGGCAAATCGAAAAACACAAATAGCCACATAATATGATATGCATTAAGTCTGTATTCCGTCATAAGATAAAGGGAAGTGATATTTTCTTAATTTCACCAGCATAATACTTAGCAAGAGATGCTGTCGTAAAAGTCAATGCAATCTGTAGCGGACGCATTACCTTGCCTATTTTTACGTCACAGCTTAAAAGGCGCATTATCTCCATTTTGGAATCTTTGTTTAATTCCGTAATGCCATCTGCATAAAGATTAAAGACTATTGAATCCACATAAGGACGATAAGGCTCCATTACATCATCAGCAAGCGGAAAGGCATTGTATCTGCTTTTATGGAATATACCAAGATTAGGCAACAGCCCAGAACCAAGTAACGCTCGTGCTGTTGCTGCACGCAAAATTGAATATCCATAATTAAGTAGTACATTTGGCGAATCTCCGCACCTGTCACGTTTAAAGTCTTTACCGAACAGTTGTGTCCAATATATTTTTGCTGCAATGCCTTCCCTATTGTCGGTATCACCACTTTTCACGTTAGCGTAAAAAGGTTTAAGAATGTTACCGTTTTTACAAAACATATCCAAGACTGCAGATTGGTTCTTTATCTTAGCTTCAATTATCTGTTTCCAAGCTTGTTTTTTCATCGGTTCGCTAACAACAATCTGAGACTTTATATTCTCAGATTGCGTAGTATTGGCATCTAAGCTTTGAAGCATTGCGGTAGGCATCATTTTATTATCACATAAAATGACAGCAACATTATTCTTCACCAACTCGTTGAGCAACGGTAAAGTAATGTTTATCATTTGACTTTCCAGGACAACACACCCTATATCTTCTATAGGGCGCGTTATCTTTTCTTCACAGTCTTTCCATGAAATCACAAGTTGTGAATTCTTTAACGAGAGACAAACCGGAGTTGAGAAGAATAATGTCTGCTTTATCATATTATCTAAGCCTTCTTATTTCACCAAGTTCATTTATCTCAAAGTCGTAACCTTGAACAAGGGCACTCAACTGCGTATGAAGCATTATTATTGCTGGACGGAATTCTTCACCTTGTTTGTATTCTCCATTTTTTGCCTTTATATCTTTACTTGGACGGGCTTCTTCATTGTGTATTAATTTTACTGTGGCATATGCATATTCACCATTTCGTCCTTTCATTCTCATTGTAGACAATCCCGTCACCTTATAAAGACGTCTGTTCCTTTCCTTGACCGTAGCATCCCAAACCTCATTAGATGATTTTTCATAAAGAAGAACCATTGTTCCTATCTTTAATGTATAAGCAAATGGATAATCATGCTCACTCCTAATAGGCACAATATGTCTGTCTACCACTTCTTTATCATTACTTGTTCGGTAGTATTGAGCAGCTTGGAGCATATTAACAATTTCGAACTCTCGTTTTTCCTTGCCCTTGTTATCTGTACCAATATACAGAGCAAGCAAATAATTGCAATCATTAGCAACATGATATTGCTGCTTGTATTCTTTGGTAGAGACATCACGTTGTTTGCGAATATTCAATGGATTGGTGATAGAGGGTGTAAAGCATCTCACCTTTTTAATCGGTATCTGCTTTTCCTCATTCATCCAAATTGTACTTGCCATCGCATCCTTAAAGCCTTTCTCCTTTATGGCAGCTTCAATAATACTCCTAACCGTATCATCCACAATATTCTTAACATCTTTTTCTTCTAACGATGCTAAGTCTATACGCTTAACATACTTAACAGCCCCATCATTTTCAATAGCGCCATAATAAGTGTCATTATGCAAAGAACCTCTTGCGGCATCGCCTTTGCAAAGAATCTTCTTGCCATCAATTTTAATTCTTCTGCGTCCTTGCTTCGGCATGTTGTCGGGAGTGTAATGATATACCAAGATTTCGTCTTGTATCTTCTTTATGTCCTCTACAAATGTGGCCCATGGCTTTTTGAAAGATGCTTTCGACATTCCATACCATTTGTTGTTTTCTTCGTCATGATAGTATGCGCCCAACTTATTATATTCATCCAAGCCAATACATGCAATAACAATGGCATCTATGCAATGATGTACATGATTGATACGTTCTTTCTTGCTATAGATGTCTTGTATTCCCCATATTTTTCTAAAGTCAGAAGTTGCAATGCCTTTTACGGTATAGACACGATTGAATAGTGACTTCAAGTAAAGACGAGCATACTTTGAAATCACACTAATGTCGGTACCTTGACGACGGCTAAAGCCTTCAGGTACACTTTCCATTGTGAAACGCTCATACTTACCACGCCAATAATCGCGACGAAGTTCCAGCAGATGACGTTTACGAATAATTGTGTCCTTCTGCTCTTTTGTTGTCGCACCTTTTGACAGTTTCTTAAGCTTGCGTATTTGAATGTCAAGCAACTCGTACTTCTTTTTCCAGTCCTTGATGCGCTCCATAATCTCGTCATGGTTTGGCAATTCTACGGGCAACTTGGTTTTCTTTACTTCTCTATTGAAACGGCTATCACAAAGCGTCAAATTCATCTTTGTACTATCCCCACCAACACTACGAGGAATAGTGTGCTCAATATCAAACTTCGGATTAGTTCCAATGAAATCTGATATACGTATCTGCTTTCCGGTATAAAAACATATGTGATTCTGTTCTTCCCAAAGAACATATTTCAATATATCTTTGTCTGTAGGTTCAATATCCTTTCCAGTCTCTTTCTTGAACAGAGTTATGATATTCTTTCGAGCCTCATCATTGGCGCTTTGGTTCTCTTTTACGAATGCAGCAATGGCATTTCGTTTGTTAGCATCATTCAGTTCACGTGCAAACTCAATATGAACCTCGGTGTTTTGATCTATCTTTCCTTCTGCAAGCAAACGGTTCACTAATTTACGCAATCTGAACATAGAACGCATAGCCATCGGATTACGAACACTATCTATTCTTGGCGAACCAAGTTGATAAACGCCATGCTCATTAGTGTATTGTACCCTTGGATATGTCTCAATCATAGAAGGGTGATACAACTTCTTCAGACTATTATCAGAAACATTATACTGCTCTTTCAAATAATCTTTAATGCACACCTCGAAAGTGCGTTTGTCTTTGGTGTCACATCTATCCATCTCCATGATGATATTGTCGATAATAGTCTCGCGCATTTCCTTTATGCTCCACTCGTATTTGGGCATAACTTCGCATAAGTTACCCAAAAATACAGCATGAGAGTATATCAACCCTCTTCTTAGATAAGGAAGAATCTTGCAGATAGCCTTAAGGCTTAATGAGGCATAATCAGCTGGCAAAGAAATCTCACTGAATATCTTTGCTTCATCTTCGGATAATTGCAGGCGGTTTATAGCAAACTCGGCAAGTTTATCTTTATCAGAATAGAAATACAAAGCATGCCAAATATCATTTACAATATCAAATCGACTTTTACCCTCACCTAATGTGTATGTTTCACAAATAGCAGTTATCCAATCATCTCCAAATACATCTTTAAGGGCAGCTGTAACAGGACAGCCTGAAACAGATGTATCCATTGGATAATTGAACAGGAAAGGCATTTCTGCATCTTCTTCTTTCTTGTAGAAGCCATACATCTTCTTTGGTGCCAACTTCTTGGTTATATCCTCAAAATCAAATTGTTTCTTCGACTTGCGAAAGAATAAAGGCATTATTTTTTCACGTTCTTCAGTATTAAGAGAGCGTAATACATCATCATTAGGAGTTTTGATCTTGATGTTATTGATGAATGTGAGCATTCTAAACTCTTCGTACATAGGATGTGAAGAAGGACATTTTGTCTTGTTCTTCTCAAACACACATTTGCCTACCTGTCCTTTTTGCGACTTTAAAGGTCTCTGGTCAAATATTGCCTTTTCAATATTACGTACAACCTCCGAACCAAGTTCTTTTTCCAAGTCTTGCTTCTCACATATAGCCTTAAACTCGGAAAGGAAATGTTCATTACGTGCAGTATAATGCTTGCGGATTTTCTCTCCCTTATTATAAAGAGCATAGAAATAATCACCAAGATATTCATAACCGGCTTCGTTCATTTCTTTAGTAAGGGTACTGATACCTTCCTTTACTTTACCAGAATCATCTCCACTTTGGTCTTTTCTATTACTCAAGAAACCACGGCGCTGAATAATATGATAAAAAGCTCTGCCTAAAATGTACCTATCGGTAATGTCAGACAAATTCAGTCTCTCATGAAGACATTTGTGCCTATATGCATACGGAGTCTTTTCTGTTTCGTCATCAGTACGTTGCCATTGCATGAACAATTCATTCTTTGGATATACTTTCTTTAGTCGCCATGTTGAAAGTTCTTCTTGTGAAAGAGGAGGACACAAATGATTGTCACTTAATATGCGAAGCAAACGTATCTTGCGCAATTTTATGCGATAGTATCTTACACGTGTAGCCCTATGCTCTGTACGTTCTGCTGCCTTTGAAGATTCTATGCCTTTCTCTATTTTGACTCCTTCTTGAAATATATTCACGCCTTTGTCAAGCAGATTATAATCACCCGCCGTATTTTCAACAATAGCCCATCCAAGGCTATTTGTTCCAGTATCAATTCCTAATATTTTTGTCATGCAAATATAATAATTGTTTGGTTAATTATTAATAATCCATAAAAGTACTACAAATTATTTGTACGAACAAATTATTCATTATATATTTGCAACTGAACATAAGATTTCCTACATCTTATCACAATAAGGCAGTAATTGCCGAAGGTGTTAAACCTATACTCCCGCTTCGGTGGGAGTTTCTTTTTCTACCATTCCCTATTTTTATTCTCAATTATCCAAGTATCAAGTTTGTCAAAAGAAGAAATAAAGCACAATGATACAAAAAAGGCGTACAACCGATCTCTATAAGATTTCGGTTGTACGCCTTATTATTTATTCTTATTCAGAAAGTCTGTTCTTAAAAGTCAAGCTTACTTAACCTCCTCGAAAATAAACCGTGCTGATAATCAGTAGCTTATAACACTTTGGTACAAATATGAGTTATCTAAAGCATAGAAATACAAGATAACACAGCTATTTTGTTTCTTGATTGGATGTGTAATTTCCGTCCTTTGCAGAAGCCTCCTCATTTTCTTTATATTCTCTGAGCTCCTGCTCCACCATGTCAAGGCGTTTTTTCAGATCTTCTACTGAAGGTAGTTTGTCTTTTATTTTAATTCCTTCGTAAGTAGCCACACCCATAGGATTCTGTATGCTATCAAAAGCCCATTCAACTTTAGTTTGATCTCTTGACTTACAAAGCAGAAGGCCTATGGTAGGGTTATCTTCTGGTTGACGAAGAAGTTTGTTGCATGCCGTCACATAGAAATTCAACTTGCCAGCAAACTCGGGTTTAAAATCAACAACCTTTAATTCAATAACCACATAGCAACGAAGCCGAATATGGTAAAACAGCAAGTCTGGGAAATAGCCCTCGTTGCCAACGACAAATTCAGGCTGTCTTCCGACATAAGTAAACCCACTTCCAAGTTCAAGCAGGAATCGTGTAATGTCTTTTGCAATGGCTGATTCCAAATCATGCTCGTCGTATCCTCTCTCTAATGTAACGAAATCAAGGCGATATGGATCCTTCAACACATTCATAGCCAACAGACTTTGGCTTGTTGATAGCTGTGATGAAAAGTTGGTTAAAGCATTCCCATACTTGGAAAAGTCATCATTATCTATAACATCTTCCAATTCTCGTTTGCTAAGTCCCTCATCAATAACACGCGCCATATAATAGAATGCTTCTTTGATGGATTTGCATTTAGAAATCAGCGTTAAATGGTGCTTCCATGGCACAATTCCAAACACTGGCAGCATTCCTCCTTCTGCTAAGATGGCGGAAATTTTGTCTGCCGAAACAATTTCTGCACCTAGTTGGTGCAATTTTATAGGATTCTGATTTTCAGCCTCTTGTAATTTTGCACCTACCTGGTGCAAAATTTCCTTATGCTCTTCATCAGCCATATAAAACTCATACCACTCCTTCATGTAGTAGAGGTTTCTCACAGAGAATCCTTTCACGTCAGGGTAAGCAGCTTTAAGGTCAAGGCACAGTTGGTTTACGGTGCCAGAACCCCATCTCGACTCCGCCCTTTTCTGTACGATGTCACGTCCTAAAAGCCAGTTGAATTCCAAAGCTCCATAATTGCTTTGCATCACTACACGATTGCGGATAGCTTGATAGCGACTCTTTATCTCTTTCAGCCATTCCACATAATCGTTGTCACCATGAAAATTTTTGGAGGTGACGAAATATGGTTTGTTGTTATCTGCCATATCGTTTCTTTATTATGCCTTATTTTAATTGGAAGTCAGAAATACTATTATTCCCAAAATAACAAAAAGGGTAATATTTACGATTAAACTATACTTCAATTTATTCTCAACATTGTTTAAAGAATTTTTGAAGGTTTCTGTTGAATTGGAAAGTTCATGTATTGCAGAATTTGCCGAATCAACAATTACCTTTCGATCTTTATCGAAAGCTGTAGCTTTCTGATTGTAATCTGTTCCTATAGCTGTAACAAGTTCTTTGACTTTTGTAGTCAAGTTTCCCAGTTGAGCCACATATTCGGATGTTGAAATGTGTAATCCATCATACGAATTTATAGTCATTTCTACTTGCTTTCGAGCTGAGTCGATATTTTTAAGACCTTGCTCCAACTCCTTCAGGGAGTCATTGATTCTTTGGTCAATCATTTTTCTGTATATTTATTTTTGATGTTACTAAATGCTTTTACATGTTCTTCCAATTGGATTGCCAACTGGATTTTGTTTATGTATTCTTCATCTTTTAGAGCAGCATGCTTGATAACAATACTCTGTTAATTCTAATGTAATCGTTTGAAAATGAGAGAGTTAATTAAC
>ERZ1031954.1076-NODE-1076-length-11106-cov-4.500045_pt1 | contig 11106 bp, 10 predicted proteins | sample MGYA00516701_ERZ1031954 | MGnify/ENA primary metagenome ERZ1031954 (study PRJEB33719, sample SAMN04261284) | wastewater metagenome | biome: rural village; feature: human; material: feces | host: Homo sapiens | place: El Salvador | collected 2013-01-07 ...
GGGGGAAGTGATAATGAAAAGATTCTTTCGGAACTTCCGGTATATGGGGCAAACAGTTCGAAACAGGGAGTGGACAAATATATCGACCGGGACGATGAAATTCTGGTAAAACAGGCAGATTTTAAGCTGGATTCGGGAGAAAAATGTACGGCGTATATAGTCACGTCTTTTGATGCTACCGGGCAGGAGATCCGCCAGTTTATTTTATGGGGGATTATCTGTGTGGTAATCATTCTGTTACTGACAGCGATCATGATGATTGTGTGGATCTACCGGAGCATGATTACACCGATCCAGAAACTGCGCGTTGCGGCAGAAAATATCAAAGAAGGAAATCTCGATTTTGCGTTGGATACCGGAGGCGACGATGAGATCGGGGAACTTTGCACGACCTTTGAACAGATGCGTCAGCGCTTAAAAGATAATGCAGAGGAAAAACTAAGCAACGAAAAAGAAAACCGCACGCTGATCAGCAACATTGCCCATGACCTGAAAACACCGATTACGGCGGTAAAGGGCTATTCGGAAGGCATCATGGATGGAGTAGCCAATACGCCGGAGAAATTAGATAAGTATATCCGTACCATTTACAACAAAGCAAATGAGATGGATACACTGATCAATGAACTGACACTGTATTCCAAGATCGACACCAACCGTATTCCATATGATTTTGCAAAGCTGAACGTTGCCGCATATTTTAAGGATTGTGTGGAAGAAATCGGACTGGATCTGGAGGCAAAGGGGATTGCCCTGTCCTATTTTAATTATGCAACACCGGATACCCAGATTATTGCAGATCCGGAGCAGCTGCGCAGAGTAATCAATAATATTATAGGAAATTCCGTAAAATATATGAATAAAACGGAAAAATTCATCAACATCCGGATTAAGGATGTCGGGGATTTTATTCAGGTAGAAATCGAAGACAATGGAAGGGGAATCGCCCAGAAAGATCTGCCATATATTTTTGACCGGTTCTACCGGACAGATGCTTCGAGAAATTCGGCAACCGGTGGCAGCGGAATCGGACTTTCCATTGTAAAAAAGATCATAGAGGATCATGGAGGGAAAATCTGGGCAACCAGCAAAGAAGATTCCGGCACTACCATGTACTTTGTAATACGCAAATATCAGGAGGTAACAGCAAATGAGCAGAATACTGATCGTTGAAGATGAAGTGGCTATTGCAGATCTGGAGAAAGATTATCTGGAACTGAGTGGCTTTGAAGTGGAAATTGAAAATGACGGAACCAAAGGACTCGAAAGAGCCCTGCATGAGGAGTTTGATCTGTTTATCTTAGATCTCATGCTTCCGGGAGTGGATGGATTTGAAATCTGTAAAAAGATCCGTGAGACAAAGAATACACCAATCCTTATGGTTTCCGCAAAAAAGGATGATATTGACAAGATTCGCGGGCTCGGACTGGGGGCAGATGATTATGTGACAAAACCATTTTCCCCGAGTGAACTGGTAGCCCGCGTGAAGGCACATCTGGCACGGTATGAGCGACTGATCGGCAGCAATATGCCACAAAATGATATCATTGAGATCCGGGGCATTAAAATAGACAAGACGGCGCGCCGGGTATGGGTCAATGGAGAAGAGAAACAGTTTACGACAAAAGAGTTTGATTTGCTGACTTTTTTGGCAGAGAATCCAAATCATGTATTTACAAAAGAGGAATTGTTCCGTAAAATATGGGATATGGAATCTATCGGTGATATTGCAACGGTTACCGTACACATCAAAAAGATTCGAGAGAAGATTGAGATGAATACGAACAAGCCGCAGTACATCGAGACCATCTGGGGAGTCGGATATCGGTTTAAATTATAAACGGTCTGCCTCCTGAAACTATGATTAAGGGGGCTGTTATGAACGAACACAAAAAACATGGCAGCAGTTTCTCCAGCAAAATGGGCTTTATTCTTGCCGCTGCGGGATCTGCTGTCGGACTTGGAAATCTGTGGAGGTTTCCTTACCTTGCCGCAAAATACGGTGGAGGTTCTTTTTTATTGATCTATGTGATCCTTGCGGTTACGTTTGGATTTGCACTTATGATCACAGAAATTGCACTGGGCAGAAAAACCGGGAAAAGTGCACTGTATGCATTCAGCACACTGCATGAAAAGTGCGGTTTTATTGGAATTCTTGCCAGCATTGTGCCGATTATCATTCTTCCGTATTACTGTGTGATCGGCGGATGGGTCATCAAATTTGCATGGGCATTTCTTACAGGAAGCGGAAATGCAGCGGCAGCAGATGATTATTTTTCAAATTTTATTGCAAAGACCGGGGAACCGGTGATGTGGCTGGTAATTTTTATTCTTGCCACTTCGGTTGTGATTCTGCTTGGCGTAAATAAAGGAATTGAAAATATCAGTAAAGTGCTGATGCCGCTTCTGGTAGTCCTTTCCGTTATTATTGCGGTATTTGTTGTGACCCGTCCGGGAGCAGGGGCAGGAATTGTCTACTACTTAAAGCCGGATCTTTCCAAGATCAGTGCGAATGCTTTCCTGGCGGCACTGGGACAGCTGTTTTATTCCATGTCGCTGGCGATGGGCATTATGATTACATATGGCTCCTATATGAAGAAAAATGAGGATATAGAGAGCAGTGTGCGGAATATCGAAATCTTTGATACCGGAATTGCATTTCTGGCAGGACTGATGATTGTACCGTCCGTGTTTGTGTTTTCCGGTGGAGATCAGGTATCGCTGAAGGCAGGACCGACACTAATGTTTATTACACTGCCAAAAGTGTTTGACAGTATGGCGGGAGGACACCTGATCGGAACGGTATTTTTTGTGCTGGTATTGTTTGCTGCACTGACATCGTCCATTTCCCTGATGGAGACAGTGGTTTCCATTTTCGTGGATAAGACAAAAAAGAGCCGTAAATTTATTACGGTCTGTGTAACCGTTTATACGGTGTTGATGGCAATTCCGTCTTCTCTTGGATTTGGAATCTGGAGTGGGTTTTCAATTCACGGAATGAGTATTCTGGATTTCTTCGATTTTATATCCAACAGTGTCCTTATGCCGATTGTGGCATTCCTGACCTGTGTATTTGTCGGTTTTATTGTGAAACCAGAGACGATTATGGATGAAGTGGAATCTTCCACACAGAAATTTAAGAGTAAGAAACTGTATATTGTATTGATCAAGTATGTTGCACCGATACTGCTACTGCTGATTTTATTCAGTTCGGTATTAAATGCACTTGGAATCATTACTTTGTAACGGACAACAGAAAAGAAGAAACAAAAAACCCTATGCATAATGCATAGGGTTTTTAGATAAATATATGTTTGTTCTGTTCAATTGTATTCGGACTTGCTAGGCAGTTCCGGAGTTTAACCTCTCCGGCAGGGGTGTGAGCACACGACGGATACCGGAACCCTCCGCAGGAATTCCTGATCCAAATAGTCCGCATCTGCTGTACTGCGTTTTCAACAGGCAGCATGTCATGTTGTGAAAACAAATCCCTGCGCTGGACAATCGCGCTTGCTGTAAAAAACAGATCAATGAAATCTATGACATACTGAGCTGTAATACTGACAGTTCAGAGAATAAAGCCTACTTGTTTATGCGTGCGGTACTCTCACCGCCTGAGCCTGATGGTCAAATATTGTACCGTCCTTATATGGACTCATATAAGCGTACCCCGAAAACCGAAGTTTGTCAAGTGTTATTCGCTTTTCATGACCATTATACGCTATGTTTGCCGGGAAATCAATTGTGGAAATCCGAGAAATACAAAAAGTTGTGTCAAAAGAGGGAAAAACGGCTCAAAGATTGCAAGAAAATGGTCGATATAGTATAATAAAGTATAAAAAAGTAAAGGCAAGGAAAACCATGATCGATATTCACTGTCACCTTCTGTACGGAGTAGACGACGGAGCAAAAACAATAGAAGAATCTGTGGCGATGCTTGAGGCAGCAAAAGAGCAGGGCATTTCTGCAATGATCCTGACACCGCATTACCGGCACGGCATGTTTGCTTATCCGAAGGAAGAAATTGAAGAACATTTCCGTATTCTGGAGCCGTATGCACAGAAACTTGGAATTTATCTTGCACTGGGCACCGAATACCATGTGAACAGTCATATTGTCGAGGCACTTGACAGTGGCAGATGCCGGACAATGGCCGGCTCGCGGTATGTGTTGTGTGAGTATTCGCACGACAGTGAATATGCCTATATTTACCAGATGACGCAGGAACTGGTTCTGCACGGATATATTCCGGTATTTGCACATGTGGAGCGGTATGGAGCACTTGCAGATTTGCAGCAGGCAGAGGAGCTGCGCAATCTTGGGGCATGGATTACGGTGAATGCGGATGCGGTACTCGGACTTGAGGGTATGGGCCCAAAGAAATACTGTAAAAAGATGCTGAAGGCAGAATGTGTGGATGCGATTGCATCGGACAGCCATGGAATAAAAAACCGTGCCAATCATATGGGAAAATGTTATGAGCTGATCGAAAAAAAATTTGGCAGGGAATATGCGGATCAGCTTTTGGTGAATCATCCGGCAAAGATTCTGACCGGGGAAATGAAATAGTAAGTAATGGAGCATTGATATGGAACAGCAGTTACAACAGGAACGTATTGTAATTGAAAATGATGATGAAATTGAAATTGATCTGAAAGATCTCGTTTTAGAGATCCTTTCTTTCTGGAAATGGGTGTTGTTTGCACTGATTATCGGAGCCGTGACCGCATATTGTATCAGCAGGTTTGTAATGGTGCCGCAGTATGAGTCAACATCCCAGTTTTATGTATTGTCCAAAAGCATGTCGATTACAAGTCTTGCGGATATACAGACAGGTACAAGTCTGACAAACGATTATATGGTTATCGTAGAGGGGCGTCCCGTGCTTGAGCAGGTAATTGAGAATCTCGGACTGGACGAGACCTACAGTTCCCTAAAGAAAAAAGTTACCCTGAATAATCCTTCCAACTCGCGAATCCTCGAGATTACGGTGCGCGATGCAAACCCATCCATGGCAAAAAAGATTGCGGATGAGATTGCGCGTGTCAGTGTGGCCTTTATCCAACAGAAAATGGATCAGGATGCACCGAATATCATTCAAAAGGGATATTCCGACGGAGAACCGGTCAGCCCGAATACCATGAAAAATACGGCGATCGGAGGAATACTTGGCATGTTTTTGGCGATTGCGGTTATTGTGGTGGCTTATCTGTTCAATGATACGATTATGAATGCAGATGATGTACAAAGGAAGCTGGGGCTGAATGTTCTTGGTACGCTTCCTTTGGAAGAGGCCGAATACGATGGGGAAAAAGAGCGCAAGCGTAAGAGAAGGAAGAAAAAGAAATGAAATCGGTAACATTTGAGAATCTGAAAAAACAAAATTATACGATGAAAGAATCACTCCGGGCATTAAAAACCAATATCCAGTTCTGCGGAGATGATATCTGCACCATCGTTGTGACATCTGCCATGCCAAACGAAGGGAAAAGTACCGTGACGATGGATCTGGCACGTTCTTTTTCGGAATCCGGCAAACGTGTATTGCTGATCGATACCGATATGCGTAAATCCGTATACGTGGGACGATTACGTGCAGTGGCTTCGGATGGAAGGGAAATCTACGGATTATCCCATTTCCTTTCTGGACAAAAAAAACTTGAAGATGTATTATACGGAACAACGATTCCGGGATTGTTTATGATTTTTGCAGGGCCGTCTGTACCAAACCCGACAGAAATTCTGGAAAAAAAGTATTTTACCGAGTTACTTAATTTTGCAAAAGAACATTTTGATTATGTATTGCTGGATTGTGCGCCGATCGGAGCTGCAATCGACGCAGCAGTGATCGCAAAACACTGTGATGGTGCGATTCTTGTTGTTGCTCAGGGCATGGCAAGCGGACGTCTGATCCAGACCGTCAAAAAGCAGATGGAAGCTTCCGGAGTGAGGGTACTTGGTGCGGTACTGAACAAAGTACGGATGAAGAAGAGCGGCTATGAGGGTGGCTACTATGGCGGCTATTATGGCAGCTATTATGGAAATTACGGAGAACATCATGAGAAGAATGCGTGAACCATCGACAAAACTTCATAATGCATTGTATTTTATGTCTGGAATGATGGTGGTGATTCTTGCACTTGTGATTGTGGCAGGGGTCAAAACGAAGGCGGAAAATGCCGGCTTCCACATTACGGATGATACAGAAAATTCTTATGAGCAGCAGGTTGCGGGGCAGACAGATACCACACAGGATTCCGGTCAGGAAAAGTGGCAGGAGGGTGTAGTTGCTTATCAGGGAAAAGAGTATCTGTATAATACAGATATCAAAACCTACCTCATGATGGGGGTTGATATCAATGGTCCGGTACAGCAAAGCAGCGATTATACCCAGGGCGGGCAGTCCGATGCACTGTTTCTTCTTGTTGTAAACAATAAAACAGAGCAGCTGCAGGTCATTTCCATCAATCGAAACACGATGGCAGATATCGAATTGTGTGATGAAGAAGGTATTGATATGGGACCGCTTAAAACGCAGATCTGTCTGCAGCATGCATTCGGGGACGGTAAGCGCCTCAGCTGCAGCAAAACCGTGGATGCGGTTTCCGGTCTGTTTCAAAATATTCCGATCAGCGGTTATCTTGCGATGAATATGGGGGGAATCCCACAGATGAATGATGCTGTGGGAGGAGTGGAAGTGACTGTACTGCAGGATATTTCGTTTCCCAAAGCCGGGGTGGATTTGAAAAAAGGGAAAAAAGTAACCCTGGATGGGACGCAGGCTTATTATTACCTGCATGGAAGGGATACCGAAGAGTATGACAGTGCAACAAAGCGTCTGCAGCGCGAAGAACAGTATATTGTTGCCTATATGGATAAATTAAAAAAAGTATCCACAGAAAACCCGGATCAGGTGACAGAAATTTACAATTCTGTTTCCGATTATCTGGTAACCAGTGTGGATTTCACAAGTATGATTGAGCAGCTGATGAATTACAGTTTTTCGGAAGACCAGATGTATACGGTTCCCGGAAAAACGGTGGAAGGAAAACCGATTGACGGGAAACGGTATGAGGAGTACCATGTCGATGAAGATGCCATGGAAGAACTCATTATGAAGGTGTTTTATACACCCGTACAATAAGGTATCCAGTGCGCGCGCACTTGATATAGATAGAGTTACATGCAGTTTATATTACGTGGAAAGGAGGTAGATTGCGATGAAAAAGAAAATTTTCACAGGAGTTGTGACAGCTATGATGCTGGTATTTACAATGGGCACAACCGTGTTTGCAGATCCATCACCAACAAGTGATACGGCACTGGTTCAAAGAACCTATGAGCTGAATAAGGCAACAACCGTTGAAAGCAGCGGTTATAATGCAAACAATGAGCTTATCACGGTTTCTTTCAAGGATGTGGACAAAGATGTTTACCGCGAGGGAAACCGTCAGGCAAATGCTGTGGCAAGTGCACAGAACGGAAGTGCAACCGTCATGGCCATGTCTGATATCAGTGTTCCGTCTGCAACGAATACATCCAAAGGAATCAAAGTAACGATTTGTGCAAGTGGAATTAAGGCTGGAGACAATGTTTATGTATTACATAAATTAAAAAGCGGAAGCTGGCAGACGGTAAAGCCGGACAGCGTTTCCAATGGCAAAGTCACGGTTACATTGTATTCATTTTCACCGGTTATAGTTGTAAGGTACAGTTCAAATGTGAACCCTGCCGTTACAACAGATCCGTCAAAGGATGAAAATTCTCAGGGATCAAATACAAATTCCAATGTAAATGACAATTCCAACAGCAGCAGCCAGACAAACAGTAATAGCCAGACAAACAACAACTCACAGACAAATAACCAGTACAATCCGGTTAGTGTAAATCAGAATGTGACAGTAAACTATCCACAGTCTTATGACGATGGAGAGGACAGTTTCGAGGATGATTATGACGATGGTTATACAGATGGTTATACCGATGGAAAGAATTCCGTACGGAATACTTCAACAAAGGGTTCTTCTGCCCGTGTCAATGGCAAAAGTGGAGCAGGAAGTCAGAAAGGAACATCAGCTTCCGGATCTGTTTCCTATAAGACATCTCCAAAAACCGGGGCAGCGCTTCCGGCACTTCCGTTCGTTGCAGTATTTGCGGCAGCAGGTATTGTTGTATGCGGAAGAAAAGCACGTAAGAATTAATCTCACTGGATACAATTTTATTTAGCATGTAGGTCTATGGATCGGTGATGCATGGCATCACGTGAGGGCGGTGGAATGGAATCTGCCGCCCTGCCTCAATTTTAAAGAAAGAAAACTATTTTATGAAAAGACAGAGAAAGAACGACAGAACGATCAATATCTATAAAATTCTGACCATTGTTCTGGCAGTTGTATTGATCGTGGTACTCATAATATTTGGAAGAAGCTGGATGGTTCAGAAGAATGCACAGAAAGAATATGAAAAGCTTTCTGCCCAGGTAAATGATCTGCAGAATCAGGTGAATGATAATCAGATCCATATTCCGTCAGATACGCAGACTGAGACGGAGAATGTGGCACAGGAAGTGCAGACCGAAGACAGCGAACTGGAACAAAAAGGAATAGAAATTCCACAGAAAAATTTAAACTGGAAAAAATTAAAGGGAGTCAATCAGGATATTTATGCATGGATCTGCATTCCGGGAACCGGGGTGGATTATCCGGTGTTACAGCATCCGAGTGATGATTCCTATTATCTGAATTACAATATGAATGGTACCAGGGGATATCCTGGATGTATTTATACAGAGAAGGCAAACAGTAAAGAGTTTACGGATTTTGATACCGTCGTGTATGGGCACAATATGCGCAATGACACAATGTTTGCTTCTCTCCACAACTATGAAGACCAGACATTTTTTAACAATTTTCCGTATATATATGTGTATACAAAGGAAAAGGTGCTCGTGTATGAGATTTTTGCGGCATATAAGACGGACGATGCACATATTCTGCACACCAATGACTTTTCAACGAAAGAGGGACGTGTAAGTTATCTTGAAAGCATTGTGAAAAAATCCAAGAATTCGCCGGAGGTAAAGGACAAAATCCAGCTTTCGGTGGACAGTCATCTGCTGACTTTATCAACCTGTGTGAGCAAAGAGGCAGATAAGCGGTTTGTGGTTCAGGCAATTTTATTAAATGAGGAACAGCTATGAAACAGTGCAAAGTAGGTATGGATCAGGAAAATATCATATCGACCTTTGCAAGTACGCAGTTTTACGGAGATCCGGATGCTTATATCCGGGAGTTTCTTCAAAATGCCATTGATGCATGCAATACCAGGGCGGCGCTGGAATGGAGCTGGGGAACAGAGTTTCTGGAGATGGAGGAGGCAAGAGCCTTAAATTCCATGCGAAATCCGTATTCTCCTCAAATTTCCATTCAGTATAATTCCGAAATGCAGCGTCTGGTGTTTGAGGATAACGGAATCGGAATCAATGCCAGGGATATTGAGCAGTATGTTGCCAAAATCGGCGTGAGTTTTTATCAGAGCGAGGATTTTTCCGCACAGCAGCTTCATTATGAACCGGTGGCGCAGTTTGGAGTCGGTATGCTTTCCGGATTTATGGTTGCACGGGCATTGTTGATTGAGTCGAGAAAGGACAAATCGGTAAATACCGCGTGGAATGTTACGGATCGCCAGTCGTTAGAGCCGGTTACCGCAAAATGGATTGAAGGGGCGGAAACGATGGAATATATCAATTCCAACCGGGAACAGTCCGGAACCAGAATTACGCTGGTGTTACGGCCGAAATATGCAAAGAATCTGTCACTTCAGAGGCTGGTGCACGCAGTACAGCACTATATGCTGTATCAGCCATTTCCCATTCAGATTTCCTTTGATGAAAAAAGTGTGACGCTGCGGGAACAGAATCATATCATGGACAATCCGTTCGCGGATATTCTTGGAATCATATCGATTCGTATCATGGATGAACTGATGGAGGGGTGTATCTGGATTTATAATTCCAAACATCAGGGACTGATCGGGACATCCTGCCTGTATCAGCAGGGGTTTCTTGTGACCGATGAAAAGAAAGATCTGGGGTTAAAACCGGAGTGGCTCAGGCATATGACGTATCATCTGCATTTACGGAAAAAATTCCTGACATTGCGGCTGGCAAGGGATGATGTGGCGCATGATGAAAATCTGACGGAGCTGCGCAGGCTGATCGGCAGACGGATTGTAGAACATTTTGCATCCAATCCGCTGGGGCTGAACCAGTATATTGCCAGCGGACAGCAGCCGGTTCTGACAGAGTATGAAGAAGAGATGCAGCTGCTTGGCAAAGCTGTCACAGTGGAAGTTTATTTAAAAGGGAGAGAGATTGAACTTCCGGTTGCAACAATTATTCAGGGTTATACCGGAAAAAGCATAAGGATTGCATTTATCAGCAAGGGGCTGTTTACATATTACAGGCAGAACCATATTATGGATTTCCGGCGTTTTCTGGCAGAATACCAGCTGATTGTATTCGAAAAGAACCGGGATCTGTTCTGCCAGCTTCTGGCGCCTTATCAGGGTAGCATGCACTATGTGATAAGCAGTGAATGTCCGGGTGTTATATATGAAGAAATGGATGCAGATTTCCATATGATAAAAAGTGTGGTACCATATCGTTATCAGTATCATCTGCGGCCGGAAACGTTTCCGGATAACGAGATTTTCTGTATGGTGACGAATACGGCAAACGGAACGCTGGAACTGCGTGTCAATCCAAAGCACCGACTCTTAAGGATTCTTGAGCCTGTGATGTATCACCCGAAAGTTCACCGGATGATGGAGGTCATCTATGAGAATATCAAGCAGCGGGTTATCAATACGCAGCATCGTTGGAATAAGATTGTTGATTTCGGCGGTTCGTTCGTAGATGACTGGAAAAATCAGGAGAATGTGCCGACAGTGAGCTGTATCTGGTGCCTGGAAGGCGATTTTGATGTATCTGTGAATGAATTTATTGCACAGACACTGACACAGAAAGAACGTGTCGATCTGGGACTTGTGGGACTGGTTTTCCGCAGGCAAGATTTTATTGACTGGTGGTTTGCACCAAGAGAGTAG
>ERZ1031954.1083-NODE-1083-length-11049-cov-7.458523_pt1 | contig 11049 bp, 10 predicted proteins | sample MGYA00516701_ERZ1031954 | MGnify/ENA primary metagenome ERZ1031954 (study PRJEB33719, sample SAMN04261284) | wastewater metagenome | biome: rural village; feature: human; material: feces | host: Homo sapiens | place: El Salvador | collected 2013-01-07 ...
TGCCGACAAGAATTGCGATTACAGCTATAACAATGATGAGCTCTACAAGTGTAAAGCCACCCTTGTTGCGTTTCTTAAGTAAATAATCCATCATAGTTCTGTTCTCCTATTAGCCTGCGGAATGAGTTTCAACCTCACCCCAGCCTTGTGCACCGTTGCCGTAGTTGAATACTACCTTAAGATTGAGGCCCGCATTAACATAGGTGATGGTTTTGGCTGAAGTGTCATTTGTTGCAGTAATGTCCTCTGCGCCAGTTGCATTGTCTGCATACAGTGAGTAGTAGTCACCCTCTGCCTGCTGCAGCTTGTCTGCGAGGTCTTCACGGCAAGATGCAAGGAATGCCTTTTTATCTGCCATGTCAACAACACCGGAGAAGGACGGCATGAGAATGCCGACAAGAATTGCGATTACAGCTATAACAATGATGAGCTCTACAAGTGTAAAACCACCGTTGTTATGCCTTGCGGTGAGAAATTTTTTCATCGTTTTTCCTTTCCTATACTATTATTTTTCGTCAATTATCTAACTTATCGTATCGATAAAAAAGCATCTGCCACAACTAGATGCATTGAATATGACACGCTTTTAGATAGTTATTTCTTTATAACATAGAAGTTTTTCTCTGCCAACCTACCCCGGGGGTTATTTTTTGAGTATTTTTAGTATTTTATTGCTAAATCGCATCCCCCACCCCGGGTTGTTTCCGAATACAGGCTATGCTAAAATCATTTCATTGTGTTTCATCTTCATTATTACAATTAAGGTAATGGAAAAGCTATCTGTTCTTGCCAACCTTTTGAGATATACTCAAAAGTTAAAATCAGATTGATTTATACGGTCACAATTGGCCTTACACATCCGAATATCGGTTTAATTTTTAAAACAAGTGAGACGGGATAATGAATCTTTTAGATATTGTCTTAGAAGCCAAGAACTCCAACGCGTCTGATATTCACATTACATCAGAAAGTCCGATACAGTTCAGGATTGACGGAATCATGACCGGAAGTAGACTGCCGGTCCTAACAGCAAACGAACTGCGCTCTATATTAGAAAGCGCAGTTCCCGACAGACTAAAGGAAAAATATTCAGGCGATACCGATGTTGATTTCGCAATCACTATTGAAGGCGTTGCTCGCTTACGTTGTAATCTTTACCACAGTTTTGGCAGAGAGGCCGCGGCCATAAGGCTTTTACCTACCCGAGTAATCGACAAAAATGAGCTTAATCTTCCCGAACAACTTGTTGAATTTAGCAATCTTACGAAAGGTCTGGTGTTAATAACCGGTGCAACGGGATGCGGAAAGAGTACCACACTTGCCGCTTTGCTCAATGAAATTAACAAAAATCATAGCAAGCACATAGTTACGCTTGAAGATCCGGTTGAGTATATACACGAAGATATAAACAGTGTCATTCACCATAGAGAGGTTGGCAGAGATGTTTCCAGTTTCGCAGAAGGCATGCGAACTGTCCTCCGTCAGGATCCGGATGTAATTCTTGTTGGGGAGATGCGTGATCTGGAAACGATGTCAACTGCAATTGCCGCTGCTGAAGCTGGACACCTTGTATTTGCTACGTTGCATACATCGAATTCCACTAGCTCAGTTGACCGAATAATAAATGCATTCCCCGGCAATGAAAGACAGCAAATCAGAATTCAGCTGGCAGATACATTAAAGGGTATTGCTTCTCAATTGCTTTTACCCAAAATAGGCGGTGGGCGCATAGCGGCTTTTGAACTGTTGCTTATAAACCAGGCCGCACAAAGCCTAATAAGAGATGAAAAAACCTATCAACTACCCTCTGTTATTCAAAGCGGAAAACCAAATGGGATGTTTTTCATGGATGACAGTCTCATCAAGCTGTATCAGGACGGAATAATTTCGGAGGAAACCGTTGAATTATACGCACATAATCTCCGTAATGTGAAAGAACGCCTTAAGCCCACGGCAACGCGTGTTTCGAGAAAGAAAATGAAAGATATATTTAAGGGGGAAGCCGACAAAAATGACAAAATCGAATAAAGGTTTCACCCTAATTGAAATGATAATTGTGTTGGCTGTTACCGCTATAATATTTGCAATTATTACCGGACTAATGGTTACCGTCACTAAAACGCAGGCAAAGGAAGAAGCCGTCACAGATGCCATGGAAGAATTAAATGCTGTTTCAGAAATGGCGAAGCTATGGGTCGCATCGTATGACACAGAAGAAGCATATTTTTCTCAAGACGGCGATAGTAATGCAATCGCAATCAGACAGGGCGCAGACGGAGAACTCATCGACAGAAGACTATATTTTGATGAGGACGCAGGATGTGCAATCGCCGAATGCAAGGCAGAAACGAAAGAATATACCTGCACCAGGATAAAAGACATAGACGTAAACTGGGATGCTGAAAATAACATAATTGAAACTGTTATTTCATATTCCATATCCTCATACGACGATGAAGAACTCAGCACATATACCGTGCTGTACGCAGTGCGTACAGAAAATGATAGGAAGGCTTGAAAATGAATTATATAATCAGCTTTAATCTGAAAAAGAATACCGCGCATATAGAATGCCCTACTGAGGACAAATCCAAGAAGAAATTTGAATACTTATATGAAAAAAATCTCGAAGCAACGGGAAGCTTCGATAAAATTTTCGAATCTGCGATTGAAAGATATGAACAAATTCACGGTACATTCCCTCCAGCCAGTTCGTTTTCTGTTGTACTACCGGGAAGATTGTTTACAAATGACCTTGTCAGCCTTCCGAATTTTGGCAGACTGACTCTCGGAAGATCAAATGCAAATGCGCTTAAAACAGAAATTGAGAAAATGTATTCAAATTATGATGAGCTTGAAACAACTAGCACTCTTTTGAAATCTAACAAGAAAAATGAACATTACTACATAAGCGCATGCAAAAAAGCAACACTGGACTGTATTCGTGCAGCAGCAATGCGTCACGGTGTTGAAGATGTAATCGTTATTCCTCAGCCAGTTGCCATTGCATCAGCTGTATATGAATCTGTCCCTTCTCTGCTCAATTGCAGTCAATTAGTTGTCGACGTACGTGAAAGCGAAACCGAACTGGTTTTGCTCAGCGATAAGATAATGATCGGTTCTGAGATTGTTCCTATCGGAACAGCAATAATAAACGCCAAGGATAAGCTTGATGAAAGAAAAGCGCTGTGCCAAAGTACGGCTGAAATGATTGTATTAAACTCGATAGCAAATTCAAATTATGAACGCAAAAATGGAAGAAGCTCCGAATTCAGGTCGAATGATAAAGACAGTTCCAAGCACTCAATGCCCATAAAAAATTTCGAAGTCTTGGAAAAATATATTTATATGTTCATTGCTGCTTCTCAGGCAGATAAGCTCCTGTCAAACATTAAAACGGTTTATATTAACATTTCAGACGGGTGCGTCTCGTTGGTAGACAGCCTTAACAAACGTGAAAACAGAGTCTATACATATAAACTCATTAAGGCAGATGAAAAGAGCGGTCTGAATCTTGTTTACGCTGGCGTTAATGCACGCAGAAAATATCCTTTAATGAAGTGTTTTTAATGAAAGAACAAACAAACATGAAATCAAGTTATAATAAAGGGTTTACTCTGGTTGAAATAATTATAGCCGTACTTATCCTGACTATAGTTTCTGCCGCCGTAATTTCCGGAGTGCTTTTTTCCATAAACTCAAGCATGAAGTCTATGCACACAATGAAAATGTATGGTGATGTGCGTAATGTTGTGGAATGTGCCAAAACACCTGATTTTGAAAGGTCTTTAAAAAAGTACTTTGGAGAGATTTCTGTCGGTGCCACTAATAGCGGCACATATACATTCTACATAGATGAAAGCAAAAACGGTGCTGAACGTGTTTTCTCGGATACGAAGAAACCAGAGGATACTTCTAAGCTTTTATATAAAATTGTAATTTCAATAGAAACCATAAACACTTTAGATAACTATGAAGTGCAAAGAATTACGGTTACTGCTTTCGAGTACAAATATGATGATTCTTCGAAACGGTATTCTCCTTGCAAGGTGATCGACGGAAATGATGTGTCATGTTATGAAGTGTACACATCAGTTGTTGCACCAATAAATAACGTGGCTGGTGATAACACATGATTAAAAAGTTCAGATCTAATTCCCGTCGAGGGAGCACTATGCTCGCCGTTACCATTATCATTTTTGCAGTTTTGGCAATATCCGTCCTTATGTTTTCGCTTGCCCATCTCGGCATTAGCCTAACCTCTGTTGCTCGCAGTAATGTTAATTCTGAACTGACAATGGATTATATATGTGAGAGGTTTGTTGAGAACACAGATAAAATCTTTGAACTGGCAGTAAGTAATTCTTCCTCAGACGGTTCGTCTCTGATTCCCGCATTCGTAGATGACGGAGAGAATATTGATGCCGATAGCTTCAAGGCTATGGACCACAATGCATATAGCAGTGCAACAGACAGCGCATCTGCCGGGCGTGAAGTTCATGAATGGATTTTCACCTATAAATCATATGACATAGAGATTTCATGCAGCATTCCGTTCTCTACCGAGACTGATGGGCAGATAACCGGGGATGCATCAAATGTATACTGCATGCTTGAAATCTCAAAATCAGGTAAGCGATTGGCATCTGTCGGAACAGAAGGCACTGCACATTTCCCCGAGACCGGCAAGCATATAAACTCAAAAACAAATGAGATAAGTGCAGAGCTACCGGTTGAAAATGATGCTGTAAGCTTAGCTTATAACGACCCGGAAAACACAAATGAAATAGTTGCAGCAAGCAAACCGATAAGTATATCTGAATCGAGAATAATATATTGGCTTAAAGAAAAACCCAGCGGAAAAATCTTTGTCAACACAGATAAGGCAAAGGAAATTGTAGCTCAATCTGTTAGTTCAGCAGTAAGAGACACTGTTTCCGAAAAAATATGCACGGAGCTCAAGAGCCCGGAATCTGACGAATGGGTTACCTCCATGCTTGTACAGCAGACTGGGGACGGGAAAAACGCATATGCAATCCTGGACGAGCTCTATAATTCAATATTACACCTTGAAGAGCAACAGGCCGCGGCAAAAAACCGCGCAACAACCGATAAAGAAAAGGCTGCCTGCGTGGTTGTCAGCGGAAGTAGCGTTGAGGGTGAAATATTCCTCCCTGATGGATCTCTTCAAAAATCGATAGATAAGGCATACACAACATATCTTGATGCATCCGAAAATAATTCCCGAAAAGATATAGACGATGCTCTTCTAATACTACTGAGCAATGAAGGAACGGTAAACCTGCTCAGAGATAAGAGAATTGAACAGGCAACAGAAGCTTTGGAAGCAAGCGACACCTTTGAAAACGAAAAGGCATTAAAAGCTGCTGAAGAACTACCGGAAAAATGCTCTGTATTGGATTTCGATAAAGACGAAATAACGGAATATCTAAATCTGTATTTTAAAGACAACACAACAGCGCTTCCCAAAGCCGTAACAGAAATTGTTCTTAAATTGAAGCAATATACAGATGAGCTTTCTGAAATAATATATGAAAGCCCCTTGCTGGAAGACCGAATCAATATTGTCGCATACTCATTGTCTCTGCTTAATGATGACGGAACAAGTAAGATAGGATATTTCTGGGGCGGAAAATACGACCAGGTCGGTTGGAATGACAACTGGGGCGTGCCGAGTATTGTTTGGGCCGCAGGAAGCAGCAGCACCGGTACATTAAGACCAATGGGACTTGATTGCTCAGGTTATGTCGAATGGGTCCTCAAGAACGCATTTACAAAATCCGAGGGAAAAACCGGATGCTCCGCTGCAGGGTATCTCCTGCAATCACAGGATAAAAGAGTTGAAATTGATGCGCAGGAAAACGGAGTTTGGAAATGCACACCCGGCGACATTATCTGTTTGTTTGAAGACGGAGAAGTCGTCCACTTCGGACTGATACTATCTAACGTTGACGGTGTTGTAAATGTAATTCATTGTACAAGTTCTGTAGTAACAGCCGACAACGGAAACACGATTCGATACGACGGGGTTACAATCAGTTCATCCGACGGGGTATTCTTCCCGTTTACAGATAAACATGTGTACACAACAGACGTGTATTACAACAGCTTCCTGAGTACATATGAAATGATGACCGGAGATAAGCAGAATAATGAGTGATTATTACTATAGTTGGGTTTATATACTTTCGGTAGTTGTAGGACTTTGCGTGGGCAGTTTTTTAAACGTTGTTATCTACCGCGTCCCAAACAAAATGAGCGTAATAAAACCTGCTTCGCACTGCCCCAACTGCGGATATGTTCTCAAACCCAAAGATATCATTCCGGTTATTTCATACATAATGCTCCACGGAAAATGCAGAAGCTGCGAAGCAAAGATTTCTTTCAGATACACAGCGGTTGAAATTTTGAACGCCGTGATGTGGCTGGCATGCGCTTTAGTATTTGCACATAGGAGTTTGCTTCTGTCAGCTGTTTACATGGTGCTGAGTTCTACTATTATTTGTATTGCATTTATTGACATGGACAACCAGATCATACCGGACCGGTTCAATTTGATTATCCTGGTTTTGGGCATACTGATGTGTTTTCTTGAGCCTGTTACGGTCACGAGCCGAATTATTGGTATGGTTGCCGCCGGAGTGTTCTTTATTGCTATTCTCGGGCTTAGCTATTTTATGTTCGGCAGACCGGGAATTGGCGGCGGAGATATCAAGCTGATGATTGTCTCTGGGCTGTTTTTGGGATGGCAATCCCTGATCCTGGCTGTTATAATCGGCTCGCTAATAGGAAGCATTGTGCTGATAATTATTGATAGGACGAAGAAGAAAAGCACTGAAGCTTCATCCGAAAAACACGAGCTTATAGAATATCCGTTTGGGCCGTTTTTGGCATTGGGTATTTCCATTGCCTCATTATGCGGTCAGCCTATTATCAGTTGGTACTTAGGATTGTTTTAGGAGGGCTGAGATTGAACAAATTTAGCTATACTGCAGTTGATATAAACAACGATAAATATAAGGGCACCTTTCTTGCAGAAGATGAAGAAAGCCTGAGAAAAATGCTTGCAGACCAGGACTTGTTCCTGGTGCGCTCCAGAAAGCTGAGCAACGATGCGCCTAATCCTTTCTTTTCTGTCAGCGGAAAGGTCAGCACCAAAGAGCTCACCTCCTTCTGCAGACAGTTTGCCGTTATGATAAATGCAGGCATTTCCATTCTCGAAAGCATCGATGTTCTTAAAAACCAATCGTTTTCAGGCTTTTTCAAGAAGAGCTTAAATGTTATATATGAGGATATTCAGGAAGGTCTGATGCTTTCTGAGGCCATGAAAAAGCACAGGAGAGTTTTTCCCGAATTTTTCTGCAACATGGTCAGCGTAGGCGAAATAAGCGGTGCACTTGATGAGGTTCTTGAAAACCTTGCAGATTACTATGAGCGAGAGCAGCATACAAAATCCAAAACGCAAGAGGCTTTACTCTACCCGATTATTCTAATAGTGATGATTGTTGCCGTGCTGGCAATAATGTTCATCTTCGTTATACCCAAATTCAAATCTGCTCTTTTGGGGCTTGGAGTTGAGCTTCCAGCAATAACTCTGTTCATACTTAATCTGAGTAACTGGTTTGTGCAGAACTGGCAGTACCTGTTCATCGGCATTGTTGCATTTATTGCAATTATGGTCGCCATTGGAAAAACCAAAAGAGGAAAATACGCATATGACACCGTGCTGCTATACATACCTGTTGTGCGCAAAATAGTCGTTGCATTGGCGTCCTCAAGATTTTCACGCGGAATGGGTCTGCTGCTTTCCGGCGGTATGGATACTCTCAGTGCCGCTGATACTATGAGCCGGCTTCTTTCAAATAAAAACATTGAGAAAAGACTGCAGAATGCCGTAACCGACATTTCCAACGGAACAAGCATAACAGACGCAATAAAAAAGCAAAAAATATTCCCGGATGTACTAACACAAATGATCGCCGTAGGTGAAAGAAGCGGCACACTGGACTCCGTTCTTCTTTCATCCTGCCGGTATTTTGATGCTGAGGTTGATAAAACGCTGAGTACATTTATGACATTATTACAGCCGATTCTTCTGATAATCATCGGTGGAATTATCCTTTTTGTATTCCTTGCAGTATACTCGCCGATACTTTCTATGATTGAAATAATAAGGTAAGAAGGTAGAATGATGAATATAAATACGCAACTAGTTGAGTTTTTTGCCGAAAGAGGCTTTATCTCCGAAGCGGAATTCGCTCAGATTTTTGATGAATGTGAGAAGAGTCAAAAACTCGTATACGAATATTTGATTGAGAACAAGCAGTTTCCGGAAACCCAACTCATGGAAGCATTGGCCGAGTATTGCTGCCTACCATACATTGATGCCGAAATGCTGCGTATAGACAGTGCGCTGCTGAAGAGCATGAATCTTACATACTTAAAGCGACTGAAGGTGATGCCCGTATGCATTGATGCAAGCGGCACTTTGATAGTAGCAATAGCAAGGCCTTTTAGTATCGCCGCGCGATCTGCCACAGCCTCAATTCACACGGGAAAACGGGAATACATCCTTGTTGCTCCGTCTAAGCTCGAGAGATGCATTGACGCAGTTCTTACCGTGCAGTCGACCGCAAAGGCCCTGGATAGCATTGGAAATGAACAGCAATTCAATGACAGCAGCAATGCAGACGCAGAAAAAGCACAGATAGATATTGATATCGTAAATGCTCCTGCAGTTCGTCTTGTTGACTCGATAATCCGCGAAGCAATACCTATCCGGGCAAGTGATATTCATATTGAACCGTTTGAAAACGAGGTTTCCGTCAGGTACAGAATAGATGGTGACCTTAACGAAAGGGCTTCCTTCCAAATAGAGTCATACAAGGCGGTCTGTGCCAGACTCAAAATCATGTCAAACATTAATATTGCCGAACGCAGAGTACCTCAGGACGGTAGATTCAGCATGAGCATTAATGATGTTGAATACGACTTTAGAGTGTCTACTCTTCCGACAGTTTACGGTGAAAAATTCGTAATAAGAGTGTTAGACAAAAACGCATTCAGCTACACTCGCAACGAATTGGGATTTACAGAAGAAAGCAACAATACAATTAATGAAATGCTGGCTCATCCGCACGGCATTATCCTTTTGACCGGTCCTACCGGATGTGGAAAATCCACTACACTGTATACCTTTTTGAGAGAGCTCAACAGCAGTAAAGTCAATATTGTTACGGTAGAGGATCCTGTCGAACACACAATAAAGGGAATAAATCAGGTTCAGGTTAATTCTAAGGCCAACCTAACCTTCGCCACCACTCTAAGAAGCATACTGCGACAGGACCCGAATATTATAATGGTTGGCGAAATTCGAGACAGTGAAACGGTCCAGATTGCAATCCGTGCGGCTATAACCGGACACCTTGTATTCAGTACGCTGCACACAAATGATGCGGTAAGTGCAATTGCCCGTTTGGAAGATATGGGCGTTAGCTCTTATCTGATAGCTGATGCAGTTGTCGGTGTTATTTCTCAGCGCCTCATAAAATGTCTTTGCCCGATGTGTAAGAAAGAAGCCCTAACAAGTGAGAGTGAGATGGCAATGTTAGGCATTGACAAGCCTGCCAAGATTTACAGGCCGCACGGTTGCGCTTATTGCAACGGCACCGGTTATAAGGGTAGAACCGCGGCAACTGAGATTCTCAGATTAGATGATGATATGCGTCATATGATCAACAGCAGGACATCAACAACTGAACTCAGAGAGTATGCTCTCAATCATGGCATGATTTCTCTTTTGGAGACCTGCAAAAGCTATGTGTTAAACGGAACCACCAGCATTCAGGAAATGCTTTCTCTTACGCTTGAATGAAGCATGAATATGTATTCTTTTCGGATTACCTGCTTTTATTGATGTGGGCAAATTCTTTCTAATAAAAGCGAAAAAACATCCCCCCTCCCGGCTTGTGAATGCAATAATGGCTATGTATAATATAAGCATGAAGATGCTTATAGTCTTTCGAACCCCCTTTGAGCACCGCAAAAATGTTTTAGGTTCGCATTTTTGCGGTGCATCCTTTTTGAGAATTAATTATGAAAAACGAAGCTAAAAAATGGGATAAGGCCGCAGGAGATTACCAGCGAGTATTTTCTCTGGGTCTGAATGAATACAGTGAAAATCTTCTACGCTTTTGGCTTGAAGAAGGAATGCTCCCCGTTGGCGCACGCATAATTGACATAGGCTGCGGCGTTGGAAAGTACGGAAGCTATCTGGCTGAACTGGGATATGATGTAACGCTGACGGATATTTCCGCTGAGATGCTGCGCCACGCCAGCGATAACATGGCAAAATATGCGACTACATGGGCAGTGTATCAAGCCGATTTCAGTGAGATTACCGGTAAAGAGCCAGCTTTCTCAGGGGGTTTTGACTTATCGATCTCCACCATGTCTCCAGCCATTCACGATGTAGAAACTGTTCGAAAAATGGCTTCTATAACTCACGGGTGGTGTTTCCTCGCACGCTTTCGCGATTGGAAACAACCTCTCAGGGACGAGCTTATGCAAAAGCTTGGACTGGAACCGCTCCAGCCATTCTATGATCTTAAGGGCGATGTTGCGTCCATGATTCAGGCTGTCAGCAATATAGGGTACGTGCCGTTTGTCAAGATTGTTGACTACAACTGGGCAGACAGGCGCACACCTGAAGAGATGGCTGACTATATGCTACGCAATTATTTTGCTGAAGAAAAGGAATCTGAATCACTGCATTCAAAAGCACTTCTCATCGCCAAAGAAATGAGTGATGAAAAAGGCTATGTGCTGGATTCTGTGAACACTAAGGTTGCCTGGATCTATTGGAAAACTTAAAACTAAAGATAGTTTCAATATTAATTAAAAATACCGTTGCATGATGCAACGGTATTTTTCGTTAATATTTATAGAAATTTAAGAGCTTCCGTCAACTGTCCATGGTGCCGTCAAGATTTATGCGCAAAATTGTTTGCAGGCTCCGGCTGAATGCAG
>ERZ1031954.1087-NODE-1087-length-11005-cov-4.494247_pt1 | contig 11005 bp, 7 predicted proteins | sample MGYA00516701_ERZ1031954 | MGnify/ENA primary metagenome ERZ1031954 (study PRJEB33719, sample SAMN04261284) | wastewater metagenome | biome: rural village; feature: human; material: feces | host: Homo sapiens | place: El Salvador | collected 2013-01-07 ...
ACCAATTCAACATTCCTAATTCAACATTCCTAATTCATCACTCGCAGCTCCGCTGCGCTGCTACTGTCTTTATAAAGTCGACAAACAGGGGGTGGGGGTGCAGCACGGTGCTTTGATATTCGGGGTGGAACTGTGTACCGATGTACCACTTCATGCCCGGAATCTCCACAATCTCCACGAGGTCGCTTTCGGGGTTGCGTCCTACGCATTGCATGCCGGCACGCTCAAACTCCTTCTGGAAGTCGTTGTTGAATTCGTAGCGGTGGCGATGGCGCTCCTGGATGTGCTCCTTATTATATATATTGAACACGCGCGAGCCCTGCTTCAGCACACACTCGTATGCGCCCAGACGCATTGTTCCGCCCATATTCGTGATGTTCTTCTGTTCCTCCATGATGTCGATGACATTGTGCGGAGTCTTCTCGTCCATCTCTCGGCTGTTGGCATCGGCATAGCCGAGCACGTTGCGAGCAAACTCTATCACCATCATCTGCATGCCCAGACAGATACCGAAAGTCGGGATGTTGTGCGTGCGGCAGTAGTGGGCAGCAATAATCTTGCCCTCGATGCCACGCTGTCCGAATCCCGGACAAATCATGATGCCGTCCTGACCCTTGAGTTTCTCTGCTACATTCTCCTCAGTCAGATATTCCGAGTTGATGAATGTGATGTTCACTTTGCGGTCGTTGTATGTTCCGGCGTGCGACAGGCTCTCGCGTATCGACTTGTAAGCGTCCTGCAAGTCATACTTGCCAACAAGTCCGATGTTCACAGTCTCGGTAGCCTTGTTGCGACGTTCGAGGAATGAGCGCCACGGACCGAGCGACGGCTTCTCGCCGATAGGTTCGCCCATCTTGCGCAGAATGGCTGTGTCCAGCCCCTGGTTCTGCATATTGATAGGCACTTCGTATATACTGGGCAGGTCTTCGCTCTGTATCACGCAGTCGAGATCGACATTGCAGAATCCTGCCACCTTCTTCATTATCCCTTCATCCAAGTGTTTCTCGGTGCGTAGAATCAGTACATCTGGCTGAATACCCACACTCTGTAGCTCCTTCACGGAGTGCTGTGTAGGCTTGGTCTTCAACTCGCCGGCTGCCTTCAGATATGGCACGTATGTCAGGTGGATGTTAATGGCGCGCTTGCCCAGCTCCCACTTGAGCTGTCGAATGGCTTCCATGTAAGGTGCGCTCTCGATATCGCCGATAGTTCCGCCAATCTCGGTAATCACGAAGTCGTAGCCATACTTCTTGCCGAGCAGCTTCACGTTGCGCTTAATCTCGTCGGTAATGTGCGGCACCACCTGAATGGTCTTGCCCAGATAGTCGCCACGGCGCTCCTTGTCAATCACCGCCTTGTATATGCGGCCTGTTGTCAGCGAGTTGGCTTTGGTGGTCTGGATACCGGTGAATCGCTCGTAGTGGCCGAGGTCGAGGTCGGTTTCCATTCCGTCAACCGTCACATAGCATTCGCCATGCTCGTAAGGGTTGAGTGTTCCAGGGTCGATGTTAATGTACGGGTCAAATTTTTGGATAGTGATGTTGTAACCTCTTGCCTGCAAGAGCTTACCGATTGACGACGAAATGATGCCTTTACCAAGTGAAGACACAACGCCGCCTGTTACAAATATGTACTTTGTTTCAGCCACGGTGATATAAATTATAAAGAATTAAATATTCTAATACGTACAAAAATACAAGGTGCAAAGTTAATATAATTATGCGAAACCGACAAAATTTTTCATTTTTTATTCTTACCTTTGCAGCATTATTCATTAGCTTTTAATCTATTTTTATGCATATGAAATTCTTACATATCGCCATATTGGCAATGTTGCTGTTTGCAGGCCATGCCGATGCACAGGTGCGCTCGCGCCACGCCAAGGCGCACGATGCCGACACGGTGCCGGTTATTGTACGTTCGTATGTCGACTCTTTGCAGGCGGGTCGCATGCGTGTCGACTCGCTTTTCGCCCTGCGTCGCGACAGTCTTTCGGCACCCGATGGCCGCTATTACCGCCTCTTCGTTCCCCTCACTTTCTATCACGGCATAGCCGGCAACGCATTCAAGCTTGATGGTAACATTCCCGAGCTCGACCGCAGTCTGCTTGATGTTTATCTGCATCGTCCCGACCTTGTGGTCAGCACGCAGAGCCAGCTCGACCGTGTAGGCCCTATCATCGAGCCATCTGCCACTCCCGTCAAGCCCGAAACCGACATAGTCGACCTCGTGTCGCCTAAGGTGGAGAACGATGAAGTAGTGTCGCCCGTACAGATATATGTCGAGAAGCCCAACTTCTGGAAGTTCAGCGGCGACTACAGCCTGCAGCTCTTCCAGAACTATGTGTCCGACAACTGGTATAAGGGTGGCGAGAGCAATTACTCTATGATAGCTGCCGTGACTCTACAGGCCAATTACAACAACAAGCAGCGCTTCCAGTGGAACAACAAGCTCGAGATGCGTCTCGGACTGCAAAACTCTCGTGGTGACACCCTCCATACGGTGCGTGCCTCCGAAGACCTTATACGCTACACCAGCAAGCTCGGACTGCAAGCCTCCAAGCATTGGTATTACACATTCCAGCTCATAGCCAGCACCCAGTTCATGCGTGGATTGCGCAGCAACGACCTCAGGATGTATTCGCGCTTCCTCTCGCCGCTCTACGTCAATCCCTCGCTTGGTATGGACTACAAGGTCAACTGGTTTAAGGGTCGCATGACGGGTTCTATCCATCTTGCCCCCGTAGCCTACAATCTCACTTATGTGCGCGACAAGGAACTAGCCACACGCTTCGCCATCGACGAAGGCCGTCATGCCAAGAACGACTTCGGTTCGGAGGTGACAGTCGACCTTGTATGGCAGATGTCTAAGGACGTACGCTGGAAGACGCGTCTCTATGGCTATACCACCTACCACCGTATGCAGATGGAGTGGGAGAACACCTTCACCTTCGTTGTCAACAAGTACATCTCGAGCAACCTCTTCCTCTATCCGCGCTTCGACGACGGCGTGAAGCGCGACGACAAATACGGCTTCTTCCAGTTTAAGGAGTACGTGTCGCTCGGATTCAGCTATGGAATTTAGCGCGAAATCGCGAATGTTGAATTTTGAGTTTTGAATTGGTCGCCTACGGCGATTGTGAATTATTCAATTATGAATTATTCAATTTTGAATTCAAAATTCGTCAATTCTTAATCGCAGGCAAAGCCGAGAATAACTCAAAACTCAAAATTCAAAACTCAAAATTCAAATCATGCAAATCAACCCTATAGCTTATTTCCACTCACCGTTTGCCACGAAGTTTGGCGTTCCGAAGCAGAGCGGACTGGTAGAGAATCTGGAGGGCACAATCGAGTTTGTGCCACAGTATCGCAATGCCGATGCCTTGCGAGGCATTGAGGCGTTCGACTATCTGTGGCTCGTGTGGGAGTTTTCTGCCAACAGCCATGCTGCCGTCAGCCCCGTAGTGCGTCCGCCGCTGCTTGGCGGCAATACCCGTATGGGAGTGTTTGCTACACGCTCGCCGTTCCGTCCCAACCGTATAGGACTCTCGTCGGTGCGACTCTCGCATGTCGACTTCAATGCCCCCAACGGTCCGCTGATACACGTTCTTGGTGCCGACCTCATGGATGGCACCCCCATCTACGACATCAAGCCCTACGTGGTCTATGCCGACTCCCATCCTGATGCACGTAGTGGCTTCGTCGACACCCATGCCCTTCAGCGCCTACAGGTAGACATTCCGCAGCACCTTGCTACGCGTTTTACGTCTGCCCAGCTCCAGGCCCTGCGCGGAGTACTATCGCTCGACCCTCGTCCGCATTATCACAACGACCCCAATAAGCTCTACGGCATGTCGTATGCCGGTCGCGACGTACGATTCAAGGTGTCTGCTGATGGTGTGCTGACAGTAGTGGATGTTGAGTGAGCAAGTCCTGCCTTATCCTACACTGCACCTAACTGGTGCAGTCTGAATGTTAGGTCATTCAGCGAATGTCCTTCGGGCGAAGTTATCACGATCTTTTTACGCTGTCCAGGCAGAAGGTCGAAGAAGTTGTCGGTGAAGCGCACGCCTTGTACTGGCACCTCTATAAATATATCGCGTGCCAGCTTGTCGGTCTTCAATGTCATCTCTACGCTGTCGCCCCGTCTTCTCAAGCTTGTCTTTATATGGGCCTTGGGCAGCTTCAGGTCTTTCGGATAAGCAAAATAATATATGTTGTCGGCCAGCGTAGTTCCGTTCTTAGCCTTCAGCGTGAAGTGCAGCAATGAGCTTGCAGCATCCTGCTTGCCAAGCCACTCGCCTACGGGCTTCTTCATGAAGAGCAGGGAAGAGTTGGCTGTAAGCCTGCCGTTGCAGGTCCATCTGCCGTGTGTCTTGCCGTCGAAATCCATCAGTTCTACAGTCATACTTACATCGTCACGGTCGTGCAGTTCGTCCGAAAACAGATATACGCACAGGTTGTTGTCCTCCCTTATGGCGTTGATAAGAATAGGGGCAAAGGCCCTCTTCGACTGATACATAAGGGCTTTCCAGTTGCCGTAGTAGTCTATTGCCGACCACGACACCACGGGCCAGCTGTCGTTCAGTTGCCAGAATAGGCTTCCCATACAGTATGGTCTGTTACGGCGATGGGCCTCAATGCCGTGTCGCATGCCCTGTCCCTGTAGCACCAGTCCTATGTACACAAGGTCTTCAAACCTTGCAGGCACATTATAGTATAGTCCCATAGTCTGCTTGATGAGCGCATTGCCTATTGTGGCCTTCTGATGCGCATTCATCACAGGCGATTCCAGTTCAAAGTCTTTCTCTTCGGCAAACGTTCGTATTGCCTTCATTTCGGGGAAAGCCTGAAATCCGTATTCGCTCATAAATCGAGGTATGCTTGAGTCGAAACTCTCAAACGGTTTGCGTCCGTGCCATGTGCCCCAGTTGTGGCTGTCGGCAATCTTCCAGCTTTCGGGTCTGCCCCAATTGGCTTCGTATGGCGAGCTGTGCATATAGAAGCGGGAGCTGTCCAGACGCTCTACCATCTTCGGCAGCAACTGACGGAACAATACGTCGTATCCGCGTTCCATTTCGGCAAATGTCTCGGCTGTGTATTTTCTCTTCCATCCCCAGTAGCGCATACCCTCGTATATCTCGTTGTTGCCACACCACATGGCGAGCGACGCATGTCCGCGCAGGCGCTTTATGTTGTATTGAGCCTCACTTTCCACACGTTTAAGGAACAGCGGGTCGTGAGGATAGGTGCTGCAGGCGAACATAAAGTCCTGCCATATCAATATGCCGTTGCGGTCGGCCTCGTTGTAGAAATTGTCGTCTTCGTAGATGCCGCCACCCCACACGCGCAGCATGTTCATATTGGCAGCCTTTACGTCTTCAAAAATACGCTTGTAGCGCTGAGGCGTGACGTTGGGCAGCAGGGCGTCGTCGGGGATGAAGTTGGCTCCCTTGGCAAACATAGGTCGGCCGTTCACTACGAAGTAGAACGACTTGCCGTACTCGTCGTCGTCCATAACCACCTTGACTGAGCGCAGTCCTACCTCTCGTTCTTGTCGGGCTATCTCTGCTCCGTCTACCGTCACCGATGCCTTAAACCTGTATAACGAAGGCTCACCCCAACCGTTGGGCATCCACAGGTGCGGATTGTCAATACTTGCAGGCAGGCTGACCGTATTCTCTCCAGGGCGCAGTTCTATACGCTTGCTTATTTCTTTCGTGTCGTTGGCAGAGTAGTGATAGTTCACCTTGAGCAATGCCGTTACAGTACGTGAAGTGACATTGTTTATCTCCAGGCGGTTGTCCACCTCAGCCCTATTAGCCGACACCGACTTCTGGCATACGTAGTAGTCTTCAATCCTTGCCACGTCCGAAAATACAAGGCGCACCGGGCGCCATATCCCGCACGTAGCCAATCGTATGCCCCAATCCCATCCGTAGGAGTATGGAGCCTTGCGTGTGTAGACGCTGGTGCGCCATGGCGAATGGTCGTTGCTGGCAGGATATTCGAAGCCGTTGGTAGCCAGTTGCGGAAGCACCTCCTTCACCGCCGAGCGGAATCGTACAAGCAGATGGTTCACCCCTTTGCGTAGCACAGGCTTCACCTGTATCTTGTGTCCTACAAACATATTGTCCGCTTGCAATATCAATGCACCGTTCAGGTATACGTCGGCATACGTGTCGAGTCCGTCCATTTCCAGAACGGCAGCGTCACGGCTGAGCTGCTGCTCGTTTACGACGAACGATGTGCGATACATCCAGTCATCGTTTTCCACCCATTGCACGGCTTCCTCGTTCATGCCGTAAAAGGGATTGGGTATTCTGTTGTGGTTCAGCAGGTCCTGATGTACGGTGCCTGGCACCTTGGCTTCGCTCCATAGCGTATCGCCCACCTGGCAGAATGTCCAGTTGGTATGAAGTGTGCAAACCTGTGGTCTTTCATAGGCGTTTGCGGTCAGCGACACAATACATGTAGCCAAAGAACATGCTAAGTCTTTTCCTGTCATATATACGGATTAGTATGATTTCTATTAAACAATATTTTGCTGTAACAGCCAAAGCAAAAGTACTGAAAAATTCCAGTATTGCGTATTGTTTCCGCAAAAAAAACATGTAGAATGTTGAATTGGTCGCCTACGGCGAAGCAGAGTTGTGAGTTTTGAGTTTTGAGTTTTGAGTTTTGAATTGGTCGCCGATTTTGAATTAGGAATTTTGAGTTTTGAATGTTGAATTGGTCGCCTACGGCGAAGCAGAGTTTTGAATTTTGAGTTTTGAGTTTTGAATTGGTCGGCTTTGCCGATTTTGAGTTGTTCAATGTTGAATTAACAGATAACTCTCAATTACAAATTCAAAAAATCCTAATGCGCGAAGCGCACTAATTCAAAATTCAAAATTCAAAACTCCTAATTCCGAATGTAGTCCTTTTGGTGTCTAAAAGGAGTCGTTTTGGACTGTAAAAGGAGTCCTTTTGGTGAGCAAAACGAATCGTTTTGAAAGGCAAAAGGACTCCTTCTGTTTAGGCATCGTTTAGGCATCGTTTTGGCATCGTTCATCCTATGTTATGCCTCCGTTGTGCCTCAGATGCATTTCCGTTGCTTCTTCGTAGCTTCTTTGATTGTTCTTCGAATCCCGAACGAATCCCGAACGAAGGATGAACGAAGGATGAACGAAGGATGAACGAAGGATGAACGAAGGATGAACGAGAACCGAACGAGGACCGAACGAGAACCGAACGAGAACCGAACGAGGACCGAACGAGGACCGAACGAGAATAATAACGTTGTGTAGTGCATTTAACCCTAATCGGTCATTTGTGTCTTGAAACGGTCGTATCATGCCATGATATGACCGTATTGTGCCTTGAAACGATCGTATCATGCCTTGATACGACGTTTGTTCATTGTTCAATCTTCCATTTGCTGTTGCTGTACCATTCTTTGACTTCGCTTTCGCTGATTGGCGAGAAGGGCCAGTCGCGCGTATGCATAAACGTTCGTTTCTGAGCGTCCCAATACCAATAGTGTGTAGAACCAAGACGATGGCCCAAGTAAAGTCGACATTCCTTCTCATCGTCGGGATGAGCCTTAAGATAGGCTATGAGTTCAGCGGTTGTAATCCATTCTTTATTCATTGTCTTTATCCGTTTGTTGTAATGTGAAAGCAAAGGTCGTAGATCAAATGCACATCTGCAAATCATTTAGATCACCTTAGATCTTGCAGTCGGATATTTATAACCTTTTAGATCTTGCCGTTCTGCTTTCATCAGTAGAGTCTCAATAGTCGTTTTAGTATTCCTAATAGCAGTAGGATGTTGTGTAGCTTGCACAAATTGTAGTGTAGGAGGGCATGGTGTCCCCGCCGTGCCCTGTGCAAGCAAACCATAGGAACGTCGGACTCCCGTCCGACGCGCACCCTTAACAATTTGTTATTACGTATAATGGGCAAACAAAGAAAATACCATTAGTTCTAAAAATAAAACTACTGTATATCTCTTTGTTTTCAAATGAAAAATGCTACCTTTGTAATAACAACGAATCTCCTAGATTCCTTTAAATCAGAATAAAAGATTTATAACCTTTTAGACCAATTGAATTCAAACAGATATGAACAAGCTAGAAACTTTAAAAGATATAGTAGCAGACAAGTATGACGGATGCTATGAAGTTATGCGTGAGTGTGTAATGGCATACGCAAATGTTGATACTAATCTTCTTGACTTTAATGATTTGGATTTGGTATTGATGATACCAATTGGCACGTGGACAGTTTCTACGGACAAGAAAATAGCTCTTGTTAAGGCTTCTCATCTTGAGAATTATTCAAAAGTAAAGTTAATCTCAATGATGGAAGAAGTTGACAAAAAGGCAAAAAATGGAGAATATGAGCATACGGAAAAGAATAAGGAAGGTGGATTTTGGGGTATGTTTGGTACTGCTTTCAGGTCTGTATCTGCTGTTACCAATGACGTATCTTCTGCTCGGGATTTTATAGCTATGCTTGTTGGATTGCTAAACAAATCAGAAGAAGAGTTATACTCGTTTGTGGATTCTACGTTGAAAAACAAACCACTTCTAGGATTACAAGCAGGTGTAATCTCTCAGGTGTTACATTGCCTTTTTCCTAATGTTTTTCCTGTTGTCAATTCATGGGGACGAGGAATCTTTGATGCATTAAGGTTACGTTTGGTAAAAGCGGATAAGAAAACTACTTATATCTCAAATTGTGAAACAATCAAGAGGTATCGTGATACCTTTGGAAAGTTTAAGAACTATCGTGTAATTGATCGTTTGACGATAGAGCATGCTCGTGAGATAGGCTTTGGCTTTTTTGTGGAGAAATATTCAACACCTAATTATATTCTGAATGATATTGATACAATCCTTCCAGAGTATATTTCTAAATTGACAGAGGATTATGATACTTTATATCAAATTCCGGATGCAGAAACAGCTAAGGAGGTGCAGAAGATTCTTCGTGAAGACAATGACTTTATGGAAAAGAGTAAAGCCACTGGCAACCATCGTCCCTCATCGTGTTTTAGAAAATATATGGATTTTTTCAGTTGGTGGATAAACCCCGAAGATCCTTTTGCACAACAAAAAGCAGATAATGATACTTATATGAATGACATTAGTGATGATGAGCAGAATTATGAAGAATACGATTTCTCTTCTGACACCGATAAACCATTCATTAGTGAGGAGAACTTTTTAAAAATGGCCAAACTTTTGAAATCGAAGAAAAATATTATTCTCGAAGGTGCACCTGGTGTCGGTAAGACTTTTTTGGCTCGTAAGATAGCTTATCCGCTAATTGGCAAGATAAAGAACGATAATGTCGAAATGGTGCAGTTCCATCAGTCATATGGTTATGAGGATTTTGTGCAAGGTATTCGCCCTTCTTCTAAAGGGAATGGCTTTGAACGTCGAAACGGAATCTTTTTCAATTTCTGCAATAAAGCCCGTCTTTTGCCTAACCAACCATTTTTATTTATCATTGATGAGATAAATCGAGGTAATATCAGCAAGATTTTAGGAGAATTGATGATGCTTATAGAGGCTGATAAACGTAAGGAGGAATATGCCCTTAGGCTGACTTATAGCAATGAGGACGAAGAACGCTTTTTTGTGCCTGCCAATGTGTATATAATTGGTTGTATGAATACTGCTGACCGTTCTTTGGCAATCGTTGATTATGCTTTGCGACGTCGCTTTAAGTTTTGTCATATTATGCCAGAATTCAATGAAGCTTTCAAAGATTACCTTACTTCTAAAGGGATTGATAAAAAACATGTTGAGCAGATAATTGATAAAGTGGAATCAGCAAATAATCTGATAGCAACCATCGACAGAGGACTTGAAATAGGTCATAGCTATTTCTGTCAAACAGATGGTTGTGAAGATTTCGAAACTTGGTGGGAGAGTATCTGTGAATACGAACTATTCCCATACATTTCTGAAATCTGTTTTGATGACGAAGATAAGTATGAACAGATTTGTACAATATTGAAATTCTGAAATGTTGCCTAAAATACCTATAGAAAATCTTTACTACCTGCTTTGTTATGCTTGGGATGTTAATGACCAACTGAACAAAGTGAAAGTGGATGGGAAAAACTACCATTCGCTTGAGAACATGTTGGCTACGGTCTTGGTTATGGCATGTGAGCGGTTATTGCGTAGAGGGCTTGTTCAAGAATACTTATTCGAAGAATTTGAAGTAAATGGAATACGTGGAAAGTTGAATCTCGAAGAAACATTGAAGAGATGGTTGTATGTACGAGGTAAAACCATATGTCAAATAGATGAATTAACAAGCGATGTGCTTATCAATCAAGTGATTTTTTCAACATTGAAGCGGCTTGTCAAATTAGACAGTCTTGATGAAGAAATCAGGCAGAGGGTTAGAAAGACAATGCGAAAATTTCCTCATATGAGAGAGGTTGATGTGGTAATAAATACCTTTGAACGTATTAAACTTAATCGTAACAATCGTTTCTATGCATTAGTCTTGAATGTTTGTAAGTTGATATGGCAGTCTACATTGCCCAACAAAAGACATGAAGGTAAGTATGAATTTATTGATTTTACTGAAGATGACTTCCAAATGAATGTAATTTTTGAGCGCTTCTTGATGAATTTTTGCAAACAGCATTGCAAGACAGAATACCCAGAAGTGCATCGTGAATACATAGAATTTAAACTTACGCCATTCGGTATGATGTTCAAGGAGAGTGGGGATGCTCTACCAATGATGGAAACAGATATAACCCTATATAATTCCATAGCACAGAAGAAACATATACTTGATGCAAAGTTTTATCGAGAGGCTTTTGTTTCAAAGTATGGAGGTAGGAAGAAAGTGAGGAGGGAACATCTTTCACAGATTCTTTCCTACATCTTAAATCAAGAGAATCCACAGAAAGCATACACATTAAATGCTAATGGAACATTGGTTTATCCTACTGTAACAGAAGATATTGACTTCTCATATCACTACAAT
>ERZ1031954.1089-NODE-1089-length-10994-cov-3.542006_pt1 | contig 10994 bp, 10 predicted proteins | sample MGYA00516701_ERZ1031954 | MGnify/ENA primary metagenome ERZ1031954 (study PRJEB33719, sample SAMN04261284) | wastewater metagenome | biome: rural village; feature: human; material: feces | host: Homo sapiens | place: El Salvador | collected 2013-01-07 ...
GTACGGTTGAGGATGGAAAGATAGTTAATGCCGCCTTTCCCGCCTTCACGGCTCAATGCATTCGCGTTCCTGTTTCTGACGGTCATATGGGAGCTGTTTTCATGCGCTTTGCTGACGGCAAAAAACCGAGCAAGGAAGAAATCATTGATTGCTGGAGTAATTTTTCCGGAAGAACACAGGAACTCAACCTTCCGAGCGCACCAAAGCAATTTCTTCATTACTTTACCGAGGACAATATGCCGCAGACGAAGCTTCAGCGGAACCTTGAGGGCGGAATGGCCGTTTCAATCGGCAGACTCCGCGAGGACACACAGTATGACTATAAATTCGTTTGCCTTTCACACAACACCCTTCGCGGCGCTGCCGGCGGCGGTGTACTTCTTGCCGAATTACTTTGCGCCGAGGGTTATATTGATTGATCGGAGGTAGTTTTTCAAGTGGCTCCAATCTTTATCGGCAGCGGCGTTGCGCTTGTTACGCCGTTTGATAAGGACGGTAAAATCAATTTTGAGTTGTTTAAAAAGCTTATAGAAATTCAGATCAAAAACAAAACAGATGCCGTTATAGTCTGCGGAACAACAGGCGAAGGTTCAACGCTGACTGTTGAAGAAAGGCTCAGACTTTTTGCTGTTGCTGATTCCGTCATAAAAAAGCGCGTTCCGCTTATTTGTTCAACCGGCAGCAACAGTACCTTATTTACTCTCGATTTAGCAAGAGAAGCCGAAAAATTCGGTCTTGACGCACATCTTATGGTTACACCGTATTATAACAAAACTTCTCAGCAAGGCTTGATTGAACATTACTACACCCTGGCTGAAAAGCTGACAAAGCCTATAATTGTTTATAATGTTCCTTCAAGAACAGGTATGAACATACGACCGGAAACTTATAAAAGACTTTCCATGCATGAGAACATAGTCGGGGTTAAAGAAGCGGATACAAACATTTCAAAGCTAATTAAATCTCTTGTTCTTTGTGAGGATAAGCTTGACTTTTATGTCGGCAATGACGATCTTATTTCGGTTGCTGTTTCACTCGGATGCAAAGGAGTTGTTTCCGTTCTTGCGAACTTAATGCCCGGGTATACGCATGAAATGACTTCGGCAGGAATCAATAAAGAGTGCGAAAAGTGTGCTCTGATGCAAAAAGAGGCTATGGAGCTTATTGAAAACCTGTTTGTTGACGTCAATCCGATACCTATAAAGGCGGCAATGAAAATTGCCGGAATCGACGTCGGAAACTGCCGTTTGCCGCTTGCAGCACTTTCTGATTCAGACAAAGAGCTTTTATTTGCGTCAATGAAAAATCACATGCTGAAAATCAAATCTGAGCTTTTCAGCTGAGCAAAAGCAATGCTATAACAAAAACGCATCCGGGTTTTCTGCACGGATGCGTTTTTCATTATGCAGTAGATTATCAGAATCACATCTGTCTGGCAATTCTTGAGTATCTGTAATCATCGTCATAGTTGATTCCGCCGGAAGATCGGTAAACACTCAGCACCAGACCGACAGCAAGATACAGGCTTATGACGGATGAACCGCCGGCACTGATAAACGGAAGAGTAATACCGATAATCGGAAGAACCTTAAGGCACATTCCGATGTTTATTGCGACCTGCGCTATTATCATGAACATGACCCCGAAGCAAAGCATTGCCGCAGAAAAATTGTTTGACCTTTTTGCAACATATGCAATTCTTATTGCAAGAAGAGCAAACAGAAGAAGCAGAACAAAAGCACCAATCAGGCCGGTTTCCTCACAAACAACACTGAAAACCATATCGTTCGCACTTTCGGGGACAGAGCCGCTTTGGGTATATGCACCCTTGAAAAGTCCCGTGCCAAAAAAACCGCCTTCGCGCATTGCGTTACTCGCCTGCTGCTGCTGATATATTTCATTCGGGTATGATGATGGGTCTAAAAGCGCAAGAATACGGTTGCGCTGAATATCATCAAAAACTTTGTACCAAACCACGGGAAGAGCGGCACCGACAGCCACAACTCCTAAAGGGAAATACACCCAGTTTACGCCGGCAATGAACATCATTCCAACAAACATGAGCATAAATATCAACGCCGAACCCATATCACCTGTATAAACAACAAGGGCAATAGGAATCATTGCATGAACACAAAGGAGAAAAACATTTTTAACGGAAGAAAGGTCGTTTTTAAGCACGCTTAGGTGCTTTGAAAACGTAATAATAAAACCGATTTTCAAAAGCTCCGAGGGCTGAAGAAAAAGCTTATCGGTAATTTTCAGCCATGAGCGCGCATCTTCGCGTCCGCTGGGTGCAACACCGAACGGGATCAGCAGCAGCATGAGAAACAATACGGCTGCGGCAATAACCGGCCAAAGCTTGATTATAATATCATAATCAATGAATGAAATTATTAGACAAGCGGCAACGCCGAGGATAAGAGCAAGAACCATAACCTTTGCATCACGCGAAAGGAAACCTCCGTCGTCAGCTGTTCTGTGAGTAGCGGAGGCAACAAGAACAGTTCCGAACGAAGAAAGCAACAAACAAATCAAGAGAAAGAGTTTATCGGTCTCTTTAAAACCTTTTTTTAAATTCCTGTATATCAAAGTAAACCACGTCCTAAAAATCTCTGTTTAGCATTAAAATGCAATTATTATATCATGCGCGCAAGGCGCAGCGTGAGGTTATTATAGCCTGTTTTCATCGATATTTCAAGTGATAGCGTTGACTTCTCGCCATTTTGTGATACAATATCAAGGTCAAAGACTTAGGGGGGCTTTTATGCAAACAGTTATAACAAACAGTGTTGATGAAACCGAAGCATTTGCCGCCGGTATGGCTAAGAAGCTTTCAACCCCTGTTGTTATTGCGTTTTTCGGCGGTTTGGGCATGGGCAAAACTGCTTTCACAAGAGGGCTTGCCAAGGGTCTCGGGCTTAACTGCGAGGTTACCAGCCCAACCTTTGCGCTCGTACATGAATACTGCGGCAAAACATCCCTTTATCACTTTGATATGTACCGTGTTGAAACATGGGATGACCTTTATTCCACCGGCTTTTTTGATTATTACCGCGAGGGGGCTGTGATCGCCTGCGAATGGAGCGAAAATATTGAAAACGCTTTGCCCGAAAACACAATACGAGTGTCCATCGAGCGCGGAGAAAGCGACAATCAACGAATAATTACACTTGAAGGAGGCGGCGAATATGAAGATTTTGTCTGTTGACACAAGTGCTGTCTGCGCTTCTGTTGCGATAACCGAAGGCGAAAAAATAATCAGTCAGTGTTCAACAAACGCCGGGCTGACTCACTCAAGAACGCTTTTGCCGATGATTGATTCTGCGCTCAAGAACTCAGAAACCGAGCTTTCCGATATTGACACCTTCGCTTGTTCAGTCGGCCCGGGTTCTTTCACGGGAATACGGATTGGAATTGCTTCTGTTAAAGGACTTGCGGACGGCTGCGGCAAAAAATGCCTTTCTGTTTCAACACTTGAAGCGCTTGCTTATAACCTTCTCGGCCGGGACGTTATTGCTTGCTCGGTAATGGATGCACGTTGCAGTCAGGTTTACTGCGCGCTTTTTGATGTTTGCTCAGATGAAATTAAACGCCTGACGGCTGATGAAGCAATCAAAATTGAAGACCTTTCAAAAAAACTTGGAAGCTTTGATAAAAAAGTAGTATTTGTCGGTGACGGCGCAGAGATATGCCACAGTGCTCTCGGCTACGATATCGCGCCAACCTTGACTCGTTTTCAAAACGCAGCAAGCGTTGGAATTTGTGCATACAGGCACTTTGAAAGCAAAAAACTGCTCACGGCGGCAGAACTTATGCCCGTTTATTTAAGATTGCCCCAGGCCGAACGCGAGCTTAGAGCAAAAAAATAATAAATAACAATAAAGGAGAAAAACAATGATAGCTTTAGGAGCTGACCACGGCGGATATCTTCTCAAGGAGGAAATCAAAAAACATCTCAATGAAAAAGGCATAGAGTATAAGGACTTCGGAACTTATTCGACCGATTCCGTTGACTACGCAAAAATTGCTTATAAGACCTGCGCAGCTGTAATTTCGGGCGAATGTGAAAAAGCGATTCTTTGCTGCGGAACCGGTATAGGTATTTCAATTGCGGCGAATAAGGTCAAAGGCATTCGTGCGGCCTGCTGTTCTGACTGGTTCAGCGCAAAGTATACCCGCCTTCACAACGATGCAAACGCGCTTTGCCTCGGCGGAAGAGTTGTCGGAGCCGGACTTGCGCTTGAAATGGTTGATGTTTTCCTTTCAACCGAATTTGAAGGCGGAAGACACCAAAGAAGGATTGACCAGATAACCGCTATTGAAAACGGAACCTTCAAAGAATAAAATAACAACACAAAAGCACGATGAAGCGGAAATCCTCCATCGTGCTTTTGTGTTTTACTCACCTTTTATCAGAGCAATTTCATTCCTGCTGAGGTCAAACGACTCAATCATGTCATCAATAAAAATTGCTCTCTTCTTCTTAATTATCTCTCTCAAGGTCTTAACATTACTTTTCCAACCGATGTAGCTGACCGAACTCCAGCGTTCGGTGTGATATTTCATTTCCTCTTCTATTTCATCAACCATACTGTCAAAAATCTTCAGCATACGCTTCGTGTTGAAGGTTGTTTTGAGGTGCTCGGCATGGATTTCAATCAAGCGCTTTCTGAAGTCCTTGTTTTTAATCAGGTTACACATTATTGTTGTGCTGAAAGCATTTGAAACGCCGTGCCCCAAGGGACTAAGGTAGTTTTCAATGTAGTTCTGCTTATACGTTGACGGGAACAGCGCCCAGTCGGCATCAAAGAAGATCCAACGCCATTTGGAAGCATCTGTTTTGTCTTTATAAAATCGGATGTTTCCGGTGTCCGTGTTTGTAAAGAACGATTCACACATCCAATATGAAATCAGCTCATCAATGTCAATCTGACTGCAAATATATTCATACACCTTTTTATTTGTCATATCATGCGTCTTGGTGTAATTCAGGAGGTTGTTGTATTCGTCCACGGTAGCGCTGTTGACGATATTATTTCCTTGTATGGGGTAAACGGTTTCGCTGTTGACACCGTGATGATTTTCAAGGTAGTCTTCATCAATTTTTTCGCGCAGATCATATATTCCGTGGTATTTTCCGTTCACATAGCAGGCAACAGGCTTATAGTCCATAAAATCAACGTCAATGCTGCCTTTGATAACCCGAGAGCAAAATGCATCCCTCAGATGTGCATATGAAAAATCCTGACCGCTGTTTCTTAAAACAAGTGATGAAAAAACATTGGTGTCATTGTTTTCAAAAAATGGGTAACAGATTTCTTTAGCACCGTATTTATCACGAAGCTTGATGGCGACACTTTTCTGCTCAATTGCCCTGCTGAACTGGCCGAATACAGAAATGCCTGCGTCAAAATACACCTGTGACTGCCCGTTGCTTGTCATATATTCAAATGTAACGGGTCTTTCCCAGTCTTTCCAGTAATTCGCACCGACGTGAGGAAATTCATCGGTGTAGCCGGGACCGTCGGCCCATATTCCGGTGTTATAATCATAAAGATTTTTGCTGTCCGTGGTAAGAAAAACAACATCAAGGCTGCTTTTCCTGCCGACAACATACGTTGCGCTTATCGTGTCCGAAGGAATATATCCGTCCTTAAAGCAACGCGCACGGATGACTGTCGTTTTGCGAATGGTAATCGGTGAACCGTAAAGAGCTGATTTTTTTGTTGGTATACTGCCGTCCGTTGTGTAACGTATCTCGCCGTCAGCAGTACTTAAAGCGATTTTGTTGCCCTTATCAACATATGTGCTGCTTTTTGAAAACTCCGGATTCGAAAGTGCGCTCTGAAGGGTTTTTCCTTTATTAGCTTTACCGGGCGTGTATGATGCAAAGTATACCGGAGAATCCGATGAATTAAGCATCCTGCCGCAAACATAACCTTCCGAAAGCCTTAAATATGTCAAACTGTCAATAATTACACCGTCCGAATCGCTCAGATACAGCGTTTTTCCGTAACGGTTAAGACCAACGTCAACATATACTGTATTTCCGGAAAGTCCGGGGGCGTCTGCGCACCACAGAACAGCATATTCACCTTGCTTTATGACATATGCAGGCAACGATTGAAAGCTCTCCGCTTTTTTTGAGTCGGAGAGCTTATAGTTTTTCAAATTGATCGGTTTTTTTGTTGCGTTATACACTTCAACGTAGTCGCGATATTCGCCGTCCGGGGCCTTTTTACTCATGTTGACCGCTGCGACCTCTGTAATGACAAGTTCCTTGCTTTTTGATTTTCCTGCACTTTCAACACTTCCAAAGCCTTTAGCAGTGTTTTCGGTACCGGGCGTTGCTCTTGAAAAGAAAGCAGCTTTTCCGTCATTATCGATTCCGCAGGAAAGGTTTGAAAACAGGCCATATACCTTAATTGAATCAATAACCTTTGTTTTGCTTGAATACAAAGTCAGGCTTTCTTCTTTGCCGCTTAGCTTAAACGAGGCGTGAAGTTCACCTTTGCCGCTATATTTGACTGCCTTTCCCGAAAGATACACCAGAAGATAGCCGCCGTTTTTAATTTTTGAACCTGATGGAAAAGCCCATTTCTGCGGTTCATTTTCGTCATCCGAAAGAAAACAGCCGGAGAGGTCAACGTTTTGTTTGCTTTTATTATACAGTTCAACCCAACTGACAAAATCGCCGTCTTTGTCGGTCAATGTCTGAGTTTCGTTGGTTGAGTACTCATTTATGATGATATCGGCTTTTTCTTCTGCCTTTAATGTTTCCTTCGACGTTTCAGTGTCACTAACAGTATAATTCACCTCGCCGGGTGTCGGAACAGTAAAAACAACAGCCTCACCTTTTTCGTTAATTCCAAAGGAATGGTCTGCGTCAATTTTAGGCACGCTGAGACTTGAAACAAGAGCACGTTCCGCGTCATAAAGACGAACAGTCTCCCCTTTTTTGCTGCTCAGTTTAAAAGGCGCATGGACCGGTGTCCCTTTTTCGCCGGAAGCGGTCGTTCCATCTGCAAAAACAACAAGGCAGCTTTTGCTTTTGATGACAATCGAGCCGAAAACGAATTTGTTAACTTCGGTGCTGTCGTCTGTCAGTGAATAGCCCTTCAGGCTGATATCTTCCGAAGTCGGATTGAAAAGCTCAATCCAGTCGCTGTAATTACCGTTTTCATCAGCAAACACCGATTTGTTGCTGCTCATTACCTCGGAAATATATAAAGTTTCCGGTGAGCTGCCGGCACAACCGCAAAAAAGCACCGTAAGCAACGAAAGGAGGGTGAGAATTATTGCATTTTTTTTCATCTGTCATTCCTCATTACGGTCTGTTGTTATATTTTCAACCTTGGCGTGTGTCACTTTTATCAGGTCAGACGGAGAAATGAAAATCTGCGTTCCAAGTGCACCGCCGCTTATAATCACTTCATCAAAATTCAGAACGGAAGAATCAATAACAGTCATGAACTGCTTCTTCATTCCGATTGACGTGCATCCGCCGCGTATATAGCCGGTAACCGAACGAATATCTTTAACATGAACCATTTCGATATTCTTTTCGCCGACTGATTTTGCAGCCGCTTTGAGTGAAAGCTCTTTATCAATCGGAACAACAAAAACAAAGTATTCGCCGCTTTTCCCTTTGGTCACAAGTGTCTTAAAAGTTTTCTCAAACGGTTGTGAAAGCATTTTTGCAATATGAATCCCATCTATGAACTCGTCACATTCATAATAATTCACTTTATAAGCAATTTTATTTTTATCAAGAATACGCATTGCATTTGTTTTTTGGTTCTTTTCTTTTGACACAGCTTTAATTCCTCTTCTCTTGCCTGCTGTCAATTAACGGCTTCGTTTATGTTGACTGAAAACTTTGTCTGCTATATAATAGCATATTATGATATCAAATTCAAGGTGGTAATAAGCTTGAACAAAAATATAGTACTCTCCTGCCCTGTCTGCAAAAATGAGCTGAAAAAAAGCGGCAATTCATATAGGTGTGAAAACAAACACTGTTTCGATATTGCAAAGGAGGGTTATGTCAATCTCCTCTCCGGTTCACATAAGCAGGGCAATCTTATCGGAGACAGCAAGGAAATGGCACTCTCGCGCCGTGCATTCTTGGAAAAGGAGTACTTTTCCACGCTTGCCGAGGCAGTTTCTCAATTGTTGAAAGAACAGCCTTTCAACAAAAGGCCGACTGTTCTTGACGCTTGCTGCGGCGAAGGCTATTACTCTCAATACATCAAAGCTGAAAACGACTGCGAGCTTTTCGGCTTTGACCTTTCCAAAAGCATGGTTCGCCTTGCGGCAAAAAGAAAGCTTGACGCGCTGTTCTTTGTCGCAAACCTTTCTCATATACCGGTTTTTGACAAAAGCATTGATTTTGCTTTTCACCTTTTTGCGCCTTTTCATAAGGAAGAGTTTTCGAGGATACTGAGCAACGATGGCGTTCTTGTAACAGCAGTTCCCGGAGAACGCCATCTTTGGCAGCTGAAGGAAACTGTTTACGATGTTCCGTACCGTAATGAAGTCAAACTTCCATCTTCAGCAGAATTAAAGCTTTGCGACACCGTTTCTGTCAAAAACACGATATCACTTACATCGAGCAGTGATATCATGTCGCTGTTTAAAATGACGCCGTACTATCACCATACGCCGAAAAGCGGAATTAAAATGCTTGAAAAAATTGATTCACTTGAGACAGAAATTGACTTTGTTCTTGCAATATACAAAAAGATATAGTTTTTTCCGCCTGCTTATTGACATGTATTAACAAATGTGATATCTTATGGAAAATTAAAAACAGAGTAGGTCGTTTTGCGTTCAGTGCCCTGAGAACGGGGAGTTGTCTCCGGGACGAAATAGGCTTTGCCTTGCGGTAAAGCGGCCGCATCCCGCTGTTGCTATATCGGATCGTGCACCGCCGGCGCGCTTTACTTCCTTTATTCCTCGACAGCGAGAGAATTAAGGAGGTTTTTTCTTTGAAAAAAAGAGGTTCTTTTGCCCTTGAAGCTCTCGTTTGCCTTGCCGTTCTTACGGCAGCGCAAGTTGTGCTTTCGCGTTTTTTGTCGATTCAGCTATGGAATCTGAAATTCGGCTTTTCTTTTGTCCCCGTCATGCTTGCCGCCTATCTTTACGGTCCTGTCGGCGCAGTCTGCGTTTACGGACTAGGCGATTTAATAGGCGCTCTTGTCTTTCCGCAAGGCACATTTTTCCCCGGGTTTACCCTTACAGCTGTAATTTCAGGTTTGGTCTGGGGCTTTTTGCTATACAGGGAAATAAAGCCCATAAAGGCCTTCGCTGCGGTAATTATTGTTCAGATCAGCTGTTCCTTTTTGCTTAATTCTTTCTGGATCTCATACACAGCCGGTGCTCCGTTTCTGTCGCTGCTTGCAACGCGGTGGCCACAAAGTCTCGGCTATGCAGTTATCCACCTTGCGTTTATTTTTTTGCTCTTGGGCAGGCTCGGCAAACTTATTAAAAAACAGTAAAACGGATTTGACATTTCACACATTTTCGTGTAAAATATCCGAGCGCGAGTAAATTGGGCAGTCGCGAAGCGAAAGCTTTGAGGAAAGTCCGAGCTTCATACAGCAGGATAACGGCTAACAGCCGCCGAGGGCGACCTTAGGGAAAGTGCAACAGAAATAAACCGCCTGTTTTTTCAGGTAAGGATGGAAAGGCGAGGTAAGAGCTCACCGGCGCGCAGGAGACTGCGCGGCCCTGTAAACCCTATCCGAAGCAACACCGACCGAATGCCGAAAGGCGCGTCAGCTGGGCGTTTTTTCAACGGGTGGCTGGAGCGTACAGGTAACTGTGCGCCAAGAAAGATGATTGCCTTAAATGACAGAACTCGGCTTACAGATTTACTCGCTTTCTTAAACAAATAACAGTTACGCGTACTTTTTCAGAACTGAACAATAACACACAAAATCACCTCTTTCATATGATGAAATGAGGTGATTTTTGTGTTAGTGAGCATTATTTACGCTTTTGCGCTTATCTTTATTCTTTGCGGACTTTTCTTTTTGTTCCTGTTATTTTTTGACAAGGCCATGCTTCCCCGCGGCAGTGACGAATATTATACCGTTGTTCCCGCGTTTCACGGAGACAACCGCCTTCCGTCAACAGTTTATGCCGCTTTCGTCAGGGCGAATCTTTTCACTTTCACCAAAAAGAACGAAGTAATTGTTCTCGATTTTGGCATTGATGAAAACGAGAAAAAGCACTGCGCCGAGGTGCTTGAGGGCAATGCTACAGTAATCTTTTGCAAGACAAACGAAATTAAAAGAATATTTGTTGAAAGACGCAAGAAAAAGTAGTATAATTGCTGCTGAATCTAAGGCAAAGGAGGACTCTAAAGGATGACAGACAAAACCGTGGTTGTCAACGGCGTTGTTGAAGGCATTGTCTATCGCAACGCAGAAAACGGATACAGCGTTCTTGATGTCAGCTTTGACGGAAAGCTAATAACCGCTGTCGGCGAGCTGAGCTTTGTTGATGTTGGTGAAGAGCTCTCCATGAAAGGAGAATGGGTCGTCCACCCCACCTTTGGAAAGCAATTCAAGGTGAGTGCCTGTGAGCGGAAAATTCCTAAATCTGCCGGCGATATGCTGCGCTATCTTTCTTCGGGCGCAGTAAAGGGCATCGGCCCGGCAACCGCGATAAAGATTGTTGAACGTTTCGGCGATCAAACCTTTGAAATTCTTGAAAACTCCCCTCACCTGCTTGCGGAAATCAAAGGTATTTCTGAGAACAAAGCGAAGCAAATGAGCGACAGCTTCAAGAACCAATTTGCTGTCCGCGAGGTTATGATTTACCTCGAAAAATACGGCATGAGTCCCTCTGAATGTCTGAGCGTTTATAAAGCCCTCGGCTCGAACGCTGTTGAAAGAATTACCGAAAATCCGTATCTTCTTTGCTCGGAGCGAATCGGCCTGAGTTTTTCAAGGGCTGATGAAATTGCCGGCTCCTTTTCGGGA
>ERZ1031954.1091-NODE-1091-length-10983-cov-3.545205_pt1 | contig 10983 bp, 8 predicted proteins | sample MGYA00516701_ERZ1031954 | MGnify/ENA primary metagenome ERZ1031954 (study PRJEB33719, sample SAMN04261284) | wastewater metagenome | biome: rural village; feature: human; material: feces | host: Homo sapiens | place: El Salvador | collected 2013-01-07 ...
GGTTACGGCCGATCGCGTGGATCATCTGGGGCGCCAGAGTGGTACGCATCAGGGACAGATCCTCGTTGATCGGGTTGATCAGACGGATCGCATGTCTCTCCGGTGCATCCTCGGGCAGGCCTAACAGGTTCAGATCGGAAGGGGAGAAGAAGGAGTAATGTACGCCCTCAAATGCGCCCTGTGCACACAGTGCTCTCTTGATCTTAAGCTCGGTCTTCTGCTTCGTATTCATACCACCGCTGGTTACAGCTGCTGCCGCGAGAAAAGTCGGGGTTACATGGTCGTAACCGTACATACGGATGACTTCCTCTGCGATATCGGGATAGGATTCCATATCTTCACGGTATGCAGGTACCTGAATGGTCAGCTCGTCGCCGTTAATGACAGGCTGGAAATTCAGGGACTTTAAGATTCTCTCGATGTCAGCGGTAGGTACTTCGATACCCAGTACGCCGTTCACCTTCTTGATGCTTGCCTTCATCTCGGTGGGTTCAATGGAGTTACCGGTGTTTGCCTCTACGTGAGTAGAGGATACTTTACCACAGCCCAGCTCCTCGATCAGGTGCAATGCTCTCTTGCTTGCCATAACGGTAGCATACTCATCCACGCCTTTGGCATATCTCTGGGAAGAATCGGAAGACTGTCCCAGTGCTCTGGAGCTCTTACGGATATTGTCTCTTGCAAATTTTGCGGACTCGAAGATGACAGCCTCTGTGGTATCGCGGATCTCGGAATTTAAGCCGCCCATGATACCTGCCAGTGCTACAGGTTTTACGCCATCGCAGATGACGAGGTTGTTTTCGTTTAATTCAAACTCTTTTTCATCCAAAGTCACAATCTTCTCTTTGTCATGGGCACGTCTTACATGAATGGCATTGCCTTCAATGTAAGAAGAGTCAAATGCGTGCATAGGCTGACCCAGCTCTTTTAAGATGTAGTTCGTGATATCTACCACGTTGGAGATAGATCCGATGCCTACCAGTGCCAGACGTCTCTTCATCCATGCGGGGGATTCGCCGATTTTTACATCAGTTACATAGTGTGCGATATATCTGGGGCACAGATCCGGAGCATCCACAGTTACGGTGAAACCATCCTTGGTAACGCCGCTCTCGGTGTAATCCAGTGCCGGAGTCTTCACGGGTTTGTTCAGGATCGCCGCTACTTCTCTGGCAATACCGAAGATGCTCTCGCAGTCCGGTCTGTTGGCGGTAATGGCAATATCGAAGATCCAGTCATCCAACTGTAACAGAGGCTTTACATCTGCACCGATCTCGGCATCCTCCGGCAGTACCAGCAGTCCGTTGTAGCCTGCACCGGGGTACAGATCCTCAGTCAGTCCCAGCTCGGTACCGGAACACAACATACCGCAGGACTCATAGCCGCGCAGCTTGCCTTTTTTGATCTTCATGGTGCCTTCGATGGTCACATGATCTTTGGCGGTAGCGTATACCTGCGCACCTTCCAGCGCTACGGGGTATTTGCCGCCTGCATGTACGTTGTCCGCACCACAGCAGATCTGCAGGTGCTCTGCGCCGCCTACATTTACCTTACATACATGTAAGTGGGTCTCAGGGATGGGCTCACACTCTTCTACCAGTCCGACTACCACGCCGCTGATGTCCTTACCTACTTCGTAGGATTCCTCTACCTCAAAACCGCAGGAGAACAGCTTCTCTTCCAGTTCTTTGGCTTCTACATCTATATCCACATATTCTTTTAACCAACTAAGTGGTACTAACATATCTTTTACCTCCTTCGATGCCGTCTTGTACGACATCCTCTCGTAATGTTCCTTGCATCGTTACTGTTTTAAAATCATATTCCTGTGATCTTAGTCATCATTGATCTGATCCAGTACACGCATATCCGATTGATATAACAGTTTGATATTGTTAATACCGTACTTTAACATTGCCAGACGCTCAATACCGATACCGAATGCCAGTCCGCTGCCACTATTGGTGAGCCTCATCCCTTCACTATCGGGAGACGACCACACCTTGGCTACAGTTTCCAACACCTTAGCTTACATCATCAGTTTCATCTTCAACTTCATCGCTAGCACTCGCTACACCTTCAAGGTGAAAGCCAATGCCAAGCGTGGAGCAGGATTCACGCTCTCGCATATCGTCAACTACTCGATGCAGACCCTCTTTCTCAACCTCTTCGTCGGTTTGGGATTGATGAAGCAAATCGCCATGATTCCTACCCTTTGCATCTGCATCCCCATCAACTTCCTGCTTGTCAGATTCTTCCTCAAGAGATAATTTTTTGAGAAATAAAATCAGCATTCCAAGAATCGAGCAATAACCGACATTTTCAAAGACATTCATTGTTAAGAACTGCATGAAAAAAGTTTTCCACATATTCAAGATTCAGAAAGAAGAGAGATGGCTCGCCCTCATCATATTCGCATTGCTAGCCATCCTCAACGGTCTCGTTATAGCCAAATACAACGCCCCTTTCACTCAGATAACGAATGATTATTACAAGAATTTCATTCGTCACTTCTGCGTATCGGGATTCGATCCGCTCACCTATTGGGTGCTGAGCGACTGGAGCGCCGCCTACAATGTGTATCGACATCCATTGTTGGCGTTCTACATGTATGTGCCGTATCTCATCAATATGGGACTGATGAAGTTGACGGGATACAACTGTGCCCTCTACATCGCCGTCATCATCCAGATGTTTTGCGCCTTCTACTCGATGGTGTTCCTCTATCGCATCTTCCGTGAGGTCATCGAGTTGGGCAAGTGGGCTTCCCACGCACTCACCCTCCTCTTCTTCTCCTTCGGCTACGTGATGGTCAGTGCCATCGTGCCCGACCACTTCGTGATTTCCATGTTGCTGCTCATCCTTGCGCTCTATGTTTCGGGCAGAAGGATGAAGAATCACCATGACTTCAAGATATGGCAGAGCGTGCTCTACTTCCTGCTGACCGCAGGCACCTCGCTCAACAATGGTCTGAAGATATTTTTCTCTGCTCTCTTCGTCAACGGCAAGCGTTTCTTCCGTCCGAAGCACCTTCTATTGGCTGTCATCTTACCAGCCGGCTTGCTCTGGGGCTTCTGCTATTGGGAATACCGCACTTATGTATGGCCTAACGAAATGGCGAGGAAAGAAGCCAAGGCAAAGAAAGAAGCTGCCAAAAAGGAACGCCAAGAGCGTATGGCGCAACTCAAACATGTGAAGGACTCACTCACCCAAGACTCCATCAAGAAAGAACTGAAGGTGATTACTGCCGAGGAGCTTGCCCAAAAAGCCAAGAACGACAGCATACAAAAAGCGAAGCAACTTGCCAAAGAAGAGGCGAAAAAGAAGAGAGGCCCCAAACAAGGAGCACCTCTCACAAAGGTTGGATTCATGAGTTGGACCGACATCTCGACCAGTCGAACGGAGTCTGTCGTAGAGAACTTGATGGGCGAATCTATCCAGTTGCACCCCGACTATCTGCTAGGCGATGAGCTACGTCATCGCCCTATGATCGTGAAATATCGTTATTGGTGGAATTATGCAGTAGAAGGAATCATCAGCCTACTCTTCTTGGCAGGCATCTGGCATGGCAGGAAGAGCAAGTATCTCTGGCTAGTCTTGTCGTATTTCGCACTCGACATGGTACTCCACATCGGTTTGGGCTTTGGTATCAACGAGGTATATATCATGACTGCCCACTGGATATACGCCCTACCTATCGCCATGGGATTCCTCATCAAGAACGCCCCTATCAGATTCCGCAAATATCTCATAGGCATCGTGGCGGCTATCGCCCTATACCTTATTATATATAATGGAAGCCTCATCGTGGGTTACTTCTCGTAAATCACACGTGTCGGTCCTTGCCCAGCCACTTGTTGACACGGCGTTTCACCGCCTTAGTGATGATGGAGAAGTTGCCATTTCGCAAGTTGAGGAGGAGTTCTTCCATTGAGCGCCCTATCTTGATGAAAGGATGCCCCCAGGCATTGGTCTTATAGAGCCGTTCCTTGTAGTCGATGTTCTCGATGACATAACGAGGATGGCGCAGAGGAAACTCCAACTCATATCGCTTCATCGTGAATATTCGGCGATAAGCCTTCGGAGTCGTCTGAATACTACCACTGAAATGCGTGGAGTTGTCGGAGAGACCAAGATTGTTGACGAGATTCTTGCTTGGCATGATGGCAAGTCCTGAGTTGAGGAGCATGGAAGCCCAGAAGATGCTCTCGTAATACTCCTTGCCGCTCTGTTGGTGTTCCGAGCACATCGGCAGGAAGTCTTTGCGATAGCCACGCTGGCGCACCAACGACTGCAATCGCTTCATCGCCTGCTTGTCTCGCAGGAAGGCATAGTCGCCCTCCCACTTGTCAACGACTCTTCGCCAAGAAGCCCATCCCCAAATGGCAAATGTCGAGGTAAAGAAGTAGCTGTCCTCACAATCGGGTGTCACCTCATCCTCATTGAATCCAGAAATCATGGCGATGCGCTCGTCATGCTCATAGCGGTCGAGCATCTCCTTGCAGAAAGGAAAGAAGGACTGCGAAGGCACGTCATCATCCTCCAAGACGATACACTTATCCACGATGGAGAAAGCCCATTTCTGCGAAAGGTACTCAGAAGGGTCGCACCCTTGGTTCTTCGTTTGGTAAGAACGATGCACCTCGCATTCCCAGTCGATATTCTCATCCGACACAATCTGTCGACACGCCTCGATGCCAGGCACATCACGCTCTCCCCTCGCTCCATCCTGGTAGAGGATGAGACGGGAAGGGCGAGCCTTCTTGACCTCGTCAAACACTTGTTGGAAATGGTCGGGACGATTGAAGAACAACATCAATACGGCGACATCTATCTTGGCTGGTTGTTTCATGCTTATGATGCTTTTAGACTGATCAGTACTATTTATCTCCGTGCAAAGATAGTCCAAAAAGGACACAATGCCAAATAAAAGCGAAATAAATTGCGAATAATTTTGTTTTGTCTTCTTTTTGCACTAACTTTGCAAGCAAAATCACAAGACATATATATAATAGAATTATCAAAGATGAACATATTCAAAATCAAGAAAGAAGAAAGAATCCCAAGCCTCATCGCACTGCTTGTTTTCGTATTGCTCAACGGCTTGTTCTTCTATAAATACAGCAACCTCTTTCTGCAGGCACACCACGTCAGTTATTGGCAACTGTTTGCCAAGACCTACCATGTATCGGGCTTCGACGCTTGGTCGTACATCTTTATGTCGAATGGCAAGCTCTACTTCGAGATACCTCGCCATCCGCTCTTTGCCGTGATACTCTATCCATTCTATCTCATCAACAAGGAATTGATTGCGGCAGGCGACACCAACTATGCCATGATATTCATGGCTATCCTACTGATTGTCAGCGCCTATTACTCATTCATCTTCATCTATCGTGTGTTCCGAGAAATCATTGAGGTAGGCAAGAAAGACAGCCTTTTGCTTTCTGCCATGCTCTACTCATTCGGTATGGTGATGGTATCCATGTTGGTACCCGACCACTTCTGCTGGTCACTCTTCTTGCTCACCATGACGCTCTATCTAGCAGGCAAGGCGATGAAGGAAAAGAAGCAACTCTCGGCATGGACGATTGGAATCCTCAGTTTCTTGACAGGAGGAGTCACTCTCAGCAATATCGCCAAGACCTACCTTGCCGCCTGGTTTGTCAACGGCAAGAAAGTCTTCGCATGGAAGAATATGGTAGCGATGATTCTGCCTGCCATCTTGCTCGTTGGTACCGCATACCTCATCTATACAGAGATAAGAGAGCCACAGTTCCATACCGACAAGAAGATAGAAATCAAGGCTCATGCCAAGGATACACTCCAAGCACACAAGGACTCCATCCACCATGCTTGGGTATTGGCACATACCGGTGAGCCGATGAAAAAGGAAGGTTTCTGGAAATGGACAGACATGTCAACATCACGAAGCGACGCCTTGATTCACAACATGATGGGCGAGTCTATCCAATTGCACGACTCTTACCTATTGGATGACATGTGCGTCAATCGACCTACCGTCGTGAAATACAACTATGTCTTCAACTATATCATAGAAGGCATCGTTGCCTTGCTCTTTATCCTGGGCATCATCGTAGCCGTGCGCCATCGATTCTTCTTGATGGCATTGAGTTGGCTCGCACTCGACATCTGCATCCACTTCGTGATGGGATTCGGACTCAATGAGATGTATATCATGGCATGCCATTGGATATTCATCATCCCTATATCCATCGCCTACCTGCTCAAGTCGCTGACGCCATCAAGGCAGACCATCGTAAGAGGCATCACTCTCCTACTCACCCTCTATCTCTGGGTATGGAATGGATATTTGGTCTTCAGCTATATGTCAGACCAAATCACACAGATCTCGAAATAGGCTGAAAGATCAGTTACTTAGAAATACGAACCCTTAAAACATCTTCAATTATGAACATTGCCGTCATCTTCGCAGGAGGCTCAGGCCTCAGAATGCACACCAAGTCAAGACCCAAGCAGTTCTTGGAACTGAATGGAAAGCCTATCATCATCTATACGCTGGAGTTGTTTGACAACCATCCGGAGATAGATGGCATCGTAGTGGCTTGCATCGAGTCGTGGATACCTTTCCTCGAAAAGATGATACGCAAGTTTGAGATCAGTAAGGTGGTGAAGATAGTACCTGGCGGAAATACGGGTCAGGACTCCATCTATCACGGACTTTGTGCGGCAGAGGAGCTTGCCAAAGGCAAAGAAGCGAATGTGCTCATCCATGATGGTGTGCGCCCTCTCATCACTGAGGACACCATTACCGACAATATCCGTAAAGTGGAAGAATGTGGTTCTTGCATCACTTGCATCCCTGCCACAGAGACCTTCATCGTCAAGGAAGGTGACGGTTCGCTGGAGATACCGGAGCGCAGCAATTCACTGATAGCGAGAGCTCCACAAAGTTTCCGACTCAAAGACATCATCGGCTCACACAGGAAGGCTATCGAGGAAGGACGACACGACTTCATCGACTCTTGCACGATGATGAGCCATTATGGGTATAAACTCGCCACCATCATCGGTCCGATGGAGAACATCAAGATTACGACACCTACCGACTTCTTCGTCTTCCGTGCCATGGTCACCGTACATGAGAACCAACAAATCTTCGGATTCTAAGAATCGGCCTCATCCTTTCATCTACAAGCATAAAACATAAGAAATGACAGCAAACGAAATAGAACAAGCCGACTGGCAAGACTTCGCCCAGCATTTTCCACTCTTCGAACCTTTAAGAGGAAAAAGCATCGGCATCACAGGAGCCACCGGACTCTTGGGCAGTTGCATGGTAAATTGTCTCCAGGCACTCAACCAGAAACATGGTTTATCCCTTCGCATCGTATGCATCGTGAGAAACTTAGAGAAAGCAAGAAAGATGTTTGAAGGTGACGACATTCTCTTCGTAGAGCACGACTTTGGCAAGAACGAGAGCATGGGCACAGACACGCCAGTGGATTATCTCATCCACTTCGCCAGTCCGACAGCCTCCCAATATTTCGTGTCCAAGCCAGTAGAGACGATGATTACCGATTTCTATGGCACGCAGCAACTATTGGAATATGCCCAAAACTGCCATGTGACATCTCTCGTCAATGTATCTTCGCTCGAAGTATATGGCAGCGTCTATGACGATGCGGAGCCATTGACCGAAGACAAGCAGGGATACATCGACCCGATGCAAGTACGCAGCAGCTACCCTATCGCCAAGAGAGCCGCAGAGAGCCTCTGCCATGCTTACGCCAAGGAATACGGCATCCCAGCCAAGACTGCCCGATTGGCACAGACCTTCGGTGCCGGAGTTACGGAGGACGACAACAGGGTCTTCGCCCAGTTTGCTCGCAATGTATTGGCAGGGCACGACATCGTACTCCATACCACTGGCGAACTGAGCCGTTGCTATTGCTATACCATCGATGCTATGGAAGCCATTCTATACATATTATTAAAAGGTGAAGATGGCGAGGCATACAATGTAGCGAATGAATCGACCTACATCTCCATCATCGACATGGCTCACTTCTTGTGCAAGACATTCAATCCCAACATCAAGCCAGTTATCGAACTGAAGGAAGGCATGGGCTACTCCCCGATGACCAAATTGCGCCTCTCCTGCCAGAAGGTCCAAGAGTTGGGTTGGTCGCCAAGATACAATATGAAGACCATGTTCGAGCGTCTTCTCACATCACTTAGATAAAAACAATTCTGTAAGATGACATCCATTCTAAAAAGAATATACAAAAGCACCTTAGGCATCTATGAGCGCAAGAACTTATCGGCATGGAACCACGCTCCTATTAACTCCATGCCCATCTATGGTATCTATCATATCTTCTGTGATGCCAACTGGGAAGAGATGGTAAGAGAGCAAGTGGGAAGACTTGCCCAAACTGGGCTTTTGGATGCCAGCAAGAAACTTTATATCAGTTGCATAGCCAAAAGTGAGGAAGACATCCAAAAGTTGAAAGATATTTTAAGGGCTTATGACAACTCAGGCAAGAAGATAGAGTTTGTATCTCAAACCACCAATCCACGTCGCTTTGAGTTTCCTGCTCTCGACTACATGTACGAGAAGTCACAGAAAGAGGATTTTCTGTTTTATTATTTCCATACCAAAGGCATTACTTATCAAACCGCCAAAGGCATGGAAGACAAGGTATTCAATGGGTTCGTCAAGAAGATCGCTGCTTGGAGAAGGATGATGGAGTACTTCATCATGAATCAATGGAAAGTTGCCGTCAACACCTTGATGGGAGGCTACGACACTTACGGAAGCTATCTCTTTCCACCCTTCAAGCAGAAGATGTATGCAGGCAACTTTTGGTGGGCTCGCTCTGATTACTTCCGCACACTACCAGCCTTGGATGAAGACACCAAGTTGCACAATAGATTTATGGCAGAAGAATGGTTGCTCAGCAAGCCGGATGTTAAACCTTTCTCTGCATTCGACACTGTGGCAGATCTTTACTTCGTAGAAATCTCTCCTTACATATATGAAATAGACAAGCACTCCCTCTGGCAAGGTTTGAAGTTCTGTGCCACCTATACTTATAGGAAGTATCAACGCAAATGGTTCGGCTACAGCTACAAGAAACATTGCCAAGAGAAGTTCCAGCAACTCAAGTCATCACTTTAGGACAGGAACTCCAACTTGCCGACATGCAGGTTGACCTTGTCGAGGTCTGGCAATTGCATATAGTCACCATATTGGTCTCGCAACACTTTGTCGTAATTGCCAGGCACCGGCATTTGATGTCCCTCAAACTCCAAGGTAGCCAAAGGAAAAATGTCTTCCTTATGACGTGCCACGACAAAAGGAACACCAAGCGCATCGAGATACTCTCCCTTGGTCAACTTCGACAACACACGCAATACGGGATATATCATCTTCTCGTTCAGACTTACCCAGTGCATCACCTTCTTAACGAGCTGTTCATCAGGCAAATCTTTACGTTTCAATATCTTATAAACATGCCCTATCGAATGAATCGATAGTCTTTGCACCCACTTAGGATGCTTGTCTATCGGGAAGATGTCGATATAGATGCCACGTTCCTTGAAGATTCTATCATAGCCATTGTTCTCGTCCAAGACAGAGCGTCTATCTCTAAGTTTGGCATATTGGAAGAAATAGTTAGGGTCGGATTGTCGGCATTGCAAAGCCATCGTATCATCCAATTCCTTAGGCAAGATTTCCAGCATCCGCAAGTAATCCTCACGAAGCATCTGAACATCCATATCGTCATCCCAAGGAATGAACCCTTGATGGCGAGCTGCACCAATCAGCGTTCCACCTATCAGCCAATAACGAATCTGATGGCGCTTGCAAATAGCGTCAAACGCCAACAAAAGTTCCATCATGCGATGTTGATGAACACGAAGCAAGGAGCCCTCTGGGTTGAATCTCGCCTTTAAATTCTCTTGAATAGACTGAGTTTTTATATCCATAACTATTTCTTTTTCTTAAAGATGAAAGCCATACACTCATCAAGAATCTTGACACGAGCGATACGCATCACCGCATAATACAAGCCAGCAGCCAACAGCACACGAGCCAAAAGAAGCAAGTATAAGTTGCCAATCTGCATGGTCGCAAAATGAGTAACAACCATTACTCCCAAGGCTGCCAAGAAGAAAGGACAGACATCCCTGAGGAAAGCAAACGGCTTATATCCTATATAACGATATGCCAAACTATACCAGACAAACATCCAAATCACCGTAAGCAACACATAGACCGAAACCATCAGATGGATGCCATAAGGCCATAAGAATAGCATCAACACAATCTGCGTAATGCTCAACGACACTGTACACCAAAAGTAGGTACCCGACTTGCCTTTGCTGATGACTACATTGGAAAACATCGTATAGAGAGGCATCACGGAGCCGCCCAAGCAAAGCATCCTCAGGATCTCAGCACTCGACTGCCACTTAGCCGTCAGCGTAATCGTAATAAACTCGTTGGAAACCAAGCCCAGTCCAAAAAGTAATGGGAAAGACAAGAAGGCGATGAAACGTACCATCTTGCGAAAAGCATTCAACTGACGTTGCTTGTCATCTGCCAGATTGACCAACGTCGGTTGGATGACCGGGTTGAGCATCCCTTGCAAGAGAAGATAGCATTTGGAGTTCCACTGGTAAGCCTGATTATAACTTCCCGTAATCGCATTGGAATAGAATCTTCCCAAGAGAATGTTCATCACATTATCATTGATCTTGGTGGCTATCGTTGTCGCTGCTATCTTAAAACTGAAAGGGAACATACGTTTTACGGGTGAAAAGTCTATTTTCCAAGAAGGTCGCCAACTAGAATAATGCCACACCAACAACGTGTTCATTCCCACATAGACCGTCCCTTGAACAGCCAACGACCAATAGGCAAATCCTTTCCAAGCCATCAAGGCACCTACAGAACTAGATATCAGCACAGCGGTAATGCTAGCCTTCGCC
>ERZ1031954.1092-NODE-1092-length-10982-cov-6.488789_pt1 | contig 10982 bp, 10 predicted proteins | sample MGYA00516701_ERZ1031954 | MGnify/ENA primary metagenome ERZ1031954 (study PRJEB33719, sample SAMN04261284) | wastewater metagenome | biome: rural village; feature: human; material: feces | host: Homo sapiens | place: El Salvador | collected 2013-01-07 ...
CGAAAAAGGCTTGCTCAATTAGAGTAAAACAGGGCGTTTTGCTATTTTCAATCCGCACACCCAAGGCGTTGCCTTGGGCTATGTGCTTATTGGGCTTTCAGCCCGTATAACTGACATTTGACTGCACCTTCCTCCTACTATTTGAAAATCAGAGGAAATTCACCCCTAAATCTAAAGGACTCCTTTTGCCTTCCAATAGTTGTCCTTTTGCCCTTCAAAAGGACCCCTTTTGCTCACCAAAAGGATTCGTTTTGCAACCCAAAAGGACTCCTTTTCAAAACGACATCGAAACTTTTCAAAACGACAGCGAAACACAGCTATCTGTAGGAGGAGTGAGTGTCAAAAGTCGAAAAAATAAGAATAGGGCTATTAGTAGGAGGGTATAGCATCCCTGCTATACCCACTCAATCTACTGAAAATGAAGGCAGAGTGGGTAGGGCAGGGATGCCCTACCCTCCTACATTTGTTGCATTCAGCCCGTATAACTGACATCTGTTGAAGCATGCTTTTGGAAGCAATACGTCTTCATCGGCAAAGTAAAACGTATTCATCGGCAAAGTAATATGTATTCAAAGGCAAAGTAATACGTATTCATTTTGCAAGTATCATTAATATACTTTTATCCTTATATATTTTGCCTTCAATCCTTATTGATTACGACCGTCCCGTTATTATCTTCTTCACCTCATTCAGCTTGTTTAAGGCTTCAACCGGAGTGAGGTTGTTAATGTCAAGACCGAGGATCTCGTCGCGTATCTGACAGAGCACGGGGTCGTCGAGTTGGAAGAACGAGAGTTGCATACCTGCTGCAGACGACGAACCGATATTCTGTCGCGACTCAACTCCAACGCTTGCGTTGTCAGCCTCCAATTGCTTCAGAATGGTGTTGGCACGGTTGACGATAGACTTCGGCATACCTGCAATTTCAGCCACATGAATACCGAACGAGTGTTCCGAACCGCCTCGCATCAGCTTGCGCAGGAAAATAACCTTGCCGTTCAGCTCCTTCACACTAACGTTATAGTTCTTGATACGGCTGAAGTTCTTCTCCATTTCGTTCAGTTCGTGATAGTGAGTGGCGAAGAGTGTGCGTGCCTGCGCACCCTTATGCTCGTGCAGATATTCCACTATAGCCCACGCTATGGATATGCCGTCGTAGGTAGAAGTGCCTCGTCCAAGCTCGTCGAAGAGCACGAGCGAGCGTGGTGTGACGTTGTTGAGGATGTCAGATGCCTCCGTCATTTCCACCATAAAGGTCGATTCACCTAATGATATGTTGTCCGATGCACCCACACGGGTGAATATCTTGTCTACAAGACCAATGCGTGCAGCCTCTGCAGGGACAAAACATCCCATCTGAGCCATTAGCGTTATGAGCGCAGTCTGGCGCAACAGAGCCGACTTACCAGCCATGTTAGGACCCGTAATAATCATTATCTGCTGCTGTTCGGCATCCAGTTCGATGTCGTTGGGCACATATTCCTCACCCATAGGCAGCTGCGTTTCTATCACGGGATGACGTCCTGCCTTAATCTGAAGCACACAGTTGTCAGCCACAACGGGGCGCACATAGCGGTGCTCTTCGGCTGCCTTTGCAAACGAGAGGAGGCAGTCGAGGCGTGCAATGATGTTGGCGTTGATCTGTATCTGTGGGATGAACTCAGCCATATCGGTGACGAGTTCGGTGAAGAGACGGGTTTCTAAGGCGAGTATTTTCTCGTCGGCTCCCATTATCTTCTCCTCATATTCCTTGAGTTCCTGGGTGATGTAGCGTTCGGCATTGGCAAGAGTCTGCTTGCGTATCCACTCCTGTGGCACCTGGTCCTTGTACGTATTGCGCACCTCAAGATAGTATCCGAACACGTTGTTATATCCCACCTTGAGCGACTGAATGCCCGTTTTCTGCGCCTCTTCTTCCTGAATGCGCAGCAGATAGTCTCTTCCTCCGCGCGAGATGGACCGCAGTTCGTCGAGTTCGGGCGAGAATCCGGCTGCAATAACGTCGCCCTTGTTGATGAGCTGAGGCGGATCGGGCTGTATTTCACGCTCAATGCGTTCGCGAAGCGACTCGCATAGGTTCAGACGTTCGCCTATTGAGCGTATCTCTTCATTGTCGCTGTACAGGCAGGCGGTCTTTATCGGGATGATGGCTTGCAATGCCAGCTTCAGTTGTACTACCTCGCGGGGCGACACTCGTCCCACAGCCACCTTGGATATGATGCGCTCCATGTCGCCGATACGATGCAGATTGTCGTCAATGGTCTGTCGGAAGTCGGGTTTGCGGAAGAATGTCTCCACCACATCCAGACGCTTGTTGATAGAAGCAACGTCCATGAGTGGGAACACAGTCCAGCGTTTCAGCATTCGCGCACCCATTGCTGTCGTGGTGCGGTCGATAACATCGAGCAGCGACACGCCGTCGTCCTGCATCGACTGCAGCAGTTCCAGGGAGCGTATAGTGAACTTGTCGAGTCTGACATAGCGGTCTTCCTCGATGCGTCGCAACGATGTGATGTGTCCCAGATGGGTGTGCTGCGTCATTTCAAGATACTGCAATATGGCTCCGGCTGCAATCACTCCGAGTTTCAGATGTTCTACACCGAAACCCTTGAGCGACTTCGTTCCGAAATGTTTCAGCAACTTCTGTCGTGAACTTTGCTCCGTAAGCATCCAGTCGTCGAGCTGGAATGTACACCAGCGGTTGCCGAAATGCTCCTCAAACTGCGCCTTCATCTGTCGGTCGTGCAGCACCTCCTTAGGCTGGAACGATGCAAGCAGCTTCTCAACATAGTCGAAAGTGCCCTCGCCAGTGAGGAATTCTCCGGTAGAGATGTCGAGAAAAGCCACGCCACACTGGGCCTTAGTCATGAACACGGCAGCCAGAAAGTTGTTCTCCTTATAGTTGAGCACGTTGTCGCTCATAGCCACTCCGGGCGTCACGAGTTCGGTGATGCCACGCTTCACGAGCGTCTTTGTGAGCTTAGGGTCTTCCAGTTGGTCGCATATAGCCACACGCTTGCCAGCCCTGATAAGCTTGGGCAGATAAGTGTCGAGAGCGTGGTGAGGAAATCCTGCCATCTCCATTGCTGCGCTTGAAGGGTTCTTTCCGTTGGAGCGTCGAGTCAGAGTGATGCCGAGAATCTTAGCCGCTTCAACGGCATCGCTCGAATAAGTCTCGTAGAAGTCGCCGCAACGGAACAGCAGGAGTGCATCGGGATGCTCGTTCTTGAACGTGTAGAACTGTCGCATCATAGGTGTCAGTCCGTCGTCATTCTTTTTCTGAGCCATATAATATAGTAGTGGTTCTTTTGTAAGCCTTTAATGTCTTTAATCCTTTTTTCTAATCAGCGTCAGTCCGTCGCGCAACGGCACGATGACTTGCTCAACACGGTTGTCGGCAGCAACGTGGTCGTTGAATTGTCTGATGCCTTGTGTCTGATGGTCGTGGTCGTAAGCCGGGTCGGTGACATGGCCGTCCCACAACGTGTTGTCGGCAATGATATATCCGCCGGGGCGCAGTATGCTGAGCACCATTTCGTAAGTTTCGACATACGTACGCTTGTCGCCGTCGACAAAAGCGAGGTCGAACGTCACGCCAAGCTTAGGCGCTTCAATGTTGGCATCGCCTATACGGAAGTCTATCTTGTCTGCAACGGGCGAGTTTTCAATCCACGGACGGGTGAAATCTTCCATCTCGTCGTTTATCTCAAACGTCCACACCTTGCCTCCTTCGTCCAATCCTTCAGCCATGCAGATGGCGCTATAGCCCGAGAATGTGCCCACCTCAAGAATGTTCTTGGGGCGTATCATGCTCACGAGCATCTTCAGCATGCGTCCTTGCAGGTGTCCCGACGCCATGCGTCCGTGTATGGTATGGATGTTGGTGGCGCGGTAGAGGCGGTACAGATAGTCGCCTTCGGGTTCGGAGTGGGCGAGAACATACTTTTCTATATCTTCTGTCATAGTGCTTTGATTGCTTCAAGTGCCAGACGGTACGAGTCCATTCCGAATCCGCATATTACGCCCAGGCAGGCGCAAGAAATCATCGACTTGTGTCGGAACTCCTCGCGTTTGTGCACATTGCTTATGTGTACTTCTATTACCGGACTCTTAAGCGAGCGTATGCAGTCCTGCAATGCAATGCTGGTGTGGGTGTAAGCGCCGGCATTGAGGATTATTCCGTCAGCCGAGAATCCCACTTCTTGCATCTTGTCGATGAGGCATCCCTCTATATTGCTTTGATAATAGTCTATCTGAACGTCAGGATACTGCTTGCGCAATGTGTCGAGATAAGCCTCGAAAGTGCTGCTTCCGTATATTCCGGGTTCGCGTGTGCCCAACAGATTGAGGTTGGGACCATTTATGATTTGTATTTTCATAGTTCGAATTTTGAGTTTTGAATTTTGAGTTTTGAATTCCTAATTCATCAATTCCTAATCGGCGAAGCCGACAATTCAACATTCCACATTCCTAATTCCACATTCTGTTACCATCCCGATGTTGCTCCGCCGCCACCCGTTGAGCCTCCGCCGAAGTTGCCACCGAATCCGCCTCCGAATCCGCTTCCGCCTCTGTTGCCACCGCCCAGCATCGAACCGAGTATGGCACCGGTAGCCATAGCGCTGCCGTGATCGTTCTCGTCGGTGTCCTTGGTTACGGTGTTGCCGCAGTATTTGCATACGTATGTGGTTCGCAGAATGCGTCGTATGATGCGTCCGTTCTTGTTCCTCACCACCAGATGCTGCTCCTTCACCTTGCGCAGGGCACTGCGTTTATTGCATTTCGGACAGCGTTGTTGCGAGCCCATAGCATAAATGAATATCAGCATAGTTCCTACTATGAACACGAGTGCAATCATGATATCCGATAAGTCGTCCTCGCCGCTGTCCTCTTCTGCCTGCATCGAGCCGTCGAGAGTCTTCGCCACGGCTCGCACGCCGCTTACCATACCGCCATCCCAGTTGCCATTCCTGAAGCGTGGTATCATTAGGGTGGTCTGGATGCGCTTCGACATGGCGTCGGTCATAGTGCCTTCTATGCCATATCCCGTAGTGAATCGCACCTTCTTCTGGTCCTTCACGAAGAGTATGAGCAGTCCGTTGTCGCTCTTCTTCTTGCCTATTCCCCACTTGCGGAACAGTTCGTGGCCGAAGTCAAAGATGTCTTCGTCGCCTATGCTTGGCAGCATCACCACGGCAGTCTCAATTCCCGTGCTCTTCTCCAAGCGTCCGAGTATGGCGTTGATAGAGTCGCGTGCTGTAGCAGAGAGAATGGCTGAAGGGTCGGTCACATACTGGCGCACGTCGCTGAGGCGCACGTTGGGCACGTCGTCGATGGTGTATTGCTTGGTCTCTGCGGCAGCAGTTGCCGTAAAGACAAAGAGCAGGGCTGCGATAAGAAGCCCCGCTCCCTTGCCCCATCCTTTAATGGACGGGGATAGAAAGTTAACGATGTTCATTGTTTAGAACTCCACTTTAGGAGCCTTGTCGGCTCCAGCCTCTGCCTCGAAGTAGTTCTTCTTGTCAAAACCGCACATGCCTGCAATCAGGCTTTTGGGGAATCGGCGTATAGCCACGTTGTATTCCTTGGCAGCATCGTTGAAGTCTTTGCGTGCCACGTTGATGCGGTTCTCGGTGCCTTCCAGCTGCGATTGCAGTTCGAGGAAGTTCTGGTTTGCCTTGAGGTCGGGATAGTTCTCGGTGATGGCGAGCAACTTGCCCAGGGCATTGGTAACGTCGCCCTGCGCCTTCTGATACTGTGCCAGCTGCTGCGGAGTGCAGTTAGAGGGGTCAATCTTCACCTGAGTGGCCTGCGAGCGTGCAGCCATCACAGCCTCCAGAGTCTGGCTCTCGTGCTTGGCATAGCCCTTGACGGTGCTCACGAGGTTAGGGATGAGGTCGGAGCGGCGCTGATACTGTGTCTCAACGTTAGCCCACTTGCCGTTCACTTCCTCGTCCATCGACACCAGACCGTTATATCCGCTAATGCCCCAGAGAGCTATCACCAGAATCACCACACCTGCGATGATCCATCCTTTTTTGTTCGATTTCTTTTCCATTTTCGTTTCATTTAGTTGTTGCACAAATTTACTCATATATGAGTATTGTGCAAGTTTTTAATTTATAGTAACTTTGCCAACGTGATGATTACAGTGGCTGATGCCGATGGCATTGTCGCCACACGTTTCAAATAGCCAAAATTATAAATTCATAATGTTATTGTATAATAGACAAAGGGGGTCGGCTGTGAAGTCGGTCCCCTTTTATTGTCTGCACCACCACACCATCTCAACCTCAATTAAAGCAGCGCTTTAATCTCAGCATCGATGTCCTTGATCTGTGCATCGCGCTTCACAACGTTGCAGTTGCGGTCGAGCAGGAAGAAGGTGGGCACCTGCTGTACGTTATACAGTTGCAGTACGCGTGTGTCGTCGTCTGCACGTGTGCATATCCAAGGCAGAGCGGCAGTCTGAGTCTTCCAGAAATGCTCGTCAGAGTCGACACTTACCTGATATATCTCGAGTCCGGCAGCGTGATACTTGTTGTAAAGTTCGCGCAGCATCATGATGCGCTGCAATGACTTTTCGCCCGCAAAGAGGTGGAAGTCGAGCATCACAACCTTGCCCTGAAGCGACGACAGGCGGCGCTCCTGACCCTTGTTGTCGGTCAGGGTGAAGTCGATTATGCCCGTAGTGTTCACCTTGTCGGCAGCAACGAGGCCCTGCGCCTGCTTGCTCTTGATGATGCGTATGTCCTTCATGCCCTCGATGGCAATGTTGTGGAGGTTCTCGCCACGCTCCTCGTTAGGATAGAAAGTGTCCCAACTTGTAGCCACGGCAGCAAAAACCTTGACATCCTGCTCTGACGAACGGGGATTGAATATCAGCACCGACTGTCCGCCTGCATTCAGAGTCTGGAACAATGCGAAGTAAGACGAGGCCTTCATAGGCTCCTTGAAGATGTAGTCGGTCTTCACGCGGGTCTTGTATGCTTCAACAACACGTGCCACGCTGTCGTTGACTGCATCGGCTCCGAGCTGCGGATTGCTTGCAATGGCGTTGAGCTGTGTCTGCAGCGACATCTGCATGAGCGTAAGCTCCTTGATGCGCGAGCACTCTTCCGATCCGCTCACTTCGTACTGCGATGCCATACCTGGATATTCTGCCTTTATGCTGACCGTCTCAGTAGAGTCAATGGCAATGTTTATGATTTGTCCGGCAATGCGCAGGCGGTAGAACTCGGGTGCTGTAGGGGCCTTGTCGTCAAAGTCGAAGGTGCCGTCGGCCGATAGTTTCACCGAATCGACAACCACCGGACCGTTCAGACTCATATTCTCAAAGTAGAGCGTTGAGTCGGCAGCGTTGCCGATAGTACCGTTGACGTGGAACTTCTTTTCGTTGCATGAGGCCATGCCCAGCACTGCCACTACCGCCAAAGCGATGGCGAAGAGGCTGTTGAATGGTTTTATCTTCATTGTTTTTTGTTATTATGCTATATATAAAAATGTGTGTCTATTGACTAATAGACTGCAAACTTACACATTTTTATCCACATTTTCGCGATTTTCGGGCGAAAAACACTCTTCGCGTCCGAGGAATTTGATGAGTCCCCAGCGCACGCTGCGCAGTCCGAACTGTTCCGTATGTATGTCGTCGGGTGCTATCCACATGCATTCAGCAGCGTCGTCGTTGGCTGTGAGCACGCTCTCGTCTTCCACCTTACACTCAAAGAACATGTCGAGTGTGTGTATGTCGATGCGGCTATAGCGGTAGATGTTGGGCAGCGAGAAGAGGTATTTCGACTCCGTAACCTTCAGTCCTGTCTCTTCCATAACCTCACGTGCAACGCCCTGTTCGGCAGTTTCGCCCAGTTCGGCAAATCCTCCTGGCAGGTCGAGCGTGCCCTTGGCGGGTTCGTTGCGACGGCGTTCTACGAGTATTTCGCCCTTGCTGTTGGTGATGATTGCTACGTTGGCAGAGCTGGGATTCATAAAAAACTCAAATCCGCAGTTCTCGCATTTCTTACTTGCGTTGCTGTTCTCTACAAAGTGATGACTGCCGCACATGGGGCAATACTCAAATTTCTCTAATGGATGCATGTGAAGTAAATTTTAAAAACGTCTGCAATATTACTAAAAAATGGTTACCTTTGCAAGACAAAAGGCAATTATTAGTAAGATAAATCTAAAAACTTATATCAGAAATGAGAAATTTGAAATCAATAGCTTTACTTGTTGCGCTCTTTGCCGTGTCCGTGTCGGCTATGGCGCAACGCTCATTCGATGTAAACCTATGGGCTGCCAAGGCCCCTAACAAGAACGGACTGCAGGACACCGCCTACATAAAGGTGTATCTGCCTGACGCCAAGCGTGCCACCGGACGTGCCGTGGTGATTTGCCCGGGTGGCGGATACGCTCGTCTGGCAATGGAACATGAGGGCACACAGTGGGCGCCCTTCTTCAACAATATGGGTATTGCAGCCATTGTTCTGCACTACCGCATGCCCAACGGCAACGTAAAGGTGCCAATCAGCGATGCCGAGGAGGCGATGCGCATTGTGCGCCGCAACGCCAAGAACTGGCACATCAATGCCTCTGACGTGGGCATAATGGGATTTTCGGCTGGCGGACATCTCGCTTCAACCATAGCCACACAGTCGAAAGCCGACGCCAAACCCAACTTCCAGATTCTCTTCTATCCCGTCATAACCATGATGCAGGGCTACACCCATCAGGGCTCGCACGACAATCTGCTGGGCAAGGACGCCCATAAGAAGGACGAGCAGAAGTACTGTTCCGACCTTCAGGTGACGCGCGTTACGCCTCGTGCATGCCTGCTTCTGTCGGACGACGACCATGCAGTTATGCCTATCAACAGCGTCAACTATTATGCCGAGCTGTACCGACACGACGTCCCGTCATCCATATACGTATACCCTACGGGCGGACACGGATGGGGTATGAACACCTCGTTTGCCTATCATGCCGAGATGCTCACCAACCTTAAGGGATGGCTTGAGAGTTTTTAAAATCTAAAACCACAACAATCTATGAAGACAGAACACCTCTTGATAATGCGTTTTACGGCCCTGGGCGAAGTGGCAATGCTCGTTCCCGTAGTCAGCTCGCTTGCCCAGCAGTATCCCGAACTGCGCATCACAGTGCTCAGCAATCCCTTCGCACGGTCGCTGTTCGACGGCATTGCGCACAACGTAGGCTTTATGGCTGCCGACCTTAATGGCGAGTATCATGGCGTGAAGGGACTCAACGCCCTCTACCGCCGACTTGTAGCCAAGAACTTCACAGCCATTGCCGACATGCAGAGTATACTGCGCTCGTCCTATTTGCGCATGCGCTTCAACATATCAAGCTATCGTGTGGAACATCTCGACAACCATCGTCAGGACCGCCGCAAGCTTGTGGCTACCAAGGACAAGTGCCTCAGGCAGCTGCCGTCGCTGTTCGACGACTATATAGACGTGCTCGCCCGTCTGGGCTACAACGTACGGCTCGACTTCCAGTCGCTATTCCCGCCTACAGGAGGCAATCTGCGACTGGTGAGCGACCGTATCGGAGAGAAGAAGATGTTTCAGCAATGGATAGGCATAGCTCCGTTCGCTGCGTTCCGCGGCAAGGTGTATCCTGCCCAGCTTACCGAACGCGTCATAGCCGAACTCATACGCCGCCATCCCTCATGCCGTATCTTCCTCTTTGGCGGAGGCGATGCCGAGATGGCGCAAATCGACCGCTGGTGCGCCCAATACAAGAACTGCACCAACGCCTCGCAGCTGCTTGGCAGCGTGCAGCAGGAACTTATAGTCATGTCGCATCTCGATGTGATGCTCTCGATGGACAGCGTCAACATGCATCTTGCCTCCATAGCCGGCACCCGGGTGGTAAGCCTTTGGGGGGCTACGCACCCTTATGCCGGCTACTTGGGCTATGGTCAGAGCCACGACGATGTCATACAGACCGACCTCGATTGTCGTCCGTGCAGCCTGCATGGCAACCGTCTGTGCAAGCGGGGCGACTATGCCTGCCTCACACAAATCGATCCTATTGCCGTTGCCGATCACGTCGAGAAGCATTTGAAGCATTAATCCATGCCTCATGGCGGTTGTTGCCGTCGGCACGGTAGCTCACGTGCATCCATCGCGCGCCCGTCTTCGACCGATACTCGTAAATAAGCTGGTCGAAGTCGAGACTACACCTTATATAATTATACATCTTCATGCCCACCTCATCGTTGGGCACGTAGATGTCGGCAGCCTCGCCCATAGTGTGTTGCGATGTAGCCACGCCTCCCACCTTTTCGTTTACGATTGGCGAGCGGTAGCCGCTCGTGATGCGCAACATTCCAAAGCGTAGGCGCAGCGGTTCAAGCACTTTCTCGCACAGCACCCTCAGCCGCGCCACCGCCTCGTCGGGCGGCGTGTTGTCAATGCCGAAGCGTATTGCAGTGGCTGATATGACAAACTCGCGCAGGCTGAAGTGCCGGCTCAACTGAATGGTTGGCAACTGGTCGAATACTGTGTCTGCGACCATAATCTGTTGTACGTTGGTACAAGTGGCTGCCGCCAGGGCGACAGCCATTTCCGTGTTTTTCATTGTGGTTTGAATTATTAATGTTAAGATGTCAAGTAAACGGGTCCTTTGCAGACCCTGATTGTAATATATCTTGAAGTTTTTGTGTCGGTTATCATGCTTCATACAGCATAGGTTCTGTTCTTCTTTTCATCTTTGTTTGTTGTTTTGATTCTTCTTTCGTTTTCGTTTGATTCTTCTTTGTATGTTGTTTGTTTTCTTTTGATGGTGCAAAGATACCGGGTAAAATGGAACCAACATTACCATTTCCGAAAATCTTCGTTTATTAAAGTTAAATGTATTTCATCCGAAGTATGGAGTGATACGATAGCTTTATTGAAATCCAAAATGTAGGAGGGTAGGGCATCCCTGCCCTACCCACTCTGCCTTCATTTTCAGTA
>ERZ1031954.1093-NODE-1093-length-10982-cov-6.129862_pt1 | contig 10982 bp, 6 predicted proteins | sample MGYA00516701_ERZ1031954 | MGnify/ENA primary metagenome ERZ1031954 (study PRJEB33719, sample SAMN04261284) | wastewater metagenome | biome: rural village; feature: human; material: feces | host: Homo sapiens | place: El Salvador | collected 2013-01-07 ...
CAGTATCGGTTTCTGACGACTTTGCAAAAGAAGCAAAACGTCTCGCTAAGAAATATCCAAGTTTTAAACAAGACTACAAGGATTTTCTCGATAGTGTCAAAGATAACCCTCTGCAAGGCGATGAGATTACAAAAAACATACGCAAAATCCGTATGGCTATCAAATCAAAAGGCAAAGGTAAATCTGGTGGAGCAAGAGTCATCACGTTCAATGTTCTTACCAATGTCGAAAATGGTCAGGTTGTTTTCCTTCTTCTCTATGATAAAGAGGATGCTTCAACCGTCAAAGTCAATGTTGTCAAGCAACTTGTGCAAGACATGGGATTTGATATTGAATAGAACCTATTTAGTCACGAATATCCATGAATTCCACTCGCTCTACATTCTACAGTGTGATTTGTGCAATTCGTGGTGAATATATCTCAACCAAACTTATTGCAGGCTTAATTTAGGGCCATCCGATATTTAGAGTGATAATGATAGAAGTGGGGATGCTTGAAAGAGTATTGACAACACAAATGGTAGGAGGCTATGGCGTCCCCGCCGTAGCCTGAGCAATTGGTAGACATATTCTTATTGTTATTATTTGCACCGCTGCTTGCTCAAGCTATGGCGGGGACGCCATAGCCTCCTACAGTTTGTCCTTATTAAAACCATTAATATCACTCCCAATGTCGGATGAACCTTAATTTATGGCCAATTCGTGATAATTCGTGACTATAAAACCCTCCTGCTACTTGTTATTCTTCGTTTAATCAACCGATGCATATCGCTCCCTTCCTTGCTGGGGAGGGGCAGGAGGTAGGGCTTTTAGGCAATAGACTATAAAACGAGACCAGCGACTCCGTCCTAAGGAAGTGGCGATGTCGCTGGTATTTTTTTAGTCGAAATAATAATCTTTTTCGAACTTCTTCTTTATTCTTATAGCGTATCCAATTTTATTATATATCACAAATAAGTTGGTGCTGAACATCAACAGCTTGTATCTAAATCTCTCTTTCGGATTCAGTTCTTCTAAATATTCCGGAGCATATTGGGCAATAATAGGCTTGATAAGTTCCAGATATCTCTTGATTTCTTTTAGTGGAGCTTTCATGCGCGATGTTTTTTTCGCAGCTTTTATTACATTACGAGTGAGGCAAAATTCAGAGAGTTTCTTGAATTTTGTGTTGTTGTAATATCCCACTCGATATTTTTCAGCCAAGACAAATGTATATTCTGTTTCTGGCTTGACGTTATTAACAATGCTGCTACGTCGCATGCGGTAATGGTAGAGCGGACGCATGGCACGTACCACTCGGTTGGCATTTTCAAACCAGTGAGGTTGAACAGCGTAGTCTTCAAAAGTCATTTTAGGCATATAGCAGTTTATGGATGAACGTCTGAAAACCTTCATCCATAAATAGCTTGGTATTATATCTTTTATAACAAGCTCTATCGCTTGGTCGTGATTTAAAACTTCAATTGTTTCTGATGCATTGTCGCAAAGGCTGTCTGTTTTGTCGTCATAGAAGAAGTTGCATATGGCAATGTCGGCATCATGTTTTTGTATGTTGTCAATCAAGAAAGAGTACATGTCAGGTTCAATCCAGTCGTCGCTGTCAACAAATCCGATATACTCGGCAGTACTCATGTCTATTGCAATGTTGCGCGTATCTGACAATCCGGAGTTCTGCTTGTGTACAACAGTGATACGTTTGTCACGTTGTGCCCAACGGTCGCAAATCTCTGGAGACGAATCGGTAGAACCATCGTCCATGATGATGAGGTGCCAGTCGTTGAACTTTTGGTTTATAATCGATTCTATGCACTGGTCAAGATATCGCTCTGTGTTGTACACAGGCAGAATGATGTCCAATGTCGGTTTGGTTGTTTGTGTCATTGTTGTCATATTGATTTGTTCTGTTTTTTCATTTGAATATCCATATTTACAGTGGCTTGTAGCCCCTATAATACCCTTCTCTTTATGCTAATTTAAAACCTACAAAAATCTTGTATCATAATAGAATGATTTTCTTGAATAGCTGTATTATATTGATACATATCAATAGCTTCTAGCTTTTTATGTTATTTTTGTCATTGTAATGCACTTTTCGAATGTAGATACAATGTTGTATTAATAATATTTAGGCAAAGGTACTAATAAAATTTTAGAAATATATTTTTTCCTATAAAAATGTACATCTTAGCGCATAGATTGTCCGTATTTACCTAATACCCGCCAAAGGCGACGTGCAAGCCTTTGCCGAAAAGATGCTGGAGTTTGCTGCCATGGATGAAGACAAAAAGCAGCGACTCCGCCATCAGGTGGTGGCGAAGTCGCTTGAGTACAGTCCTAATACAGTTATTCAGAAATGGATTGATTTGTTCAATCAGTCGAAGTAGCGCCAGTATTTAGCGCTACCGGTTTTTTGCTTTAGTACGCCTTTTCGTGTACTCCTGCTACTGCACGTCCGCTGGGGTCGTTCTTGCCTTGGAACGCTTTGTCCCAAGCCAGCGCCTCGGCGGTAGAACATGCTACGCTCGGAACGCTGGGCACGCTGCGTGCTGCTGATTCCGAGGGGAAGTGTTCTTCGAAGATTGTGCGGTAGTAGTATTCCTCCTTGCAGCGTGGCGGATTGATGGGGAAGCGTTCGGCGGCATGAGCCATTTGCTCATCCGACACCTGTTGCTCGGTTATCTGCTTCAATGTGTCAATCCACGAGTAGCCCACGCCGTCGCTGAACTGCTCCTTCTGTCGCCATGCCACCTCCGCAGGCAGCATGTCGGCGAACGCCTCGCGTACAATCTTCTTCTCAATGGTCTTGCCCGGGCACATCTTGGCTTCGGGATTTGTGCGCATAGCCACGTCAAGGAACTCCTTGTCGAGGAAGGGCACACGTCCCTCAACGCCCCATGCCGACAGACTCTTGTTGGCACGCAGACAGTCGTACAGATGCAGCTTGGACAGCTTGCGCACGGTCTCCTCGTGGAAAGCGTGTGCGTCGGGAGCCTTGTGGAAGTACAGATAGCCACCGAATATCTCGTCTGCACCCTCGCCCGAGAGCACCATCTTTATGCCCATCGACTTTATTACACGTGCCAGCAGATACATAGGTGTTGAGGCTCGCACGGTGGTGACGTCGTAGGTCTCGATGAAGTATATCACGTCGCGTATGGCGTCGAGTCCCTCCTGTATGGTGTAGTTTATCTCGTGGTGGACGGTTCCTATGTAGTCAGCCACAAGCCGTGCCTTAGCCAAGTCGGGCGCACCCTTCAGTCCTACGGCAAACGAGTGCAGGCGCGGCCACCAGGCACGTTCCTTGCCGTCCGATTCGATGCGTCGCTCGGAGTATTTCTCGGCGATTGCCGAGATTACCGACGAATCCAGTCCGCCCGACAGCAACACTCCGTAGGGTACATCGCTCATAAGTTGGCGGCGCACTGCGTCTTCCAGTGCATCGTGGATGGCGCTGACGCTCGCCTTGTTGTCTTTCACGGCTTCGTAGTTGAACCAGTCGCGCTTGTAGTAGCGGGTCATCTTGCCCTCGCGACTTGAGTAGTAGTGGCCGGGCAGGAAGGGTTCGTAGCGTTCGCATTCGCCCTCAAGAGCCTTCAGTTCGGATGCAACGTATACGGTGCCGTCGCTGTCGTAGCCTATATATAGAGGAATTACACCGATGGGATCGCGTGCAATCAGAAACTCGTCGCGCTTCTGGTCGTACAGGGCGAAGGCGAATATGCCGCTGAGGTCTTCAAGGAAGTCGATGCCCTTGTCGCGATACAGGGCGAGGATTACCTCGCAGTCGCTGCCCGTCTGAAACTCATATTTGCCCTTATAGCGCTCGCGTATGTCCTGATGGTTGTATATCTCGCCGTTGACGGCAAGCACTTGCTGGCGGTCGGGCGAGAACAATGGCTGTCCGCCCGATTCGGGGTCGACTATCGACAGGCGTTCGTGAGCCAGAATGGCAGAACCTCCGCAGTATATACCGCTCCAGTCAGGACCGCGATGACGAATCTTACGGCTCATGCGCAGAGCCTTTTGGCGCAACTCGGGAGTCTGCTCCCGAAGGTTGAAAATAGATACAATTCCACACATATTTTTGTCTTCTTTTATTGGTTTTTGCTGTTTGTTTGGGGGTGTATTTCGGGGGTGCTTTCCAAAAGGACTCCTTTTGCACTCCGAAAGGACTCCTTTTGCATCTCAAAAGGACTCCTTTTACTCCTCAAAAGTACCCCTTTTGCAGTGCAAAAGGACTACATTTGTAAATGCTGACTTTTCCATTCGTTCTGAAAACAAAGATGCCCCTCTGCCACGCAAGGCAGAGGGCACCCAGAATCAAAAGAATAGTCATTATTTTAGGTCAGCACATTTACTTAGTTTTCTAACTCCCTACATATTTAGTTGTAGGCACTCTCACCGTGCTCGTATATGTCGAGTCCTTCCTCTTCAACGCGGCGGCATACGCGCATTCCGATGGTCTTGTCTACCAGTACATATAATATATAGGTGACAACAACGCTGAATGCTATGCTCACGAGCGTTGCTACAGTCTGTACCCATAGCTGGTGCCAGTCGCCGTAGAGTGCACCTTCGGCACCGCCTTCGCCCGTTATGCAGCGTGTGGCGAACACTCCGGTGAGTATCGAACCTATGATTCCGCCCATGCCATGAACGCCGAAAGCGTCGAGAGCGTCGTCATACTTGAACTTGGGCTTTATCACAGCCACCATAATGAAGCATATAATGGTGGTGATGATGCCAATGGCGAAAGCACCCAGAATGTCGGTTGAACCTGCTGCAGGGGTTATGGCAACGAGTCCGCCGACTGCACCCGTACATGCACCGACCGTAGTAGGCTTCTTGTTGCACGTCCAGTCGATTATCATCCATGTCACGGCAGCCGTTGCAGCAGCCACGTGAGTGACGAGGAATGCGTTGGCAGCCAGTCCGTCGGCAGCCAGTCCGCTACCCGCATTGAATCCGAACCATCCGAGCCAGAGAAACGACATGCCCATGAACACGAACGTGATGTTGTGTGGCATGATAGGGTGTCCCTTGCGCCAGTCGTCGCGCTTGCCTATCATGAGGCACATGATGAATGCCGACACGCCGGCGTTGATGTGCACCACGGTGCCTCCGGCAAAGTCGATGGCACCCATCTGCTGCAAGAATCCGCCGCCCCACACCCAGTGGGCCATAGGCAGATAGGCAATGATGACCCACAGAATGGTGAACACCATGTAGCCCTTGAACTTGATTCGTTCGGCAAATGCACCGAGTATGAGCGCCGGAGTAATGAGTGCGAACATACACTGGAACATGGCAAACGTCATTTCGGGTATTCCCGAAGGCATAATGTTGTGGGTCGTTATGCCGTGCATGAACGCTTTGTCCAGTCCGCCCATAAAGAACCACAGCCACGAGCCGCTCTCCTTGAATCCCGTTCCGAACGCCCACGAGTAGCCTATAGCCACCCATATCAGCGACACTACGCCCACAATGAGCATGGTCTGCATTATCACACTCAGCACGTTCTTCTGTCTGACGAGTCCGCCGTAGAACAATGCTATGCCCGGAATGCTCATCATGAGCACCAATATCGTTGCGACAATCATCCAGGCTGTGTTGCCGGTATCGAGAGTTGTGTATTCCATAGTTTTGAATTTTGAGTTTTGAATTTCGCCTTGCGCAACTACTTTTCCTGCTCCGCATTATACAGAGCAATGTCGCCACGCTCGCCGGTGCGTATGCGTATGGCATCTTCTATAGGTATGATGAATATGCGTCCGTCGCCAATCTCGCCCGTCTGTGCAGCTTCGAGAATAGCCTTAACGGCACGCTCCACATTCTTCTCGCGAACCACGAGCGACACCAATATACGTTCGATCGAACTTGTGTCGTAAACGACGCCACGATAGATGCGGTCCTGACGGGCTTTGCCTATGCCGCGCACGTCGTAATAAGAGAACCATTCGATGTCGGCAGCAAGCAACGCTTGCTTTACATCTTCAAATCTCGACTTTCGGATAATTGCCTCAATCTTTTTCATATAACTTTCTTTTTATTGGTTATCCTATGTTTATTGTTGCATTATGTAACTGTCACGCTGCAAAAGTACGACAAAAAGAAACATAAAACAAGATAAAGGTAGCATTTTAATAGTTTATTCTTGCTGCGTGTATGTAATTGTAAACTAAAACAACCGTTATGCTTTCAGATTGAAACGAAAATATCAAAGATTGCTTACAAATAGAAACTTAAAGATAATTAACCCGAAAATGTGGTAATTAAATTGTTGTCTATTGCGCAAATTGTTGTAATTTTGCAAACGCAAAGGACAAAGAGTAATTCTTTAAGGTAAAAAGATAGACAAAATGGTAAAGTCGGTTAAGTTCACAAAGATGCACGGTGCTGGCAATGACTATATATATGTAGACACACAGAAATATGCCATTCCCGACCCGTCGAAGGCTGCAATAGCATGGAGCAAATACCATACTGGCATAGGCAGCGACGGACTTGTATTGATAGGCAAGCCCGATGAAGGAGTAGAGGCCGATTTCTCGATGCGCATTTTCAATGCCGACGGATCGGAAGCCATGATGTGCGGCAACGCGTCGCGATGCATTGGCAAGTATCTGTACGAGAAAGGGCTCACCAGTAAAACCTCCATACGACTGCAGACGCTGTCGGGTGTGAAGACGCTCAATCTGCATCTTGCCGACGAAGGCCATAATATAAATAAGGTGGAAAGCGTCACGGTAGACATGCTGCAGCCCGTGTTTCACAACGAGAAGCAGTATGACGAGAAGGCAGGCGACACTCTCACTGCCGACTTCCGCACCTTCCGTGGCACGTTCGTGTCGATGGGCAATCCGCACTTCGTGTGCTTTGTCGACGACATCCAGACTCTCGACATTGCCCGATACGGCTCAATCATGGAGCGCGACGCAGCCTTTCCGGAGCGTTGCAACATCGAGTTTGCACAGCTTATGGCTGACGGCACCATACGCACACGGGTATGGGAGCGTGGCAGTGGGATAACGATGGCATGCGGCACTGGCGCTTGCGCCACAGCAGTAGCAGCCGCACTGACCGACCGCAGAGGCCGTACAAGCGACATTGCAATGGATGGCGGCACCCTCCATATAGAATGGAACGAGCAGGACGGACATGTATATATGACCGGACCGGCAGCGTTCGCATTTGAAGGAGAAGTGAGACTGCCGTAAGGCAGGGGAGTTTTGAATTTTGAATTTTGAGTTTTGAATTGTCGCCTTTGGCGATTAGGAATTGTTCAATTTTGAATTAATAATTCTACAACTCAAAATTCCGAAAGAAATAATTCAAAATTCAAAAACTCCAAATCGCAGGCGTAAGCCGAGAATAATTCAAAACTCAAAACTCAAAATTCAAAATTCAACAGGTATGGCACTGGTAAACGAACATTTCCTGAAGCTGTCCAACAGCTACTTGTTTGCAGATATAGCCAAGAAGGTGAATGCCTTCAAGGTGTCGCATCCGCAAGTTAAGGTGATAAGTCTCGGCATAGGAGACGTGACACAACCGCTTTGTCCGGCAGTAATAGAGGCTATGCACAAGGCCGTAGACGAAATGGCTGTTAAGGCATCGTTCCACGGATACGGACCTGAGCGCGGATACGACTTCCTGCGCGAGGCAATAGTCAAGAACGATTATGCACCGCGAGGCATACATATCGACCCCAATGAGGTGTTCGTCAACGACGGTGCCAAGAGCGATACGGGCAACATCGGCGAGATAGTGCGCTGGGACAACTCCGTCGGAGTGACCGACCCTATCTATCCGGTATATATCGATTCGAACGTAATGTGCGGTCGTGCCGGAGTGCTTGAGAACGGACGTTGGAGCAACGTCAACTATATGCCGTGCACAGCCGAAAACAATTTCGTGCCGCAGATACCCGACCATCGTGTCGACATGATATACCTGTGCTATCCCAACAATCCTACGGGCACCGTATTGCCTAAGGACGAACTGAAGAAATGGGTGAAGTACGCTCTCGACAACGACACAATCATATTCTATGATGCCGCTTACGAGGCGTATATCCAGGACGACAACATACCGCACTCGATATACGAGATAAAGGGAGCACGCAAGTGTGCTATTGAGTTCCGCAGCTATTCGAAGACAGCCGGATTCACCGGTGTACGTTGCGGATACACCGTCATCCCCAAGGACATCACAGCTGTGACGCTCGACGGCAAGCAGCGTGTCGAGCTAAACCATCTGTGGGACCGCCGACAGTCGACCAAGTTCAACGGCACAAGCTACATTTCGCAGCGTGCCGCAGCCGCCATCTACACGCCCGAGGGCAAGAAGCAGGTGAAAGCCACCATCGACTATTATATGGCAAACGCCCACTACATGCACGAACAGCTCACACAGATGGGCTTCAAGGTGTTCGGCGGACGCAACGCTCCGTATCTTTGGGTGAAGACTCCCGACGGTACCGACTCGTGGAAGTTCTTCGAGCAGATGCTCTATGCTGCTGGAGTGGTGTGCACACCGGGCGTAGGCTTCGGACCGAGCGGTGAGGGATATATCCGATTAACAGCCTTCGGCGACCGCGACGACTGCCACGAAGCAATGCGACGCATCAAGGAATGGCTCAGCAAAGCATAAGAATACTCCATCAAAGCCTCTAAGCCTGGCTCAGCAAGGCTTAAAAAGGCCTAAGAAGGTCCAGTAAGGCCCAGCAAGGCTCAGTAAGCTTTAAGAAGGCTTAAGTAAGCCCAAGAAGGCCCAGTAAGGCTCAGTAAAAACTAAAAATAAACAACATAAAAGAAAGAAACAACAATGGCAAATTTGAGATTCGAGGTTGTAGCCGACGCTTTCAACAAGAAACCCGTCGACGTGATTGCACCGATTGAACGTCCGTCAGAGTTCTTCGGTAAGAACGTTTTCAACCGCGCCAAGATGTACAAGTATCTTCCGCGCGACGTGTATGAAAAGCTCATCGACGTTATCGACAACGGCGCTCGTCTGGATCGTTCCATAGCCGACGCTGTAGCTAAGGGCATCAAGCAGTGGGCTGACGAGAACGGTGTGACACACTACACACACTGGTTCCAGCCGCTTACCGAAGGCACAGCCGAGAAGCACGATGCTTTCATCGAACACGACGGCAAGGGCGGCATGATTGAGGAGTTCTCAGGCAAGCTGCTTGTACAGCAGGAGCCTGATGCCAGCTCATTCCCTAACGGCGGTATTCGTAACACGTTCGAGGCACGTGGCTATTCGGCTTGGGATCCTACTTCGCCGGTGTTCATCATCGACGATACACTGTGTATTCCTACTATCTTCATCTCATATACAGGCGAGGCTCTCGACTACAAGGCTCCGCTGCTGCGCTCGCTGCATGCTGTGAATGTTGCAGCCACTGAGGTTTGCCACTACTTCTATCCGGAAGTGAAGAAGGTCATCTCTAACCTCGGTTGGGAGCAGGAGTACTTCCTCGTTGACGAAGGACTGTATTCGGCACGCCCCGACCTCATGCTCACCGGACGCACACTTATGGGTCATGACTCTGCAAAGAACCAGCAGATGGACGACCACTACTTCGGTGCTATCCCCGAACGCGTGCAGGCTTTCATGAAGGATCTGGAAATCCAGGCTCTCGAACTGGGTATTCCTTGCAAGACACGCCATAACGAGGTTGCGCCCAACCAGTTTGAGCTGGCTCCTATCTTTGAGGAGACCAACCTTGCCATCGACCACAACATGCTGCTCATGTCGCTCATGAAGAAGATTGCACGTCATCATGGCTTCCGCGTACTGTTGCACGAGAAGCCGTTCGCAGGCATCAACGGCTCGGGCAAACACGAAAACTGGAGTCTCGCTACCGATACCGGCGTACTGCTGCACGGTCCTGGCAAGACGCCGATGGACAACCTCCGCTTCATCGTATTCATCGTTGAGACATTGATGGCTGTTTATAAGCACAACGGATTGCTCAAGGCGAGCATCATGAGCGCTACCAATGCTCATCGTCTTGGTGCCAACGAGGCTCCTCCAGCAATCATTTCATCGTTCCTCGGTCGTCAGCTTACTGAGATTCTCTCACGTATCGAGACTTCTGACAAGGACGAACTCTTCGACATCGCCGGCAAGAAGGGACTGCAGCTCGACATCCCTGAGATTCCTGAACTGCTCGTCGACAATACCGACCGCAACCGTACATCGCCATTCGCATTCACCGGCAACCGCTTCGAATTCCGTGCTGTAGGTTCTGAAGCCAACTGTGCTTCGGCTATGATCGTACTGAACACTGCTGTGGCTGAGGCTTTGCAGGATTTCAAGCAGCGTGTTGACGCTCTCATCGAGAAGGGTCAGGACAAGGTGAGCGCACTGCTCGACGTTGTACGCGAGGACGTTAAGTTCTGCAAGCCTATCCATTTCGATGGCAACGGCTACTCTGACGAGTGGGTTGAGGAGGCTAAGCGTCGCGGTCTTGACTGCGAGACTTCATGCCCGAAAATCTTCGAGCGCTATCTCGACGAGGCTACTATCAAGATGTTCGAGAGCCAGAACGTGATGAGCCGCAAGGAGCTTGAGGCTCGCAACGAGGTGAAGTGGGAGACTTATACCAAGAAGATTCAGATCGAGGCACGTGTGTTCGGCGACCTCTCTATGAACCATATCATCCCTGTATGCACTCACTATCAGAGCCGTCTGGCAAAGAACGTGCAGAGCATGTACGACATCTTCCCTGCCGAGAAGGCCGACAAGCTGACCTCACGCAACAAGAAGATTATCGAGGAGATGGCTGAGCGCACACAGATTATTGAGACTGGTGTGGAGGAACTGGTCAATGCCCGCAAGGTGGCAAACAAGATTGAGGACGAACACCAGAAGGCTATTGCCTATCACGACACCGTAGCTCCTAAGATGGAGAGAATCTTTTGGACAGGCAGTTTTATGCCGCAAAGCCCAATGAAAAGTGGCTCACTGAT